>SDBV01006214.1_pt1 | contig 16617 bp, 10 predicted proteins | sample 2277081 | NCBI WGS metagenome assembly SDBV01 (sample SAMN10402039, study PRJNA504765) | marine sediment metagenome | isolation source: marine sediment core GS10_PC15, 223 cmbsf | place: Arctic Ocean: Southern Knipovich Ridge | collected 2010 | reverse complement strand
ATCGTATATTGCCACCCGCGGGTAATGGTGTAATTGTTGTCCGGGTCGTCGGAATTGTAGTTGATCGTGTAGGTATGTGCAACAGGATCGGAAAGTTCTACCGATGTGATGGCAAACCATGGGCTGTGTTCGCCTACAGTTAGTGTGCTTGTTGTTTCGGGAATAGAATTATCATAGATATCGACAGCGTTCACTTTCAGCGTAATCTGTTCCCCGGGCAGATAAAAATCCGATGGTGTAAATGTGTATTTTGTGCCGGACCATTCCCAGTTTCCTTCGATAGTGCCGGTTAAGCTTCCTTCTATCGATACATCGACACGCGTGGTGTCGATATCGCCGGGGAAGACAAGAGCGATGAGGGAATTGACAGACAGCAGATCGGTATCGCCGGGGATCGTAACTTCAAAGTATGGCGGCTCGTAATCGGCCTTGACCGTAAAAGACCATGAATACTGCATGCGATTGTTGTATGAATCGGAGGCGTTTAAGGTAACAGTGATGCTTTCACCCTGTTTGAAAGAATTATTGTTTATCAGAGTCAGGACTGCTACATTCCATGATGTTTGCATGGTTATACTGCCCTGAATGCTCCCTGTAACCGTTACGGTTGTCGAATCCGGCTGAATATCATTGCTCCACTGTATTTCTATGTTCTCGGTCGGTAATAAGATTATTTCGTTTATTTCAGGTGAGTGGGAAATAATCGACGGAGGTATTTCATCCGCTTTAACAGTGAATGTTTCGATCTTTTCCGGGCTCGGATATTTGTAAATGTCGTTTGCATTTACCGTAAGAGTCAAAGTTTCACCGGGAGTGTATCCATCGGAGGGAGTGAATATGTAATTCTGACCGGACCATGCCCATGATCCGGCGACAGTTCCGCTCGAACTCCCGCTCAAAACTGCGGTCACAGTCGATTTATCAACAATATTTTCAATAATCAGGGTAATAGTATCATTCCTGCCCATCAAATCTGTATAACCGGGAACCTGGACCTGAAAATAAGTGGTAACTACCATCTCGGAACCGGTTGAAAAAGACCATTTATCGTGCACAGTATTATCGTATTGGTCATTTGCAATCACATAAACCGTTAAGGTTTCGTTTAATTGGAATGAGTTCTGATTGGTGATTGTCAGTGTACTGCCTGCCAGTGCCGATGACATGCTTAACTGTCCGCGGATGTTACTTACAACCGAAGCGAGAGATACCTGATAAACATCGCTGTTGAAAAAAACCGTTATGTTGCTGGCTATCGGCACATTTACCGTATTGGCTGCGGGGATACGCGATTTTACGGAGGGCGGTATATCTTCAGGTCTGATAATGAATGAAAACAGGCTGTCTGAAATGGTATTGTTATAATAATCCGAAGCGGTCACAGTTAAAAGAAGGCCCTCGCCGAGCTGATAATTCTGAGACGGTGTAAAAGAATAGGTGGTATCTGACCAGCTCCATGTCCCCGATATTACACCGCTAAGATTACCTTCGAGGGATGTTTGGACGCTCGATTTATCAGTATCGGAAGGGAATAAGAGCCGAATATACGCATCCTTCGGTAGATGTGCCGTGTTGCCGGGAACGACCACCGAGAAGTATGGAGGATTAGTTTCGGGTTTGGTGGTGAATATCCATGAGTGTTCTTCAGCATAGTCCCCATACAGGTCTCCGGCTTTAACCGTTACAGTGATGGTTTCACCCAGCTGAAAAGAATTGTTGTTTATGAGAGTCAGCGTACTGTCCGACCATGATTTGGTCATAGTGATGGTTCTGCCGCCTGCGCCTTTAACGCTTACTGTAGTTGAAACGGAATCGATATCGGCGCTGAAAGTTATCACAATATTTTCCGAAGTGCTGACATTCACCTCTTTATCAACAGGTGAATAGGTATGGATTTTCGGCGGGATTTCATCCTTCTTTATTTCAAATACCCACTGTTTCTGGGTAATAGATTCTCCGTCGACATTTTTTCCGTTTACTGTGACAGTTACTATCCCGCCGGGAGTGAAAAGAGTTGTAGGAATAAATGAAGCATAATTTTTATCCCAGGAGAGAGAGTCTGCTATTACTCCGAGAGTATCTTCGGATACAACCATTGTGAGCGAGGACAGGTCGGAGTTAAATTTGGCATTGATATTGGTATCCCTGTGAGTATAAGCGCCGTTAGCTGGGCTGACATTAATGGCTATGGTAGTTCCGAATCCTTTAAAAACATATGCTCCGCCTGCATCGGTTCTGCCGGAAGGGTTGGATAGATACGAGCCCATTAATACATCTTTATACCCGTCGCCGTTAAGGTTGCCTAAGGCTACGGCAGTTCCTGAGCGGTCACCGGAACCGGCGCCGTATATCTTCGATACTGTAGAAGGATTCGTAGATAGATCAATATCAGCCAACTGATCGAAGTTTGATGAACCAGAAATAATATACGTTATCCCCGCATTGGGAATTCCGGTAGGTGAAGCCGAATTTGTTCCAACAATCAATTCATCATACCCGTCACCGTTTAAATCTCCGGCGGCAAGCGCCCATGAAGCCTGATCGTTTGCCGCGCTTCCGTAAATCATTTTAAAAACCGATGATGGGCCCATGAACATAACACCGTCACTCTGGAAGTTTGATTTCCCGAAGATAATGTTAATTTCACCGGCATTGTATTTACCCTGTGGATCGGCCCCCGGTACTCCGATAATTACTTCATCATATCCGTCGCCGTTCAAGTCTCCCATGGTAAGAGCACTCCCGGCATGGTCTTCCGCATCTTCCGCGAAAAACCTTACCACTCCTGCCGGATTTTCATTAATATCGATAACGCTCGATGAACCGATTCCCGAAGAGCCCTTTATTAAATAAGCGCCGCCTCTGGTTTCACGTGCATTATATGCCCCGATAAGAATTTCTTCGCAGGGGTCGCCGCCATTGATATTTCCTGTCGTTAGAGCATATCCGGAGAGGTCACCTGCAGTATCTCCATAGATTTTTACCACACCCGTTGGCGAACCGCTTAAATCCTTTGTGCCGAACGTTGGAGAGCCAAGAATAATATATGTTATTCCGGCATCGATTCTCTCCAGCGGATCGGCTTTATATGCACCGACAATCACATCATCATATTTATCGCCGTTTATATCTCCTGCGGCAACCGAATAACCTGCCATATCTCCGGGGTTGGCTCCGTAGATTTTCACCACTCCCGATGGAGAGCCGCTCAGATCTATGGATACTGTCTCATCAATTGCTTCCGACCCGAAAATCACATATACGATACCGGCATCGAGCCTTCCGCTCGGATCGGCTCCGTGTGCGCCGATGATAATATCCTGGTATTTATCATTATCATCACCGTTAATATTACCGACAGCAACGGAATATCCGGTCATATCAAGAACATTAATTCCGGAGATCTTTAAAACATCGGAAGGCGGGGAATCCATGTCCATTAAAGTTTCATCAAAAATGCCGGTCGAGCCGAATATCACATAGACCACACCTCTCCCGTTATGCCCGTTATATGCCCCGATAACCATGTCTTCATATCCGTCGCCGTTGATGTCCCCTGCGGCTATCGAGCTGCCTGCCCTATCTTCCGGCTCGTCACCTGAAATCCGTATCATGTTGGTATTAAAAGGATTGGCAATGTCGACTTCGGAAGGGAATCTGGCGCAATAAGCCGGAGGAATAACACCCCAGTTGATTAATAAAAGAAAACATGCTGTGAAAAGTGCATATTTTTTCACTTTTCGATCCTCACCATGTCGAGCCCATTAAGTTCGACAGTATTATTATTAAAATCCCTGAATTCCGTTTTTTCATCATCAATTACTATCGCGCCTGTCTCCTTCAAAGGACTGGCAAAAAAGTAGCCGATATCTAACGAACCGTTCATTCCATCGGTCGCCCCGCCAAATCCTATATCCAGAATAAATCTCGATGGATCGCTGTAATCACTCAGGACAACAACCTGGCCGTTTTCAATATTCACAGCACTCCGGACAAATCCTGTTATAGAGGCGCATTCATCCTCGCAGACAATTTCCACATGGGCAGCCATGAGACCGGTAACATCCTCTATCCTGATAACGACTGTTGTATCGCTGCTGATTTTTCGGGGAGTAAGGACAATTCCCGGCCCCTGAATGGCATCGACTGTAAAGCCGATTGTTTCGATAGAACTAAAAGCGGAGTCTTTAAGCGCCTGAATTGTAAATATATGGCCGTTTTCATTAAGATCGGTAAAATATACAAAGGTTGACTCGGTCCGGTCATACATTATCCCATCGAGAGTGTACTGGAAGAATTCGTATTTTTCGTTTTCTTCCCAGGCAATCAAAAGGTCACGGGTATTTATTATCTGCCCGTCCTCAATATTCAAGGAAATTATATCCGGTTTTCCCCCGTTTTTATCTGAACCGGAGAAAATACACCCTGAAATAACCGCTGCAATAATTATCAGCAGTTCGGGCCCGTAATATTTTTTGTGCTTTCTTGTCATAATTTATATGGCTTCCGGTAGAAACTTATTCTATTTAAGATGTTTTTTCGGCTCTTTTTTCCCTGATACAGGAAAAATATTCGATATTCTTGTGATTACAATTACATTTTCACCATCTGTAAAGTGCCGATTTCAGGAATAACCGATTATTATTAAAAGTATCATTTTAAAAATATTGAATACAATATTAGGCATATGTCAAATAAATACAAATGGTTATTCTAATATTGTGTTTTATTGCATCTTTTTATGTAACTTTCTTTTTTCTTATGTATTTAACGCAAATACTATGCCATTTAGAATTAATATCGGCCATATGCTTTTAAGTTGTAAGTTTTCCATTCGTATAATGGCACAAACAATCGAGTAGAGTGTGCATTTCTTTTTCATGTTTTTATAATATAATATTCAGCGCGAGTATGTAAGGTTTTTTTTCGATATGACATGGGGAGCACTGCTTTTATCAAGGCATATTCTTACAGAAAACTTGCAAATTCCTTAAGGCATGTTCGGTCATCCCTTGCTTAAACAATCAGGATGATTTTCATGCCATTTTTGAATGTAAGAAATGTTACTATATCACGTATTACAGGCTCTGCGTTGTTTCGTTATAATATTAATGCGCCGATTTACTGTCCTTCGGACATCCTTCCCCCGCGGGGGAAGGAAAAAAACGCGGCGCAACAACATTACTTGCCTTCCCCAATCAACCATACGGGGGTATATCTTTTTTCATCGCCCAGTGCGCAGACCTCCACAAGATTTCTCTCAGGGATTTACTCCAGAAAACCTCCAGAGTACTTCCGCAGTTGAGATAAACGACCCTTCCTTCGCCTACTTCACGTGTCCAGCCGCCAGGTCTATCCAGTACAGGACCTGCGATTTTATGACCTAAAACCCGAGCCCAGGTGGGAGGCTTGGCCGTAAGCTGGGATACCTGTCTTGCACGGAACAGCAGGTCATATTCGACATCATACATTTCGGCGTCGAATATCTCGTCAACCTCTTCAAACGGTTCAATCCCTCTGGTTATCGGGTGATCCTGATTCATGTCATAGAAGTATGTCATCTCCCTTATGTTACCATGAATAATCGGTTTTTTAACACCTATCAGATTCATGTACCCTTTTCTGTTCGGATTCCATATTGAACAGTGATAGGGTATAATCCCCATGCCGCGGTTGACGTTTTCGACAATGGCTTTTTCATGTTCTTCGCTCATCCAGGGCGCTCCAGCCGGTCTTTCTTTCACGATTCCTTCAGGTGACCATCCCTGAGAATCGGCGCCCTGATACCTGCAAAACACGAATAAATCGGTTTTCGAGAGCACTTCAGGTGTGACAAACTGGCTCGACTGGGCAAACATCAACTGCCATCCGGTGTCCTTAAGAATTCCTCTCCACCGAAGTTCATGCATCACAGCATTATGCCAGACATCACCAATAAGAAACAACACCCATACCTCTCCCGGCTTTTTGGGTGCAGACATTATTGACTTTGCCGATGCTGTAGAAAAAGCAAGAGAAGTAAGTCCTGTTTTGATAAATTTTCTCCGAGAAAGATTTTTGCTTCGAAACATTGCGGCCTCCTTTTTTAACAGTTTTTTATCATACCAAATTATTTTTTGAAAACTCTTGCTGAGATTGAATTATAATTAATCCGGGATTCCCGATATCAAATTCACAATTAGAAAAATCCAGCAAAATCTTGTCGATAAATCAATATTACCTGCCCGAGGTTTTTTAGCAAGTATTTTCTGAATACCGATGTTAATTATATTACGTATATGCTTGATAAACAGCGAGATACCAGATATGAGATACACGTACCCATTGAATTCAGCTCAAAGAGCAGCTATGTTTAACTGAATAATATCGCAATCGTTTTATCCGGGGCAATATCCCGGAGGCAACCTCTTGTCTATCGCAGCCTCAGCCATTTGAAATGTGAAGTATCTCCTGTACCTGACAATCTTCACTCCACTCTTGATGAGAATATCCCCAAAGGGAAACTCATAGGCGTATCGGTGTGTTAAAAGTCTGAGATTTTGAAAATTGTATTGCTCTTTTGGAAAAAAGTTTAACAAGGATAAAAATTAAAACTATAAATATCTTCCCTTACAACACCTTATTTTACAAATAAATTGGTCGAGCATATTTTTTACATCCGCCGGAAATAAAAAGTATGGAAACGGTGCAAACCTTATTATATTCATACAATAATAATATATTGTTTTTTGGCTTCTTACTACTTTAATTTAAAATGTAATTATAAAAAAACGTCAAATATCTTTATTGTAATGGGGCCTGTTTTAACAGCCGGATTATATATAACATTTTTAAGGTGAATCACCATGACGGGAAAGATTTTTTTTACATCCGTTCTTTTGGGGAGTTTGATTGTGCTTTCATACCCGATTCATGCCCGGGAAAATAAGGGCCCTCAAAACGCTATTAAAATACCCGATACCGGATATGTTCAGGTCCTTACCGCTCAAGACGGCTCAACAAATATCGGAAAGATTACCAAAATAGGTACAGATGAAATAGTGTTCGAAACCGATATCGGGATAATAAATATACCGGTAGATAAAATAAGTAATATCCGGGAAGTCCCTGAAAGTTCTATCAGGAATGGGAAATACTGGTTCCCTGATCCCAATGCGACACGTCTTTATTTCGCTCCTACAGGACGAATGCTGAAAAAAGGCACCGGTTATATTGCCGATTACTACCTCTTTTTCCCGACAATAAATTACGGACTGACAGAAAATATTTCGATCGGTGGGGGAATGTCTATCTTTCCCACCGGAAATGTGGCGGATCAGGTGTATTTTTTTACCCCGAAAGTCGGATTTAAAAAGTCGAATAATTTTTCCGCCGCAGTGGGAGCTCTTGTAGTGAAATTCCCCGATTTTTCAGATGAAGAAGATACTCCGCTGGTTAGTGTGCTGTACGGTGTCGGGACATATGGCATTCCCGACCGCAGTATTACCCTGGGAGTCGGTTACGGTATGGTGGACGGCGACTTTGCTGAAAAGCCGATGGTGGTTCTTGGCGGAGAACAGCGTATGAGCCGCAGAACATCTTTCATCACGGAAAATTGGATTTTCCCGGGGCTGGAGAATGCCATCATCTCGTATGGGATACGCTTTTTCGGGGAAGAACTGAGTGTAGATCTGGCGTTTTTCAATGTTACCGGCGAAGAATCATTGTTCCCCGGCATTCCATATGTGGATTTTGTATATAATTTTTAAGCGGGTAAAAAAGTCCTTCCAGACTCAACTTTATGAAGTATATGATCATGCTGCTGTCGAGGGCAATTACATCGGAGTTTCTGTTTCCTTCAAAAACATCATAAAAGAGCGGCTTATTGCTGTCCGAACAACTGAAAAGAGCATAGCCGATCTGCCTAAGTTTATCTCAGCCCTTTTTATTATTTTCCTCGTATGTCTATCCCGGATAGAGTGTTAAATGTATATAAGAACAGTATTTATGATGTGATACCTGTCCTTTTATTAAAAAAGGCGCCCGTCCGGACGCCTTTTTTCTGTATGTAACCGCGGAAATCAGTGAAAAAATCTTATTATTGTTTTCCTCTATATTACAAGAAGGACCTATTTTAACATTTTTGTTCCCTGAATCACACGGCGGCATAAATTGTTCTGTTCCTGAATTATATAGAAAAATTTGTGCCAAAAATAAATTACAGATATTTTATATTGTAATTTTGCTAATTATCATAATTACAGTAAGTTATTAAAATATATTTTTATGTTTAAATATTTATTTGAGATGAGTGAGTTGATAATTCGTCTTATATATAGAGAAAAATTTTCTTTAAAAGCACAATTACACACACTTTTTTTTAGTGATTTATTAAAATAAGATTTTAGCAATTCCTGATATCTAAAGCTTCTTATCATTAACATCTTAATCCTGATACATATTTATCTGAAAACTCTTATATATCTTTTACTGAAATAACGCGATGTCTATTATTTCGGATATCATGTATGCATTCCCGGACATTTTCAATATGTTTTACTTCCTCATGTAACCTGATTACCTTCTTCCTGTATTACTATAACTATTTGATTTATATAATGTTATAATTTTAGCCATTTTTTTGGCACAAATATTGTTCTCTATTTCCAATACAACCGATTCCTCACAAAATATTGAAGAAAGAATAAACACGGAATGAGAGTACTTTATTATTGGAGACGGAAACACAGCGAAGGAAAAAGGTTTCAACAAACTGTTGAATCGCTTATTACTTTTTGCGAAAATGAGATTTACCATCGTATCGAAGATCTAAAGGAATGTCTTCGCCAGCCCTTATGCGATGAAATTATCACTGTGTTTCTGATAGCAGATCAAAGTGACCAATCAGATATTCTATCAATTCAACATTTGCTGCGTAATAATCCAATCGTTCTCATACTTCCCGATCATAAAGAAACAACTATTTCCGATGGTCATAAAATGCACCCGCGATTTGTAAGCTATATAGACAGCGATTTTTCGGATGTGGCAGCGGTTCTTAATAAAATGATTTACAGTGCAAAAAATGAAAAAATTAAAGAAAGGAGATTGATTAATAAATTCATGAATGTATTTGTGAAACGTTTATGAGTTAAAATCTATTATTTTTAGGAGTTAGGCCATGAAAAACAGAAATGTGCCTAATATCCTGATGATAGTGCCTGAGCTTGTTTTGAAATTCAAAACGAAGCATGAGAGAAATTCAAATAATTAAAAGTTGTTTATGACATGACAGCAGTAACGGATATACCTATTGAAAAAATATTGATGTGAGGAATTTAAGAGGGCGGTGAAAAGACCTTTTTCACGCCCCGCGAGATGAAATATATGATTTGTGTTTCTTTCAAGGGCATGTAAATCAGCGCTTTGTACTGCTCCCTGAAAGACTGAAACTGAATTCGGATTGTTTTTTTACAGGACTTTTTAAATTAAGATTTTTTATTAAAGAATAGAGTGTACTTAATGGAAAGAATTGTTTCGGAAATGGGGAATTTGGACTCCGCAGGGTTGAAAACCTCTAGTGTTTTGAAAAAAGGACAGTTACCTGTTAAAATCATATCTCAAACCGATCACATTCACATTCTTGTTGTTGATGATGAAAAGTCCATCAGGAATCTTCTTCAGAGTACTATAAACAAAGCCGGATACAACTGTTCAATCGCCGGTGACACAGGTGATGCTCTGAATGTTTTAGAGGAGAAAAAAATAGATGTGGTTATTACTGATATAGAAATGCCCGGTTTAAACGGAATTGAATTAACCAGGATAGTAAAGAAAAAATATGATTCTGATGTTATAGTGATGACCGGGTTTGCGGGTGACCTGACATATGAAAAGGTCATTGAAAACGGTGCCCGTGACTTCATACAAAAACCATTCAGTCTCAAAGAAATGGTTATCAGGTTAAAGCATATTTTAAACGAGCGGGCTGTTCTTTCCGGATTGAACCGAATGGAAAAAGAACTAAAAAACAGCCTTTCGAAATTGACAGGGTTTCTGGAACAAACTGTCAATGCTCTGGCATCAGCATTTGAAAAACGCGACCCCTTTACCGCGGGTCATGAACAGAGAGTGACGAAACTGGCTTGTGTCATTTCCGAAAAGATGGGTTTATCGGAGGAAGAAATAGAAGGGATTCGTATATCAGGGCTTCTTCACGATATCGGCAAAATTTCTATACCGATTGATATTCTGAATAAATCCGGTAAATTGAGCAAACATGAATTTAATATTATAAAGGAACACCCGCAAGCCGGTTATGATATACTCAGTGATATAGAATTTTCTCAACCGATTGCTAAAATTATATTCCAGCATCATGAACGGTTGAACGGCTCCGGATATCCTCATGGTCTGTCTGGTAAAGATATTATCCCCGCTGCAAGAATTTTAGTTGTATCCGATGTGGTCGAGGCAATGGCATCACACAGACCGTACCGCGCGTCTCTTGGTTTGGCCAGGGCATTAAACGAAATATTACAAAACAAAAATGTATTCTATGATCCGGATGTAGTAGATACGTGCATTAAACTTTTCAATGAGAAAGAATTCGTGTTTGATTGAGGGATTTTATATTTACAAACAGTCAATATGTAAATTCTGCACAATGAGTTACAACAGTATTGCTTTTCATAAGTTGCGCCCTTTCTTAAAAGAAAAATTGGATCATCCCAATAATGAGCGCCGGCAATTATTTCAATTTACAAATTCATCCTTTATAAAGGAGCTTGAGAGATAAATCATCTCAATCACCCATTTATCAAATGTATAGTTTTATCCATGTCAAGGGCAGGTAAATAGGTGCTTCGCACCGACATAGACAGGTATGATTCAGACATTAAATGAACAGAAAGCATTTTTACTCTCATTTTTATTCTTTCTATCATTTTGTTTTTATATATATTAATTACAGATACGTAAAAACCCGATGAACCTGAATTGCTTCTGACTTTTTAACTGTTTTGCCATTGCACTCAGACTCATACTTTGATAATCTTCCTCGAAGCCATACAGTCCGTTATATATTTTATGAATTTTCTACAAACTTTTTGATCGCAGCCTCCGGATCGAAGATTAGGCACTGAATAATGCATAATTTTTACTGCTGAATGATAAAGCTAAATTTAAAAAATCCCTGACATTCTTATTGGCATCACGATTGCGTAAACTCTGCTAATCCTTTACGATTTCTCCTTGCATCTTTCTATTTTTCGCTGCATTTTTCCTTACACCCTGTCGATTATTATTTTTGCATTTGATGTATTGATATATATCTATTATTAACAATATGATAGCCTATTTGAATGTTTTTTGCAATAACAGAAATAGCTCAGGTTAGGAAAAAATAAATTGTTTATCCGGGAAAAGTGTATCTGATAATAAGAGCATAAAAGGCAAAAAGATAAAAAATATTATCAGTTAATTGTTTATTTTCTGTGCTGTCGGGGCTTCACCGAAGGGTCAAGTATTAAAATTTCAGGTGTCGCTTTCCGACCTTCCTTTTCCCGGAAAGTCTTAAAACGACAAATTTATTAATCAGAGGATTGAAAACCTTTTCCTATCAGGCCCTGTTATAAATGATGTTATTTGTAAATTGTAATAATTGCAGGTACTCATTTTTTGGGCGATAGAAAAATATATTGTGATATTTGCACCGATTTCTATATATATACTACAGCATATATATACTGCAGCCGGGAATTCGAGCTGAAAATATGAAAAAAAATCAAGGGTAAAAAATCTGTTTCAATATAAATGGGATTTTAATTACTGCCCTTGATTATTGCATCATTCGAACATGTTATTTTATGGAGAAATAATAAAACACAAATACTTAAGAATAAAATAGTGCAAGATTATTGACAGAACGATTTAAACCTGCTGGAGAAAAAAATGAAAACGATTTATCTTGTACGTCACGGTAAAGCTATGAGTATGTATAGTGATATACTCGATTTTGACCGAACTCTTATTGAAAAAGGTGAAAATGATTCGATACTCGTCGGCAAACGTCTCAGAGAACTTGAAATCAAACCCTCTTTGATTATCACAAGCCCTGCTGCAAGAGCTTTTACATCGGCAAAGTTAATCGCTAAACAGTTAGGTTACAGACAAAAAAGCATAAGAACACGTAAATCATTATATGAACAGTCAGAGAGAGCGATTTTAAATATCATCTATGCGACCGATAGTATTCACGACGATGTGATGTTGGTGGGCCATAATCCCTTATTTACTGATTTTGCCCGGTCATTCGCAAGGGACTTTAAAGCGGATATCCCTACATGTGGGATTGTCGCTATCGAATTTGATATAAATAGATGGAAAGATATTTCTGAGAATCAGGGTACCCTTAAACTGCATATTTTCCCGGGTGAAGTCAGAAAAGCTTTTACCAAAAAGACCGTAAAGAACGAACTTGAAAAAAAGATTACGGAAAAGGTTGTGGCAATATTTGAAGAACTTGAAAAAGGCACCTCAGAAAAAATAGTGAAAACTTTAAGGAAATCGAGTAAAAAAATTGTGAAGGAATTCATTAACAAAGTAAAAAAGAGCCAATAATAAGGGTAACCATAATATAAAGATAGAATTCTGCAGACAGAATATAAATAAAGAATGAATGGATTCTTACTTCTGAAATTCTGATATTTAAGCTTTTTTCTTCTGTATACTGACTCCTTGCTCCTGAATATTTCAATTGGATATATTCAATTATTAAAGATGTTAAATATCGTTTAACCTATCTGGCTAAGAATAATGAGAAAAACTATAAAAACATACATTAACAGGGAAATAAGCTGGCTTTCTTTTAACGAGAGGGTTCTGCAGGAAGCGGCTGATCCGACAACACCACTCATAGAGCGTATAAAGTTTCTTAGTATATTTTCTTCAAATCTGGACGAGTTTTTCAGGGTAAGAGTCGCTACTGTCAAACGTATGATTGATGCCGGAAAGAAAGCCAAGGCGCTGATAGATGAAAATCCGAAAGATATTCTCAATGAGATTCAGAATATTGTTTTGAGACAGCAGAATATATTTCATGACATTTACGGGGATATACTGAAAGAACTTGAAAAAGAGAAAATATTTATCATTAACGAAAAGCTGCTTACGAATGAACAGGAGTACTTTGTTAAGAACTATTTTCATCAGAAAGTTCGCCCATCGTTGTTTCCTGTAATGATCGATAAACTCGCCCAGTTTCCAGTTCTGAAAGATCACATAATTTATCTTGTGATATGGATGAAAGTAAAACAACAATCACGCACAGGGAAATATGCTCTCATAGAAGTTCCTTCAAGAATAATGTCACGTTTTCTTGTTTTGCCTGAAAAGGGTGAAAATACCTATGTCATTCTGCTTGATGATGTTATAAGAGTTGGCCTGAAAGATGTTTTTTCGATGTTTGATTTTGGGGTTTTTGATGCCTATACGATTAAACTGACAAGGGATGCGGAGCTTGATTTTGATGATGATATAAGGTTAAGTTTCTTTGAAAAAATGTCAAAAAGCCTGAAAGAACGTAAAAAAGGCGCACCTGTCCGTATCGTTTTTGACAGAAATATCCCATTAAATTTCCTTAAAATATTGACAAAAAAAAATAAACTGTCCATAACCGACACATTTATCCCGGGCGGCAGATACCATAACTTCAAGGATTTTATCGGTTTCCCTTCCGTAGGTTCGAGTAAATTACTCTATGAACCTCTTCATCCTTTGCCCCATAAGGACATAGCCCCCGAAAAAAGTCTGTTCGATGTGATAAAGAAAAAAGACATTTTACTGCATTATCCCTACCAGCCGTTTCATTATGTAATCGATTTATTAAGGGAAGCATCAATCGATCCCAGAGTAGTATCGATAAAGATAAACCTGTATAGGGTGGCAAAAAATTCGAATGTTATCAAAGCGCTCATTAATGCTGTCAGGAACAGGAAATCCGTAACAGTGGTTATGGAGCTTCAGGCAAGGTTTGATGAAGAGGCAAACATTTACTGGACAGACAGACTGAGGGAGGAAGGCGCGAAAATAATCCATGGGGTTCCAAATCTTAAGGTTCATTCAAAACTCCTTCTGATTACCCGTAAGGAGAGAAACATATTAGAGTATTATGTGAATATTGCTACCGGCAACTATAATGAAAATACTGCGAAAATTTACAGTGACCACAGCTTTTTTACAACAGACAGACGGATAACCTCGGAAGTAATAAAATTATTCGATTTTTTTGATAATAATTATAAGACGAGTACATTCAGCCATTTACTTGTTTCTCCTTTTGATATGAGAAAAAAGCTGGGTAATTTAATAAAAAATGAAATAGTCAATATCAGAAACGGTAAAGAAGCATATATTATTCTCAAGATAAACAGTCTGGTTGATAATAAGATGATAAAAAAGCTCTATAAAGCCGGTAAAGAAGGGGTGAAGATCAAGCTCATAATCAGGGGAATATGTTCCTTAATACCCGGTGTCAGGGGATTCAGTGAAAATATTGAGGTTGTGAGTATTGTTGACAGGTTTCTGGAACATTCGAGAATATTTGTTTTCTGCAATGATGGTGATGAAAAATATTATATTTCCTCTGCGGACTGGATGTCGAGGAACCTTGACCGCAGAATCGAGGCTGCCTGTCCTATATATGATAAAAATATTCAGGCCGAGCTAAGGGACTTCTTAAACATTCAGCTAAGAGATAATACCAGGGCACGTGTTATCAACGAGGCACAGGATAATCAGTATAAAAAAGAACCGGAAAATCCTCCTGTCAGAGCCCAGATTGATTATTACAATTTCCTTAAAGAAAAAATTAATCATCCACCAAAATAAATAGAATCTGCTGTAAGAGGGAACCCTCGCGGTTGCCCGAAAAAAGGGCAGGGGTAACTCTGACCAATACGATAATTGTATTACCCGAATAATATCAAAATTATGTGTAATACTAAATGTTAACAATTATTACAGGGGTAAAAAACAATTTTTTCTTTATTATTTCAAAGGTTTCAAAAAATGAATAATGGGAGACCCGGATGGTAATTGCTATAGTAAGCGTGAAGGGTGGAACCGGAAAGAGCACTATAGCTCTCAATCTTGCCGGAACACTGTCTACCGAGTATAAAAGGATTCTTATAGTCGATGCCGATCCGCAGGGTTCGATTGCCAGATGGTCGGAGATACGTAAGCAGGAAGAACCCCAGATACTGGTTGAGCCCAATCCGCTGGTTGATAAGAGAATCAGAAAATTAACAAAAAAATATGACATAGTATTATTTGACTCACCTCCGACATTTAAAAAAAGAATGCGGGCTGTTATTCAGTCTTCAGACAGGTTGATTATTCCGGTTACCCCGGGTCTTGCCGATTTCTGGAGTACACAGAGATTATTGGATTTGTACAGGGAAGAAAAAGAAAAAAGGCCGAAACTCGATGCCCGTCTCCTTATATCGCGCATCGATAAAAGAACTCGAATAGGCCGTGAGTTCCGAACATTTTTACAGAAGTTAAGTATCCCCATTTTCTTAACCGAGATTCACCAACGTGCCATATACAACGAGGCCTGGCAGGAAGGAATGACTGTGGGCAGATTGCAGCCGAAAGGTGACGGCGCCAGGGATTTCAAACATCTTGCGAATGAAGTTATTCTCTGGCTCAGCACCTCATGGCTGGAGAAAAAATAAGCCCGATGTGTTAAGGAAGGCTTTTGTCAGGCGAATAAAATATTTAACTTTGGCCAAAAGTGAAAATTCATTTTAATTTTTACATTTTTTTTATTTTAACCCGTTTTATTCATAAACTTGTTTTCAAACTGTTTTAATGTGTCATAAAGTTGTCTGATGAATTTCGTTATCTGCTTTTTCTATTAATATTTATGTCTTTTTCTCTGCTCGTCCAAAGAAAGAAAAGACGCCCCGTGAAAAGCCTTATTCCTCGTTCACTTCGTTTTTTCGGGAATTGCAGAACTCACGTGCTTTCAGCATGCTCAAACAGCTGCAATTCATTTTCCGAAAAATCTCGCTCACTCGGGCTTTTCAAATGTGTATTTGATATATAAAAGTAAAAAATCCAAAATTTGCCAAAATTCAGTAAGATAATATAAATAAAATTAGAAAAGTGTCAGGACAATCCATTTTTCAAGCAGGGAATAGTATAGTGATGTTAAATGAAATACTGGAATATTTCCAATCCAGGTTGGATGAGGTTACAGACAATTATACGCTTACTCTGGAAGATAACGATCCCGATGGCGTTCATGATATGAGGGTAGCGATCAAACGGCTGAAAGCTTTTTTCAATCTCGTTGAAAATGTAAACGATGAATTTATTGCAAAGGAAAATTTCAGAAATTTCAGGAAAATAGCAAAAAATACAAGCGGCCTGAGGGATTCACAGGTTCAACTGGAGCTATTAGGCAAGTTCAATAAAAAATTAAACCTGAATGTGAGTGATTTTGAAAGCTATTTGAAAAAGATGGAGTCCGAAAATATAGAATCTTTCCGTAATTTTTCAAATAAAAAAAAGCCGGTAAAAAAACTGGACAGCAGTAAGAAATTATTAAAAAAAGCGTTGAAAAATATTTCA
>SDBV01006213.1_pt1 | contig 16624 bp, 22 predicted proteins | sample 2277081 | NCBI WGS metagenome assembly SDBV01 (sample SAMN10402039, study PRJNA504765) | marine sediment metagenome | isolation source: marine sediment core GS10_PC15, 223 cmbsf | place: Arctic Ocean: Southern Knipovich Ridge | collected 2010 | reverse complement strand
AGAGCTTTCAAGATACTGAATATCATCGATGAATTCACCCGGGAATGTTTAGCCATTCTGGTGGCTCGTAAGATTAAAACTCAGGATGTGCTCGACCTATTGTTCCACCTTTTCATCTTCAGAGGTATACCGGAACATCTCCGTTCTGAATAATGGCCCGAGGTTTACGGCCAAGGCCATCAGAGTCTGTGTTAAACCGATTAGGAGTCAAGACCCTGTATATTGAACCGGGGCAGCCCTTGGGAGAACGGTTATATTGAATCTTTTAACGGCAAGCTCAGAGATGAGCTGCTTGACCGAGAGATCTTTACCATACTTGATGAAGCTAAAGTGTTGATAGAACAATGGAGAAAGGAATATAATCAAGTACGTCCGCATAGTGCCAGGAATAACCGTCCACCGGCACCTGAGACTATTTAAACTATGGCAACGATGTAAGGAGTGGTACAACTACTGGGGGCTGGAAATTGAAAAAACCATACGATATTCGGCGTAGTTGGCACTTCTGTGATCGTGTTAAATAATAGTGGTGGGAGAGGGTTAAAATGGTGAAGGTAAATCCTTCTGAAATTACCCCTGAGCATCTCTATATGTCGAGACGAAAGTTTCTAGCTGGCATTGGGGCAGTACTGGTAAGTACGTTCATCCTTTCCTCTTGTGAACGTAGCGGTATACAGCTACCGCAGGACGACGTTGATTTCTGTGGCTCTGCCAGCGCCAGTGCAAGTACTGATGAGTTAGGGTCCATGCTAACCCCCTGCCAGGATATCACGAATTATAATAATTATTATGAGTTCTCTACCGACAAAGAAGAAGTGGCAGTGATAGCGCGAAACTTCATAGCCTCTCCTTGGGACGTAAAGGTGGGCGGACTGGTCAATAAACCACAGACTTTTGCTCTGGAGGATTTGTTGCGCATGTTTCCGCCGGAAGAGCGAGTCTATCGCCTACGTTGTGTTGAAGCCTGGTCCATGGTTATCCCTTGGCTAGGATTTCCTTTGGCGGCGTTGCTGAAGGAGGTCGAACCGACATCAACAGCTAAGTATGTCCGTTTTGAAACAATATATGACCCCGCACAAATGCCTGGACAGAAAACGAAATTGCTTGACTGGCCTTATGTCGAGGGCTTACGCCTAGATGAAGCCATGCATGATCTTACTATATTAGCGACCGGACTCTATGGCAAGCCATTGCCACCACAGGATGGTGCTCCCATTCGTCTGGTTGTGCCCTGGAAATATGGCTTCAAGAACATCAAATCAATTGTGAAGATTGACCTAGTAGAAGAAATGCCAGTCTCAGCGTGGATGGCATCTGCTCCTCACGAATACGGCTTTTATGCTAATGTTAATCCCGATGTGTCTCATCCCCGCTGGTCTCAAGCAAGTGAACGTCGCATTGGCCAACTGACCCGTATTAAGACCTTGCCTTTCAATGGGTACGCCGACGAAGTCGCACATCTCTACGCAGGAATGGACTTGAACAAGTTCTTCTAATGCCTAAACTTAAAGCATGCTGGTTTCAGATACTAGTCCATATTGTAGTATTGATGCCGCTCGCCGTTCTGGTTTGGGACTTTGCCCAAGACCAATTAACGGCTAACCCCATACAGGAAATCCAGTTGCGGACGGGTAGATACACGCTCATTCTCCTCGTGCTCACCCTTGCTTGCACACCAGCTTATCATTTGTCTGGACTCAAACAGGTACTGGTATTGCGTCGTTTATTGGGACTTTATACTTTTGCTTATGCCAGCCTACATTTTCTAAACTTCGTTGGTCTGGATTACGGTTTTAACTTCGCACTTATCTGGGAAGATATTGGTACCAAACGGTTTGTACTGGTCGGTTTTTCAGCCTTTCTATTATTACTAGCGTTAGCGGTAACATCCACCGCGGGGTGGAAGAAGCGGTTGGGTAAAAACTGGAAGTGTGTGCATCGGCTAATTTACGGAGCGGCACTTCTGGCGGTGCTTCATTTTATATGGCAGACTAAGGTGGATTTGAGCGTCCCACTTATATACACCAGCATTGTGCTCCTTCTTCTTGTAGTTCGGATACCCAAGATAGCTAAAGCAATAACGCTACCCGCCAAGTGGAGGAAAATAGAGTAAGGCAACCGCTAGGTGATTGATAACGTCCAGTACTGCCCACGATGGTGGACAGAAGGGAAGACTTTTCACCAAGTAGAGAAAGCAGTTGAGTTCCTGGGTGGGAGTGAGCCCCCGAAAAGTCCTGGGCCAGTACTTTAGGCCCGTGAAAATGATTGGGCAGCCTCAACCTGAACGACATAGTGTGGCTATGAAGCTACGAAGGGATGGATAGGTAATATCCTGTTAACTATTGACAAAATCAGCGCTTTCAGGGATGGGCTTTCGTTTAACTAGACCACCGAACGCCAAATTGTTTAGCAGGTAACGGGGGCCACAACCCACTCCGTCTTCAGGCATCGTTCAAGTTTAAGTAAGGAAGATGTCCTCTGGTTCAGTAAGAGTGTGGGTAGGGCGTAGCATTTTCCCCCGGTGGAAACGGCTATCAGGGAAAACACTCAGTCTACTGGTAGATTAAGTGCCAACTGAGCTTGATAAAAACGAGCATGTCTGCTAATATAGAATAGTAGGTCCTATCTCTAAGTCTGCTTCATAAGCGCTGACGGGTATAATGAAACTGGAGAGTATAAGAATATGAGTACTGATAATAGTGGTAATAGACCGAAGGGTAAGAATGCTACCATACTTAATAAACTATTGGGTAGTCTGGAATTAGAGGTCATGGAGTTTATGTGGCGGGCAGAAGAGGCTACTGTTCAACAAGTGGCAGGGACCATTAACCGTAGGCGACCTATCGCCTATACCACAGTGATGACTGTCATGGGGCATTTGGTGGACAAAGGGTTACTCGCCCGCGCTATGGAGGGGAAGAGATACCACTACCGAGTAGCTCAGAGTAGAGATGAATTCTTACACGAAACTTCCAGGACTAGGATCCGCACGCTATTAGATGACTTTGGAGATCTGGCTCTTGCCCAGTTTCTGGGAGAAATCGACAATGCAGATGCTGGCAGGCTAGAAGAGCTTAGGAGTCTGGTCCAAGAGGCCGGTAGTGAGAACGATGTATCCGGATAGAGCTTTCAAAATGCTGACAGGTGCAGGCGCCACGCTGGCGTTGCTCCTGGGAGTAGCGGCTTACCGAGCTATCTTAGCTGGTTGTCCAGATGGTGGGGGCAAGATTGACCTTGCTTGTTTCTTCTTGCCTACCCACACTGACCTGGGTATCCACCTGCTCAGCTACGCTTTTATGGGAATGATTCTCCTGGGTACATATTTCTGGCTGGTATTGTGGCGTCGGCAATGGTCTAATACACGTGCGCTGACTGCGAATTTAGGACTCCTTTGTGGTTCAAGTAGCGAGCTAAAGCCATTGACCTGGCGTCTGGGTTTAAAGGATAAAGTCCACTTCCTGGATTCTGAAGTTCCTTTTTGTTTCTGCGCTGGCTTCATCTCGCCTCGTGTATACCTTTCACGAGGGATGGTAGAAAAACTGGAACCGCACGAACTTGAAGCCCTGCTACTTCATGAGAAACATCACCTGGAAAACTACGACCCCCTTAAGATGCTGCTGGGTAGATTGGTTGTGGCAGCCCTCTTCTTCATCCCGGCCTTGCGGGATATATTGGAGCAGTATCTCATAGAGAAGGAAATAGCTGCCGACCGGAGCGCCATCCGGTACCAAGGACACTTCAGGGGCATTGCCGGTACTCTAGAGAAGTTACTTCAGGAGGGCTCCACTATCCCGGCTGAAGGTTTGGTGGTGGGTGGAGCAGAAGCCCTGTCGTATCGTATTGATCACCTGATGGGACATACCTCGCAGCGTGGGGTCCGTATTCCTATTCCACACCTCGTCACTAGTGTTCTAGTCATAGTCCTCATTCTTGCTATCATTGTAGCACCCTTATCTGGCTCACATCCGTAAATAGTGGAATGGTCAGCACTTTGTTCAGTTTTCCAGTCCATGAAACCATCTTCTAGTTTTCTTGCTGCCCTATAAATGCACCCAGTAACTCGATTTTCCTATGCCCCCAATTGACAATAAATTAGTTACCTACTATACTAATATAGTAGGTAACTTTCACTTATACTGGATGGGTATCTGCGAGAATGACTCGTAGAACAGAAGTATTAGCCGTGGCGAGGGCAGTCTGTCAAAAACTAAGAATACAGGTTAAAAGGAGGAAAAGAAAATGGGTTTAATGGACAAAATGATGGATAGGATGATCGGTAAAATGAGTCCTGAAGAAAAAGAAAAGATGATGTTGAAGATGATGCCAATGATGATGAAAGACGTAAGTATGACGGAAGTAATGGTTAAGATGATGCCTGAAATGCTGCCTGAAATGCTGAAAAATATTAATGCATTGGATATCTTCAACCTACTGAAAAACGCATTGCCTAATTTGCTAAAGCTTATAAAGGTAATTAAGGAAAATATGCCTGAGAAGATGAAAGAAAAGTTGCCGAAGATGATGATGGAAATGATGCCAGTAATGTGTAAGAGGTTGATGCCTACAATGATGGAAGGACTTACCATGGACAATATGATGCCAAATATGATGAAGGAGATGATGCCCCACGCTCTTTCGCATCTCCTGCCTAAGATGCCCAATAAAATGCGAGTTGACTTTATATTGAATATGACTAGTATTTTGGCAGAACAGGGCAGTGTGGAAATGTCTGAGGAAGAGAAAGAAGATCTTGTGGCAAAGATGGTCGAAAAAGTAAACGCTTAAGGAGATACGTCCATCCCCTTTGCGTTGGAGGGGGTATGGCAATAATTAGCATAGCGAATTTAATACAAGGAGAATGGTGAAACATGGCAAAGATACTTTTTGTCGGAACTCACGGGACCGACGACCCTACCAGGGCTACTTTCCCTTTTATGGAGGCAAAGGGTGCTATCGAGGCAGGGCATGAGACCGGCATCATCCTGATGATGGAGGCCGCGCCGTTAATCAAGGATCGCATTGCGGCGCAGATCCAGGGTATTGGTGTGCCGCCACTGAAGGAGTTGATGGACTTCCTTTTTGCCCGTAACGTCAGGATTTCTGTCTGCGAGCCCAGTGGCCGTGCCCTTGGGGTCACGGAAGACGATTTTGCCGGTAAGAACAGCGGCTTCGGTACGTCGGTGGATGCCAACAATGCCTACGCTGGGTACGACCGTGTGGTGACGTTCTAGGGGTCTATGTTCAGCGCGTGTTGCCGGGGAGTTGAGCTATATATGCGGCTTAAGATGGCTGAGACTGATATTACTACTCTTGAACGAGTCGAGGTATCGCGCAACCGTCTTATGGAAGGTGAGAGGCATGGGTAGTCATACACAACACTGATAGCACGTATACTAATTTTTACGAAAGGAGGTGAGTTCTGAACCGGAATACCAAGACCGCTTTGATTATCGGGGGCATAGTCATAGCCATCATTATCATCGTGTCCCTAGTCTTTGGGGCAGTTTCGGGAGGGCAGTATGGTGGCTGGGGAATGATGGGGCCGGGGATGATGGGGGGTTGGGGTGCAAACAACCCGAATGCAAAACAAATCACCATTGATGAAGCCGCTGAAGCGGTAGAGCATTATCTGGCTACCTATGGACAAGACTTAGCCGTTGCTGAGGTTATGGAGTTTGCCTGGAACTTCTATGCCGAGGTAGAGGAAGAGACCACGGGCATTCACGCCATGGAACTTCTGATTGATAAATATACCGGGCAGGTCTACCCTGAGATGGGCCCCAATATAATGTGGAATACCAAGTACGGGATGATGGGCAGTAGCTACGCAGTCACTGCGGAGATGTCAGTAGCCCCTGAGCAGGCTAAGACCCTGGCTCAGCAATTTCTGGATGCTAATTTGCCTGGGGTTACCGTGGGCGAGGCGGATACCTTTTATGGCTACTATACCCTGCACACCCTGAAGAATGGGCAGATAGAAGGGATGCTGAGTGTTAACGGTTACAAGAGCGGAGTCTGGTATCACGACTGGCATGGTTCTTTCATTGGCATGGAAGAATTCCACGATGAGAGCGAGGGTGAGAATTAAATATTGAGGAGGTTCTTATGGCAAAGATGATCGAAAAAGTGAAAGCCTAAGGTGATGGAATCGAAATGGCGTATAGTCTCTCGTCGAGGATGGGTTTGCATTCTGGCGGAGGCAGTTTGCCATGGAAAATTCGGGTTAAATTACATAGAGGAGGACTTAAAAAATGAAGAAAGTATTTGCGTTAGTGGCTGTGGTGGCGGCTGTCCTGATGGTAGGAACTGCCTGTGGTGTAGCCCAGGAAACTTATGAATCAGTAGTAGCCGAAAGGGATTCGGCACAGGCAGAACTCCAATCAGTCAAGAGTGAGCTTGATGCAGTGAAATCGCTAACATTACCCGAGGGGTATATAAAAGCCTCCGATGTCATCCCGGCTATGGGTGAACACTGGTTAAATCCCGCATCACCTGCAGACCCTATTTACCTGATCTATAAAGGAGAGGTCATCGGGATAGAGCCTATATGGACCGAAGATATGATGGAGGAAATTCCCGGCCCACCCGGCGAGACTATCAAAGGCTTACCAGCTATTCCCGTGGGGGCCATCGTAGACCATATTGATGTAGGCTGGATGACTCCAGGCGTACATGAGGGCCCACCAGTAGACCATTGGGAGATGCATATTTACTTCATTACTCAGGAAGAAAAGGCTGCCATTACGCCCTGAGGCTAGATTCGGTTTGACAATTGCAAATAAATAGAAAGGAGGTGATTAAGATGCAATATCTAGTAACCACTGAAGCATCCACTGACCTCGGCCTGCTTCCTCCTCAGCAGATGGCCCAAATGCTGGAACAGGTTATCACGCCTAGTATCGAGGCTATTGTAAAGCTGGAAAAGGAAAAGAAAATCCTGGCGGGAGGAATTCCCGTCGGGAGCAGGAGTGGCGTGCTTATCGTGGAGGCGGCATCCAATGACGAGTTAGACCGGTTATTGCTGAGCCTGCCGCTTTGGGGTCTATATAATTTTAATGTGACCCCGCTGGAGAGCTTCCAGTCCCGCCTTGCGCAACAGGGTCCAATGCTTGAGCGTCTCAAGGCAGCCTCGCAATAAGGAAGATCGAGTTACTTCTGGTCTCGCAACCAAGGTCAATGGCTTGTGGAGCAATGTATCCGCTTCCCACGGGCTCCACAAGCCATTTCTGGCAGTCGTGTCCCGGGCCATATGAAAATACCGGTAGCCTAGCTCATCAAGTACGTCTTGCCTTAGGTCGTGAGGAATTCCAAGCCCAGCTCAAATTATAGAAAGAATAAATGGAAGGGAAGAGCTAAAATGAACTTTATTGTCACCCATATCCATACGCCGGAGCAGTGCCCTAGCGGAAATCCGGAGATGATAAAGGTGCTTCGAGAGGTTTGTCCGAGTACAGAATTCGCTAAGAAGTGTGGTGTGAAGGTACTATCCAGCTGGATAGCAGTGCCGGAACATACCATGTACTTTGTCTTGGAGGCAGATAGCTATGGCTCGGTGGTGAAATATTTTGAGCCGATAATGAGAACCGGAACTGCGAGAGTAACCCCTGTGCTTGAGTATGCCGAAGCTGTAGGTCTGATTGGAAGATAGGCATCTAACCAACTCGCGAAGACGGTAAATGTAGCGGTGGGGCTAACGTTCGTTCCACCACCTTTGCGATGGCTGCTCCTGACTCCCTCTGAACCAGTTGTTGCTTTGTGTTTTCTGTTTGACAATGACCTGCAAAACTACTATACTATTATAGTAGATACTTTGACTAATACTGTTACTATCCTCGTTGCATACCACTGTGTCCCTAGCAAAAGTGTGTGGTAGCTTGAGATAAGCTGTGGGATAAAAACTTTAGGATAATTGGTCTTAAAAAGATACGTCAAACACAATGAGATAAAAGTCACATACGATGGGCTATCACTTGGTCTAAAATTAGTTGTGAGATGAAAGACCAATTGAAGATGCTTGTCGCAGTGCTATTAAGTGTTGTTGCGGCTCTCGGCCTTAGTCTGGGAGCCAGCTTTATGATACTGACGAGGAGCGATTTTCGTTAAGGAGGTGGAAGATTGGCTGAAGAAGAGAAAAGACCCCCAGAAGTTCCCCAAAAGCACCGGCGCTCCTATGCAGGAGGAGCTTTACTCATTGTCATAACGGTATTGATTGTCACCCTCTTCACTGGCGGCATAGCTTATAGTGTACAAAGCTTGATAGGGGGCGAAAGGGAAGAGATGGTGGAAGGGATTTTGGTAGATGGCGTGAGGGAGTTCCGGATATCGGCGCCACAATGGAATTTTACCCCGGGAATCATTAAGGTAAGTCCCGGTGAGACGATCAGGTTTGTCGTTACTAGCGAAGACATTACGCATGGGTTTGCCATAAACGAGCTAGGTGTTAACATTCCTCTGTCCCCCGGTGTAGCGGTGGCACGTGAAGTAGTGATACTGCCCGATATTGCTGAGGGGACCTATACCATGTATTGCAGTGTCTTCTGTGGTATCGGGCACCCCTATATGAAAGGGAGCGTAATTGTTGGTGCCCCTGGTGCCGAGATAGGGAAGATTTTACCCTACATTGCTACCACAGTTATGGCGGGCATGTTCGCCGCCTTTATCATTGTAGGGAGACGTAGAGCAGAATGAAGGTGAACAAGAAGCATACTGCTGACCTTATGGATATCGGTCTCATCAGACGCCTGGTAAAGCTCCCCTATTTCCAGTTCCTGCTGCTTGCCCCGGCAACGCTTTTCTTTACTCTTGCTGCCATTAGCATCGTATTCGGGGTCAAACATCCCGGGTTTAACTTTGGTATGGTGTTTACCTGGGTGGTATGGTGGGGGATGTTACTGGTTCTTTTTGTCATCTTCGGTCGAGGCTGGTGCGCTATGTGCCCCTTTGGTGCTTTCGGCGAGTGGCTGCAGAGGCTCAGCCTGTGGCGGAAAAGGACGTGGGGACTGGGGTTCAATTTTAAGTATCCCCGTCGGCTAAAAAACCTGTGGTTTGCCATAGGTTTCTTCGTCGTCTTCATTTTCCTGGACAATGGGTATGGGCTTTCTAACAGCCCTGTCCTCACCGTTGGTCTCATCGCAGTGATAATTTTGGGGGCTCTGTGGATATCTCTCCTTTTTGAGAGAAGAACCTTTTGTTTGTATCATTGCCCCCTCACTGTCCTCATTGGCATCAGTTCGATGTTTGCGCCCTTTGAGATTCGGCGAAAGGATGCCGAGGTCTGCCGCCAGTGTAGAGAAAAGGCCTGCTTCCAGGGAAGCGAGCAAGCCTATGGCTGTCCTACGTTCGTGTTTCAAGGAGCGGGCGTAGATAAGAATCGCGATTGCCTTCTCTGTACCGAGTGTATCAGGGCCTGTCCTCACGATAACATCGGGATGAGGTTCAGATTCTGGGGGCATGACCTCTGGGCGCGAAGGAAGGGTAGACTTGACGAGTCGGTTGCTTCTGTAATCATCGCCGGGCTGGTTACCGTGGTGTCTCTCTTCCTGGTTCTCTTCCTCTCCCCGGCAAAGTCCTTCGTGGAGACGATTCTCCCCGCTGGGGATTTGCCCCGGGTAATGAGTATCGGTGTGCTCTATCTGGGCGGTCTCGCTGTCGCCCTGTTGCTTATGTATGGCTTCAGCCATCTCTCAAAGCTTTTCAGCGGTGTAAAAGACACTGGAACCAAGAGTTTCTTCATCCACTTCGGCTATGCAGTGGTACCTTTGGGAGTTATGAAGTTCATCTCCGATATCATGGACCATGTCTTACGGACGTGGGGGGCAATCTTCGACGTGATACGCGCCCTGTTCTTGGATTTCCCGTTAAATCGCGTTATCGCCGAAGAGGTTACCGTGAAGCAACTTTTGACCGCCAACCAGACATATGTGCTACAGCTGGTGCTAATCGGCATTGGCTTTGGCTTAAGCCTCTATGTCGCCTATAAGCTGGCCGGGCGTATGTTCTCGGATAGAGATGTTGCTTTCAGAGCCTTTTTGCCGATAGGGGCTTTTATATTCATCATGAGCATGGCAGCACTGTGGGCGCTGTCAGCCGCTTTATAAGGAGGTATTATGGCAATTAGTGAAAGAAGAAGACTCACCTTTACTGCCATCGCAGTTATTCTGGTAGGCATAATCACGGGGCTTTTGCTAGGCAGTGTATTACTATCGGGAGCACCCCCCACCAAAACCTTTAACATCGTAGCCTATCACTGGGGATATGCCTTATATGATGGGGACTGGAACGAGATTGAGCAAATAGAGGTGGAGCGAGGCACCACGGTGCGTCTGGTGGCCTTCCCCGCCCACGCATTCTCGCATGAACTGGATGAGCAATTTGAGGAAAGAGTTGTCGCCAAAGGTTTCGGGGAGTACCCACCGGGAGACGAGAGAATACATGATTTAATGGAGGCGGCGCATGAAGACCCGGCTCTGGTAGACCACGGAGTATTTATTGGTCAGCTCAATGTTGATTTAAGTCCCAACGGAAACGCATCTACCTTTGAGGAGGCGATTGACAGCATTGAGTTTACTACTGATGCCATAGGCACCTTTGATATATCATGCTCCGTTTTTTGTGGCGTTGGCCATCCTAGTATGGTTTTAGAAGGAGCTTTTGTAGTGAGGTGACCGCCCCCTCACAGTAGTGGGGGTTCTGAGTAATACGAAAAGGGGATTCAAATGAAGAAGATATTTCTATTGATGTTGGTACTGGTGAGCATTCTGGTGGTTAGCGCCTGCGCTCAACCCCAGCCAGAGAAGGAGACTTTACGAGTTGAGGTCAGCCGCTCTGGCTTTAACCAGACCCCGGGAGAATTTCATCTTGAGGTGGAGAAAGGGCAAGAAGTTGAGATTACCTTTATCCATGAGGACGGCGACTTATCCGAGAATAACCGCCACATCATCGCCAGCCTTGAGTACGGCATTGACACCAGCATTCTGGACCGTAACAACCCAGAGGTTACCCTGCGCTTCACCGCCAACAAGACGGGAGAGGTTATCTTCGAGTGCATTCTACCTGGCTGCATAGGTCATCATAACCTCCATGAAGATGCAGAAGGGGAGCATAGCGAAGACGAGGAACCTCATGAAGACGAGGAGCCTCACGAAGAAGAGGAACCTCACACACAATTAGTAGCATAAATAGAAACGTAAGAGGAATCTTGGTAATCAAGCCCGGTCACTAACCTTAGCGGATTGAGCAAACGGGGAGTAATTAAGGAGAGGTACTATAAGAGTCCCTTAGAATGAACCTTAGACAAAACTTAGAGGAGGTGTGGAAGATGGAAGTCGAATTCTTTAGTGCAGAGTGCAGGTTATGTGAAAGAACGCTTGGTATCGTCAAGGAGAACTTCCCCAACCTTGAGATTGATGTCCACCTGGCATCAGAGTGTGAGGACGGGAGTTGTTGCGCCCTGGCTGAGCAATACGGGGTTCGGGCTGTTCCTTCTCTTGTCGTGAATGGGAAAGTAGCCCTCGTCGGCCTTCCTGACGAGCATGATATCAAGTTATTGTCCACACTTTTCCAACTGTAAAGTACCTGTACATCATATTTGCGAGGTTTGCTTAAGGCTGGTAAATGGCAGACATATTGGCTACTCTTTTCAGGTTCCGGCAGTTTGTATTTGAATACGGGCTATTGTTCTTAGTTGCCTGGCTTGGCCTAGCAATAACCACCGGGGTGATAGGGGCGTCACAAAAGAAACGGATCAACCTTAAGGCATCAAGTAGCTCTTTTCTCAGGTACCGGCCTTTACGCTGGCTGTGGCAGCTCCTGTTCTTTCTGCTATGGCGTCCCGGCGGGAAAATGCCGGCACTGTCAACTGTTAGTGGGCTGCTCCTTTTCAGTCTTGCTGCTTCGGTTCCAGCTTTAGTGGTAACCTCGCTTATTGGTATGAAAATTGTCTGGCTACGGTTAATCTTAGCAGCCCTTTATGCCTTATTCTTGAACTGGTTTGTCAGCTCGGTAATCCTACACAAGCCGGGAAACTTTGGTGAGCAACGACCCGAAGCAGAGGCAGCATCTCCATCTTCGGTCTTAAATGGTGACGCTTCAGTATTGTCGCCTAGCAGACTACGCTCCTTGACTCAAGTTACTTGGAAAAGCTTTATCGGCCAGGTGGAAGGAGCAGTGATTCCACTTATCATCGGCTTCAGCCTGGCTTCTGTCCTGACTATCTACGTGCCTGCCTATATGGTTCGTCCCTGGCTGGGTGAGGGTGCCTGGCAGGGTCCTTACCTGGCGGCTCTCCTTGCCATGCCTTTCCAGTTAACTGGCGGCGCTGAGGTTGCCCTAGCTTCAGCTTTGCTGGTCAAAGGAGCCAGCTTGGGAACAGCACTAAGCGTCATGCTGGTAGCTCCTATCACCATTTTTTCAGTGATTCGTCATCTTTTCCGACCTGTGAAAGTCAAGACGATGGCCCTATACCTTGTCGCTGCCTGGTTTGTGGCAGGCTCTCTGGGGGTAGCGGTAGATGGTATTCAGCGACTGTTTAGTGGATGGTGATATAATCTAGAGTGAGGGAAAATGATCGAAGTCTTTGTAGCCAACCTGGCCAGCCTGCTGCCCTTTGGGTATGCTTTTGGCGCGGGCATGGTGACCACGGTGAGTCCCTGTGGCATCGCCATGCTTCCTGCCTATGTCTCCCTCTATCTGGGAGCTGAGGAGGAGGGATTCTGGGCCAGGTCATCCCTCAGACGGGGTGCCCGAGCACTGGCTATGAGCGGAGTGGTAACCCTGGGCTTTGTAGTCTTCTTTGGAATCATGGGAGCTATCTTGTCGTTAGGAGGGCAATTCCTGATTACCTTCATGCCCTGGATGGCGGTTATCATCGGAGTGGCTCTCATCTTACTTGGTATCTATCTCTTGGTCGGAGGTCATTTTTACACTAGTTTGCCGGCGCGTTTGGCTGGTCGTCTGGGTAAAAGCGGTGCTTTGGGCGTTAAGGGTTTCCTTATCTTTGGCATCGCCTACGGGATAGCGGCGCTGAGCTGTACCCTGCCCATTTTTCTGGTAGTAGTCGGAAGTGCCCTGGCCACGGAGGGTTTCACCTCGGGCTTGCTGCAATTCGTTAGCTTTGCCTTGGGGATGGGATTTGTTATCGCTATAGTTACCATAGGTTCAACGCTGTTCAAGGAGACGGTCAATCGATGGTTACGCCGCCTGGTACCAGTAGTAGCTCGACTCAGCGGGCTGCTACTGGTCTTTGCTGGCGGCTATATTCTCTATTTCTGGTTTAAGGTAGGAGACATCTTGAGCTGGACATTCTAAATGAAAAGAACGGGAGGGAAGAAATGGGCATCTCACTAGAAAGTAATCTATCACGTTTTCGCCGAGTTGGCTTGGGGTTGCTGGCTGTGGCATTAGTTGGGATTCTGGTAATCCAGGGTTGCACGCCATCTTCCCCGGCCGTAGAAAGCGGCCGACAAGAAACGGCTGTTGGCGTGAAGGTGGGCGAAATAGCCCCTGATTTTACCCTGACCGACCTTGAGGGTAACAGCATTATCCTGAGCGAGTATAGGGGAAAGGTGGTGTTTATCAATTTCTGGGCTACCTGGTGTCCCCCCTGTCGTGCCGAGATGCCAGAGATAGAAGCTGTATACCAGGAATATAAGGATAAAGGCGTGGTAGTGATTGGTGTTGATATCCTGGAGCCTGAAGATGTGGTTCGCCAATTCGTCGAGCAAGGTGGTTACAGTTGGACATTCGTCCTTGATACCACCGGGGCGGTGTCCGATGATTACAAGATCGCAGCCATTCCCACCAGCTTCTTTATTGACGGAGAGGGGATAATCCAAGCGGTGAATATCGGTGCCATGACCAAGCGGGCCATGGAAGCCAAGCTGACCGAGGCTATGAGGTGAACGATAGGAGCTCCATTGTTCTCTGCTCCCATTTATTGCACTGTGAATAGTGTGGAGGAAAGATGCCTGCCGAAACTAGCATATCGACTGCTTTGCTGCTGGGCCTGTTACTGGGAGTGAAGCATGCCCTGGATGCTGACCACATAGTGGCGATAACGACCATCGTCAGCCGCAGCCGTAGTATGCTGCGCTCAGTCCTGACCGGCTTGACTTGGGGCATAGGGCACACCATCGTCCTTTTTGCAGCTGGCTTTGCAGTACTACTCCTCAAGCTGGCCATTCCTGAGAGGCTGTCCTTGCTTATGGAGTTCGCCGTAGGGGTGCTACTGATTGTGCTAGGTGTGCCCCTTCTATGGCGACTGATAACTAGCCGGGCTCATGTTCATTTGCATCAGCATGCAGACAAGAGCCATTTTCATGTCCATTCTCACACTTATACTTCAGACCACGACCACAGTCATGTCAGGAAGCCGCTGCTAGTGGGGATGCTCCACGGGCTTGCCGGCAGTGGCACTCTTATCTTACTAGCCCTCAGCACTACATCATCGGTAGCGCAGGGCCTAATCTTTTTGCTGGTCTTTGGGGTGGGGTCTATGTTAGGCATGTTGGTGTTGAGTGGTCTTATCAGCTTACCTTTTAAACTGACTGCCCGGCTATCCCTGCGGCTTAATCAGTGGGCCCAGGGGGTGGCTGGGTTCATTAGTATAGTCCTGGGCCTTTTAATAATGTGGCAAACTGGATTCGCTGGCCGACTCTTCGACTTCACAAGTTGACGATTGCCCACCTAAGAGAGAAAGGTCAGGAAAGGAGACTAAATAGATGATAACTATTGGAATAGACCCTATTTTGATTAGTCTAGGTTCTTTTTCCCTGTCTTGGCATGGCCTGTTCATGGCAGTAGCTATAGCGGGAGGAGTGTGGCTCCCAGCTCGTCTCGTTGCCAAGGCGGGACTTTCTGTGGATAGGCTATACTCCCTGGCTCTCTGGGGTGTTCCTGGGGGTATTGTCGGAGCTCGCCTGGTGCATGTAATAGACTACTGGGGCTACTATTCGGCTAATCCTGGAGCCATCCTTGCCTTCTGGGAGGGTGGTCTGGCTCTCTGGGGGGGTATCCTGGGAGGAACACTCGCCGCGGTTATATTCACCAGAATCAGAGGCTTTCCACTCGCTCGCTACGCTGACCTAGCCGCCTTGGGACTTATCTTAGCCCAGGCGATAGGGCGTATTGGTGATGTCATTAACGGGGAGCATATCAGCAAAGCCACCAGCCTGCCCTGGGGCGTCGTCTATACTCACCCCAATAGTCCTGCCTATGGTCTCCCACCGACACATCTGGCTGTGGGTTACGAGCTGCTTATGGACCTTTTTATCTTCGGCATACTATGGAAACTGCGGGGGCGTATTCGGCCCGATGGCTCGCTTTTCTTGCTTTACCTTACCATTTATTCTACCGGCCGCTTCTTTCTCTCCTTCCTGCGGCTGGACAGTAGTACCGTCTTTCTGTCTTTAAATCAGCCACAGTGGATCTCCCTTCTAGTACTGGCTGTTGCGTTGCCTCTCCTGTTTCTCCAGCAAGTCTCTCAGCGCAAGTTGAAACCTGCAAGCTGAAGGTCTGAACTATTTAGGGTGAAAAGAAGATGGCTATTGTGCGCTACCGAGATGGCAAAGTGCAGAAAAAGATACTTGGGGGGTCAAAGATGATAAGAGCAGACTGATGTCCAGACTTAAACAGTAATCTTGAGCACCACTTCAAAAGTTCTACCTATTGATACCCCTGCGCCACTTAATGGGACGAAACCTAGAACTCCCCGTCAACTTCGACGAGATTCGAATTGGCTGGGGAGACTTTTTTCAGTGACCTTCAGTTGGTCACAAGCCAAAGACAAAGTAGAAGGGCGCTAAAAGGGATCGAGCCTAGCAACAGGATACATACTTGACAGTTCCCAAACTTTTGTTTGAGAATAAGCAGCTGTGAGGAAACTAAAGCTCTATATCGCCACGAGCCTGGATGGCTACATCGCGGGCCTAAACGGTGAAATCGACTGGCTGGACGTTGGTGGCGACGCAGACTACGGCTACCAAGAATTCTATGACTCGATTGACACGACACTGATGGGAAATTCCACCTATCAACTGACACTCACCGTTGACTAATTCCCTTATCCGGACAAGACCAACTACGTCTTCACCAAGGGCACACCTCCTCAGGACACGGTCCATGTGCAATTCGTCTCTGGAGATATCACCACGTTCGTCCACTCTTTGAAAGAGCAGCCTGGGAAGGATATCTGGCTGGTTGGCGGTGGTCAGATCAACACTGTAATGCTCAATGCAGGTCTTGTCGACGAAATGATTCTGACTGCCTTCCCTCTCGTACTAGGAGAGGGCGCCCCACTTTTCGCACCGGACGTCACGCGCCACCCTTTCAAAACCGTGAGCTGCCAGACCTACGACACTGGTCTTATCCAATGGCATCTGGTGAAGGCGTAAGGAAGCAGGCCACAAAGGCATATGTGCTAGGACCTGAGCGCCTGCCCGGTGAAAGGGGGAAGCGATGACGGTTACATTTGTCAATTCTCACAGTAAATGACCACTTTTAATGTAAAATTCTCACGGTAATTTACCACCCTAATTCTCACGGTAATTTACCACCTCCACTTTCAGGAGATTGGCCTCTGGGTGCACCGGAACCAGATATACATCATCATAGGTTCAGCTTTTAAAAT
>SDBV01006212.1_pt1 | contig 16626 bp, 15 predicted proteins | sample 2277081 | NCBI WGS metagenome assembly SDBV01 (sample SAMN10402039, study PRJNA504765) | marine sediment metagenome | isolation source: marine sediment core GS10_PC15, 223 cmbsf | place: Arctic Ocean: Southern Knipovich Ridge | collected 2010 | reverse complement strand
TCGTAGCGCGATGCCGCGCGTCACGGGGTGCGCCTTCTTGTCAGGGGCAACATCACCGTCGCTCGTTGCTCGTGACTCGTTGTGTTGCTTATCGTTTCTTTTTGCCTTTGTTCCACAGCTCTTTCAACCTCTGCCAAATTGTCTTCTCATCAGCGAACGTACCCGCCGGCTCACCGGCCGTAAATAATACCGCAAAACGGGTAATCAATGCACCTAAAAGAACATAACCCAATATTACCTGAAATGCCAACAAAACGTGCCCCCCAGATACTGTGAGCATTTGCATACATGTCGCCGAATCCCAACGTCGTCATTGTAACAATTGAGAAGTAGATGGGCCGAAGAAGAAGCAATAGAAAATAGTGCCACAACGGTATATGAGGCTCTACAACCAAGTTGGTAACAATGCCGGGAGGGCACCAACAAGAACAATTGGCATAAACAGCAGCAAATACAAACGCCAAACCAAAAAACGAAGCTATAATTCTGCCGGTACTTCTGCCATAGTCACTTAGTGCCCAGAAAAAGCGTTTTATGAACAATTTCTTTAAGAATCGCGTTAGCCAGTATCCTTTCTCATACCATTTTTTCCAGTTTATCCACCTTATGTTATATTCAAGAAGCTGCTTCGTCCCCGGTCATATCCTTTTTGTCTGAGCAGCGTTTGAGCATGTCGTACTGCTCTTGGTTGAATCGGCGGTCTTGGTTCTTTGCGGCGTTGGATGATTTCTCGTTCATTGTATTTCGGGCTTACGTCTTTTAAATCCGTGAAAATCCGTGGTTACAAGTTAGTGTTTATTCGTGTTCATTCGTGGTTCCAGTTTTTGGTTGTCCCGATTCAGCGGGAAAAGCCGCGCTATGAACTCTGTGGCTGACAAAATAAGGGCGTTTAGCTATACTGTCAACGTGGAATTTGGCATTGATTTGGCTGAAACAGATATGGACCAGAACGAACAAATTACGAGAATTGGCGAGGGGGTACGGGTTTTGGCGCCGGCGAAGATTAACCTGTCGCTGTTAGTGGCTGGCAAGCGGCCTGACGGGTATCATGAGCTTGAAACCATCATGGCCAAAATCAACCTGTATGATGAGCTGCTTATCGAGCCGGGAACAAGAAAGGGGATAGAATTAATTTGTGAGGGAGACGAATGGGCGCCGTCAGGCAAAGAGAACCTGGTGTACACGGCTTGCGAGCGATTGCTGGAAACGGCGGGGCGAGAAGCGGATATCAAGATAACCTTGCTCAAAAGAATCCCTGCCGGGGCTGGTCTGGCTTCGGCGAGTACGGACGCGGCAGCGGCATTGATTGGCGTAAATAAGCTGCTGGAGCTGGGGTTGGACGGGGCCAAATTGCATAATCTGGCGGCTGAGCTGGGTAGTGATGTAGCCTTCTTTTTGGGTGGGCCTCTGGCATTTTGTACCGGCAGAGGCGAAAAAATCCTGCAAATAGAGGAAAATTATGCTTTTACGGCAGTTTTATTGCTTCCGAAGATAAGTTGTTCTACCGAAAAGGTTTATGCAAACTACAAGCATGAATCAGAGCGTTTCAGGTATTTCAAGAGCGAAATTGACACGCTTCTGGATAAAAACAGGATTGATTTAGTGACAAGTATGTGCGCAAATATGCTGGAATCAACTTGTTTTGGCTTATACCGGGAGCTTGAAGAGTTGAAGGCGAAGGTAGAATCTTTGGGTATCAAGCCTTTGTTTCTAAGTGGTAGTGGTTCAGCGATGTATCACATTATGGAAACATCCGAGGGGGGAGTGGTCGGTGAGTATGCTCACTTAATCGAGAGGCAAATCGGCTGCAGGTGCATCACTATAACAAACAATCGATGGTAGGCTATTAAGCGAGGTAAGAGAGTATGGATATAAGCGAGGTCCGAGTCAAGTTGGTCAGCAACAAGGATGACCGTTTAAAGGCTTTTTGTTCGGTGACAATGGACAATGAGTTTGTGGTCAGGGACATTAAAATCATCGAGGGTACCAACGGGCTTTTTGTGGCGATGCCTTCGAGGAAGATGTCCGACCATTGCGAGAAGTGCGGCAGCAAAAATCATCTTCGTGCACGTTATTGCAATAATTGCGGTTCGAAGCTTCCAGAGGAAAGGATGAGAAAAGACGCTAAAGGCAGGCTGAAACTGCACGCTGATATTGCTCATCCTATTAACGCCGATTGCAGGAGGAAGATTCAGGAGAAGGTTACGGCCGCATTCAATGAGGAAGTGGAGAGGTCAAAAGAGCCTGATTACGAACCGCAAGAACTTGACACGCCGGAAGATGAAGAGGTGCCGGAAATAATATAGCGGGCAGTTTAGACGAAATTGACAGGCTGTCGGTTAGTCATCTTTAGAAAAGCGGCTGTGTCAAGATACGGCAATTCTCTCCTAACTTGCCAAAAATCCTGATAGAAGGTTTGGTGCAGACTTCATACTCAAGTCTTCAGGTCTTCGAGGACTCTTTCAAGAGCCTCATCCAATCGGTCGTTCAAGTGATAATCACCCATGGAGAGCCTTTGTCGGACATCGAGCACTTTGTCTCTGCGGACTTCCGGCATTGAAGCAATCCTTTTGAGAACCTGCCCGATAGGTGTGTGGTTGAGATTCTCGAGAATTTCTTCCATTGTCAGATCGTCTTCGTGGGCGAGTTTGCGGCCGAGAGGCTCAAACTCCTCGTGCTCGTGAACAAACTGTTGGTCAAACCTTGACATATCAACTACCTGCGTCTTTTGTCTATTGGCGAACCAATCCATTTCAGTCGCCCAAAGGCCCATAAACCCCAATATATTGTGTTGCCTTGTATTCCCTTTCAAGGCCCTAATCCGCGTTACAGTGTTGTTATCGACACTGGAATCGTAAAAACTTTAAAAAAGTTTCTGGATTAGCTAAGTAACTGTTTTACAGAGGGTTATGAAAATAAAATAGGTAATATCCCTTAACAGGCCCTGAAAGGCATTAAGCGAAAACGCTGATTCCAGTCCTAAAACAAGGGTTCATGTGGGTATAGGTAAGAGAGTTGGATATACAATATATAGTGGGTGTGTACTGTGGGGTCGCAGTCCTATAAGAAGTGCCAATCAGTATTAGTAGTAGTATTTTAAGGAAAGGTCGATTTTCCAGGCATCTTTAAGGCCTTGTTTTTTGGTAAGAGTGACCTTTTGGCATTGGAGATTTGCCCAGGTCACCTGCAGGTTCGAGAGAAACTCTGCGAGCCTGGTGATGTCAATTTCGTTAATGATAATCTGACAGTCCTGTGTCCTTCTTCCTTCGGAGCGACGAATCGGCTTTGAACTGATGGTGTAGTTAGCTGAGGTAATCGCGAGTTTTCTGGCTGCGGCGTCTATAGCGGCTGTGTAGTCGAATCCGGGACTCTTTTTCTTATCACCGTAAGTAAGCCTTTCCGGGTCGAGAGTAAGAATCTTTGTCGCCGTTTTATGAGCTTCGGCATAAATCTTCTTTTCTTTTTCCCATGTATCAGCGGTGCGAGGCAGATAGACAAGCCACATCAGCAGCGGCCAAAGGAACAGCAGCGCCGGAACGGCTATATAATATAATGTTGGTTGACGCAATATATCTTTCATTTTGAATTCACTTATCTGTTTGCCTTCGGTATAGCAGTAATTGTGAAAGTGTCACGGCCATCTTTAGTGCCAAGCCTTTCCTGCTGGACGTTCATGGTCTTTTTGATTTCTTTAAGCAGCTTCAATGTATTTGAACGACTTGAAGTATTACCGATGATAGTAATATTCCTGCCGGTTATTGAAATCTTTTCTATTTGAAGCTTTGTTTGAGAGGCGACAGAGTTAAAAGCCGCTAAGACAGAGGTAAGTTTGGCAGAGACACTTTTTTCACCGGTGGCACTTAACAGACCGCTTCTAACTCGTTCGATATGCTTGAGCGCCTTGTCTAAATCCCGATTTGCCGCTGTTAATTTTGAAGGCATCTTCTCTTTTTCCGGCAGAGCGACGAGGTAATCGGCAGTGAACTTTTTGCGAAGCTGTTTTACAGGTTTGTTTTTCTGCATCAGTTTGAACTGAAGGTTCAATCCAATGGTTATGAAGATAATGCAAGCTGAAACGCTTATAATCTTAAGGGTTTTCTCAAGCCTGCGACGTGTGCCGAGATACGGCATGTAGTCGCTGCGGAAGCTCATATGCTGCTCTTTTTTCAGGTGTGACAAAGCGGCACCGCAGGCGGATACGAAGGTGACGGGGTCATCCGCACCTTCAGAAACAGCAATATCGGCAGTTTCAGTCGGGAGTGAAAGGGTAGAGCCTATTTGTATTGGGTCGAGCGAATCAGCAGAATCGATGAGTAAAAGTTTATTCAATTTGACTTTGGCGTCGAGCTGGGCAAGTGAAAGCGGGGCTTGTCGCAGAAGCAATTTATTTCTGTCCTGACCCGGTGCAATTAGGAAGGTCCGTTGTAACGGCGCCGGCTCCGAGTCCGGGCCGAATGGGCCAACAAGATAGCCGTTAGATTCGGACATGGCAGCGAACATAGTACCTTCGGCATGATTTTGCCCTGTGAAATATCGCTCGGTCATAAAGCGACACAGGCAGGCAACATCGGGTTCGACTGTGACAGGGTCGAGATTGTTTGCGGCCAGAGCGTTAATCAGTTCGGCAAGTACCGTTTTCTGTGCTGAAAAGACTCTCAGCTTTGAGCCGTTTTCATCGGATGACATTATGCTAAATGCAAGGGCAACATCACTTATGTCGGTGGCCAGGGCCTCTTCCGTGTCGAAGCGTACGGTTGATTCGATTTGTTTTCTATCGCTAAAACTACTGTGGACATCGTGCTGCATGTAGAGCGAACAATCTATAGCGACAGCGACGTGTGAAAACTGCAGGTCTCGCTGGGTGCAATTCTGTGCAATCTGGTTGGCGAGTTCTGCGAAGTCAGTTGTTGATTCGGCATCGGGTTGAGCCGAAACATCAAAGCAGGCTGTAATGGTTGCTGACGGCTGCAGAGAGTCCAGGCAGACTACGGTAGCCCTTGTGCGACTCAGGTATATTCCAAGATAGCCTTGACCTTCCACTTTCAATTTACTCCGACAAGGGGACTTTAGCCGCTGAGCACAGCAATTTTTTCCATTTTACCTTTACTGTTTCTAACTGCTATCACCACGGAAGCTCGAGCAAGTCCGCGGCTGGCTGTAATTCTTATTGTAAACAACTCACTATTAGTCACTATATATTGTCGGCACTTATCGACGGTATCTGCATAATTGAAGAACTCGCGTCTAATTTCATTGACATCTTCGAAAGGTTCTATCCTTCGTCTTTGTATGACTGAGTCGGCTACATCGACGGCTTTGGTAAGGCCTCCGAAGGCAAACGCGGTCTCGAGGACATGCCGAGGTGCGGTGTTTATGTTGACGACATTACTCGGCCAGAGCGAAATATACTTCAGGGCGGATTCGGAGCGGTCAGCGGCGACGATGGTGGGTCTGGCGAGCGCTTCGGTATTAACCAGGGGGCTGTGATAAAGTCTTGCATAATCAGTCAGGTGTACGGTGGCAGGTATGGTAGTTACTGTTGTACGAACACGTGTTCGTGGTTTTCTTCGAGAAGTTCTGCGTCTGGCCCTTCTTGCCCTGGCTGAGGATTTGATTTGCTCTTTCTTGGTTATCTTTATATCTTCGACCTTCAGTTTATACTGTTTAATTTCGTTCAGCTCAGCAATCTCATCCTCAATCTGCTGAACAACCAGGCTGTCAACGTCCATCCATTCGCAAAATGTTTCAAATCCGGCCTTAATTTGTCGCTTGGTTTCTATATCGTCGAGCATTATCCAGACCAGGGGGTATTTCGCGTTTTCGTCGTGTATTTCAATTGTTACAGAAGTATCACCAATCATGAAGTTCAGCGGTTCGGTAATTAACGGCCAAGGTGGACCATAAGGCCCGGGAATTTCCAGGTTGTTGGGGTCGTTTATGTCAACTGCGAGGTTTGAATCGAGAATAATGCCCAGAAAGCTGTCAATATTATTGAAATCATTGACGTCATTGAAGTCGTTAATATCTGTGGCCGCGCGAAAGAAGTCTTTCACCTTTTTCTGATGTTTTAGCGCCTGTTCGGCAGTAATTGACTCGGCCCAGTCAGCCAGGAGTTCGCGACGCTGCATCTCGTCCATAGCGAACAGGTCGGAAAAGTCCGGTTCAGTCGGCCGCTCAATGATAACAGGCTGGTTGATATCCTGCAGTGTAGTCAGGGCGTACTTGACGGCTGAGTCACAGGCGTAACGAACGGCCTGGTAATCAATCATGAATTGAGTTCGCCTGCGGTGGGCGGAGACGCGTGAAGTCAAAGTGTAAGCAATCGCGCAGAGAACAACCAACAGGACCAGCACAACCATCAACGCCAGTCCGCGGTCATTACGTCCAAATCTCAGATTGTCTGACTTTGGCTTCATTGTCTTGTGTCAGTTAAATTTGGTTCGTTCACGTCGTTATAATCGTATAAATTACTATCGTTAATGTCGAACGAGTTAACATCGAACGAGTTAATATCGAGTTGGTTGAGGTCCGGTGGGACAAACTTGAATTTTATCTGACGAGTCCGGTCGATTGCCACGGTTCGGGTAATCATTTCACTTTCGAGTATCGAGTAGTTGCCATTGATGTCTTTATAGGGCGCAGCGAATGATAAAGTAATCCTCACTGCCTTAGGCAGGGGGTCAGCGGTCCAGGCATCGGCGTAGCCACTTCCTTTGTGAGCTTCTATTTTAAAGTATGTCAGTCCTGCAGCGACAGGTATGAACAGTTCACTGTTAGTTTTGCTTTTTTCTTCGCCCAGGAGTTTGTCTTCAACAGTCAGGCCGCGGTGGCTTCGGTACAGGATGAGTCCATTTGCATCAAAGTCGTAATTACTTTGCCATACTATCTCATTGAAAATTTGCTTGCTGTTCTTGTTATCGTAATAGGTCTTGGTTATTTTCATCTGTGCCGACTGATAAAGCTCGTCATTTTTGTTAGTGATGGATATTTTCGTATCAGCGTCCTTTCCGGAGGTAGGCGCTACTATCCTGTCCAAATCTTCGGCAATCCGCTGTAAAATTTCATTTGGCAATTGCTGCGTATCTATTCTCCTGTTTATTTCGTCGGCGGAGCGGCGCATCCGGCTATATACACCGATGGACGTAATCATTACCATCGCGCCGATAACCATCGCGGCTAACAACTCGGTCAGTGAAAAACCGAATGTATAATGAACTGTATTTTCTGTCCTAATTTTCATACTAATTTACTTTGTGGCCTTACCATGCCAATTATCAATTACATCCGGATTTATTTCAGTAAATCTTCAGGCGATAGAATCGGATCATCGCTTGGTCTGTCGCCCGGCTGAGGTTTGTCCGGCAGCAGTTCTTCGGGTCCACTCAGACCCAGTTCAGCGGCCTTGATTTCCAGTAGTTTTTGTGCATTGAGAAGCTGTTCTATCTGCTTGTCGCTAAGCTTGGTCAGCCAGTGCGTGAGTTCGACTTGCTTCAATTCGCCGGCGGGGTCTTCGTACTCAGCCGAGCATACGGCCCGGAGCCACATTTTCTGTCCGAACGGTTCGAAGAAAGTCTCTACCCTGTTAGTCCATAGTATGGCCGGATACTTTTCACTGTAGCCATATTCGGTTTGCTCGGAAAGGATTTCGGCAGTAAGCAGAGCTTCCATGTTCTCTCTTGCGACCTCGAAGGCCTGCATCTTCAGGGTTGAGTTTGCCGCCGAAGCCGAACATCGACTAAAAACCACAAGCACTGTCGAGACGATTATGGCCAGAACAGTGACTGCGGCGACAGCCTCTATCAGGCTGAAAGCACTTCGTTCGCATCGTCTTAACGAAATATATTCAGAATGGTATTTCATCAGCTCTTTTTGATTTAAGTATTTCGACGTCACCTTCTTCGAGAGTAACGATTCGACTTAATGTACTTACTATAACGCTGTAGACTCTATCTTGCCGGTCAATAAGGACTATCTTGCCGCCGTATTGCCATCCAGCGGGGCCTGCCCTGAATTTAGCCTGAAGCGTTTCGGTGTCCTGGTCAACGGTAGCGATTTCTTCGTCAGGGTCGTCGAACTCAACATAATCGACTTGGCAGTTTTCGCTGAAATCCTCGATGGTTATTATCTCTTCCTCAAGAACATAAGCGAGGTTGTCCGAAGTTATTTGTCGCAGAGTATACTGCTGCTCGACGAGGTTGATTATAATCTCATATCTTTGTCCGGTCTGGTGAGCAGCTATTGCGGCTTTTTGCATTGTTGAGGCGAGATTTTGTGCCCGGGCTCGAAAAGTGTTTCTTTGCAGTGGTCCTGCCAGGCTCCATGCGCCGAGTACAACCAGCAGAGACGCTATTGCCAGAGCTACCATCGCTTCGATAAGCGTGAAACCCTTGCCACTGCGCATAGCTCGAATAGGATAGCGTTCGGGACTAATATGCATCTGTGCTGTACAGGTCGGTATCGTCACTTTCACCACCTTGTTCACCGTCAGCGCCAAAACTTATTATAACAAACGGTTTTCCGCTGTCGGGATATCGCTCGTAGTAGAACTCATTGTTCCATGCGTCTTTTGGCACTTCCGTTGTTTCGAGATATCCTCCCGGAGGCCAGTATCCGCTCGTGTCATCAGAGGGCTCGATAAGTTCCAGCAGGCCGATGTCTTCGCTGGGGTACCGACCCTGGTCCATGTAGAAGCTGACGACCGCGTCATGAAGTTGTTTGAGGCTGGCCTTGGTTGTAGTGATTCTGGCCTTGCCTATTCTTCCTCCAATATTTACGGCAACGATGGCTCCGAGCAGTCCGAGGATGATAATCACGGCCATAATCTCAATGAGCGAGAAGCCTCTGGCGAACACCCTGAATTTTTTGTTATCCTGTTTCATTTTTGACTCCTGTAAAAATCTATAATGCTTCTGCTGAAAGCTGCAGTATCGGCAGCAACATTGCAACGGCAATTATTCCAACAGTTACCGATACGAAGATTATAATAACCGGCTCAATCACTGCGCTCAATCTTTCTATTACTACGTCGGTTCGTGATTCAAGGTTTTCACTGATATTTGCCAGCATGGTTTCGAGCTCACCACTTTTTTCCCCGACTGTGACCATATGTGCGATTGCCGGGTCTATAACGCCGCTGTCGCGAAGCGGTGTGGCGATGTCGGCTCCGGCAAGGATTCTATCTCTGGCCTGCCGTATAGCATTTTGCATAATGCTGTTTCCGGTAACTTCGGCTACGACGCGAAGTGACTCGGCCATTGCCAGGCCGGAACCCAGAAGTGTTGAAAGCGTCGAGGCAAATCGGCTTACTACCCGCTGTTTAATAAGCGGGCCGAACATAGGTAATGACAGCAGGAGTTTGTCCCGCAGATAAGCTCCTTTTTCAGTTGCTACGAACCGTTTCAGGCCCCAAATCATCAGGACTATTACAGCAATCAACAAGAGCACCCACCAACTGGTAAGAACGTAGCTGATATCCATAAGCGCTCGAGTTATCCACGGCAACTCCTGGCCTGTGTTTTGTATTTGCTCGGCTATTTTGGGAATGACAGCGGTGGTCAGGAAGAGTACTGCACCGAAAGCAAAAATTATCAGTATGAATGGATATATCAGGGCGGTGATTATTTTCGACTCTACCTTTTGACGTTTTTCCATGAAGCCTGCAATAGCTTCAAAGTTTGCACCTACCGAGCCTGTTACTTCTCCAACCCGGACCATGCTGATATAAATGACGTCAAAATAATCGCTGTAATCTTTCAGGGCGTCGGTGAGTGATTCGCCGGTAACCACCCTGTCGCGGATGTCGGTCAGAGTGTTTTTGAATCGCACATCCGATGTTTGAAGAATCAATACGGACAGTGCTTCTGTGAGCTTGATGCCGGAATTGAGCAGCGTAGCCATTTGCCTTGTGAAATCTATCAATTGTGTTTTACCACTTTTTCTGACGAACGAAAACAACTTGCCGCCCTGTGTCCTGTCTTTTACCTCAGTGACGCTTGTAGGATGGATGTCTCTTACGCGCAACTGCTTGCGAGCGGCATAGGCGCTCTCGGCAGTAATGGTGCCTTTGGATTTTTTCCCTCCGGCGGCAACAGCAATGTAATGATATCGAGGCATTTTCTATTTTCGATTTAGTTACAATATATCGGCCTGGGTAACGCGCAGGATTTCAGCGATAGTGGTAATACCGGTCATGACCTTTCTTGCTCCATCCATTCGGAGCGTTTGAAGGCCGCTGTTAATAGCAACTCTTTTAATGGCACCTGCGGTTTCGGTTTTGTATATTAAATCCTGGAGCTCTTCGTTTATCAACATCAGTTCATATACACCTGTCCTGCCCCTGTAGCCGGTCTGAAAGCATCTGTCACAGCCGGCGCCGTCGTAGAATTTATTTTCCGCAGCAGAGCCGTCGATATCGAGCAGGCTTAACTCGCGAAGCTCATGGTCGGTAGGTTTATATTCCTGTCTGCAGTCGCTGCATATTCTTCTTACCAACCGTTGGGCAAGAACAGCAATAACCGATGAACTGACCAGGTAAGGCTCGACCCCAAAATCGAGCAGTCTTGTTATAGCACCTGCTGAGTCGTTTGTATGCAGTGTGCTGAAGACAAGATGGCCTGTCAGAGAAGACTGAATTGCCATCCGCGCGGTCTCCACATCTCTGACTTCACCGACCATTATAACATCCGGGTCCTGACGCAGGACATGCCTTAAAGTGTTGGCGAAATTCATACCTTTTTTTGCCGCGACCTGCATCTGACTTATACCTTCGAGTTGATACTCGATAGGGTCTTCGATGGTCATTATATTCTTTTCTGCCGAGTTTATCCTCTGCAGGCAGGCATACAGGGTTGTACTTTTGCCGCTTCCGGTCGGTCCTGTCACAAAGATTACGCCGTGAGTTTTGCTCAGCAGTGAATCGAATTTTTTCAGGTCTTCCTTCCACAGTCCGAGTTCATTGAGGCCGTACAGAGCGGTACTCTTGTCAAGTACTCGCAGAACAGCTCTTTCTCCGTAGCTGGTTGGTACGGTGCTTACTCGCAAATCAACTTCTCTCTGGCCGAGGCGGACACTGCATCTGCCGTCCTGCGGCATTCTCCGCTCTGCGATATCCATACCGGCCATGACCTTGATTCGTGAGATAATCAGTGAAAGTACGTTTCGATTTAAACTCAGCGTGTCGTATAAAATGCCGTCGATGCGGTAGCGAATCTGGATTTTGGTTTCGTAAGGATGGACATGAATATCACTGGCTCTAAGCTGCAAAGCCCTGAACAAAATATCATTAACCAGTCGTATTACCGGCGGGCGGTTCACCACGTCGAGCAGGTCGTCAGAGGCGGCGACTTCGTCGGCGAGCTGGTCGATATTTTGAGAATCCAGTTCTTCTGCAACCTCTTCGATGACGGTCGTCCGCTGCTCATAGGCAAGGTCGATAGCTGAGGTGATGGCAGTTCGCGTGGCCAGGGCCGCTTTTACCGGCATGTGGGTCATCTTTGAGACGTTGTCGAGGGCGTTGGTATCAAGCGGATGGGAAATTACAACGGTCAACTCGACGTCGCCGTCGGGTTTTATTCCAATCAGGTAGTGATGCTGAGCATAGGTTGCCGGAACGGTTTCGATGAACTCGGCAGGAACGCTTTTGGCGGGGATCTCTTCAAAATAATCCTGTCCGAGTGCGGCGGCGAAGAGTCTTAAGACCGATTCCTCCGTGAAGTATGGACATTGCAGCAGGACCTCATCGAGCCGATTGCCGGATTCGGTGTTCTTGTCCAGAAAATCCGCCAGTTTTTCGGCATCGACTAATCCCGTTCTTTCCGCGGTTTTTATCAGCAAATCTTTCATTCTCAGCAGTCAGTATATAGCTTTTAGCCGTTAGTTGCACCATGGTTTGTCCGGTTAAGTAAATGCTATCATCTAACGACTTCTTTCAGAGACGGACAGCTTCTAATCTTCTTCCAGCACCTTTAGCGGGTCCATCGGTTTTGGCTTGATTCCCGGCCAGTCCTGGAGGTTCTGGAATTTTTCTTCCATTCCCTCAAAAGCCCTTCGGTTTTTCATGGAAACGCGACTAATGTCTTCCATTCCACCTTCCTGGTCACCAGGACGAATTATATGAGCTTTCACGAAGATGTATAACTTACTTTGTGTGTCCTTGTTATCAATCCCTCTGAACAATCCTCCTATTATCGGGATGTCCCCAAGGATAGGTGTTTTTGAATGAGATTTCCTTTGGTCAATTGATTCAAGGCCGCCGAGGATAATTGTAGTACCGTCAGGAATAGTTGAAACGGTTGTGATATCGGTTGAAATAAGGTCGGGTGGAGAAGGAAACTTTTTTTCTCCTTCACTGTCAGTTATTGTAACTTCATCTTTTTCATCAAAATCTGTTCGATTCAGTGTTATTTCAAGGCGAAGCATATTTCCTTTGCTTATGTGGGGTTTGATCTTCAGGACTATGCCTTCCGTATATTCGTTGAAGGTCACGCTGGTCGTGGTGATTGCATCACCCTGGGTAGGTACTCTTATATCACTGGATATTTGCGCAACAGATGTCCTGGTCTCTGTTTTTATTTCACCTTCCTGGTTGTCATTGACAAGGATTTTCGGCCTTGCCATGACTCGCCCATATCCTTTGCTCTCAACGGTATCTAAAAAGGCCTGTATTTTTGAACTGTTGAAAAAGGCTGTTATTGCTCCGCTTGTTGACAGGGTATCAAGTAATCGACTCTTTCCGAATGTGCCCGACGTTCCAATAGTGCTTAATTTCGAGCCGTCCTGTAATGTTCTTCCGCCATAGGTTTTGCCGATTAGGTTGAGGGCAAAAGTGAAAGAATCATCTTGTGTGATTTCAACCAGAGTACAGTCAAGCAGAACCTGTGGTCTGTATTCATCAAGTTCTCTGATTAGCGAACTTATCCACTGCTGGTTTTTTCTGCTGGCATAAACGACTAATGAATATGTTGTTGGTTCGGGGATTATTGTGATGTCTTCCTCTATACGTGATTTCGTAGTGGTTCTAACAACTTTAGAATCTTTACCTTTCGTTTCTTCAATTGTCTCTTTGACAAGCTGGTTTAGTACAGCGGCGAGTTCTTCGGGGTCCTGGTTTTCGAGCGGATAAACTACGTAATTGAGTGCTGCCTGCTCCGGCTCTGCGTCGACGTAGGCAATAATTGTCGCAATTTTCGCGTGCTGTTCGGCTGTTGCATTGACCAGCAGAGAGTTAGTAGATTCAATAATGACTATCTGTGGTTCTTCGACCAGACCTTCTTCGGTAAGTATGGTAAGGGCCGGCGCCGCCTCGGCAGGTTTCCCCTTTGGAGCTGCGGTAATTCTGCCTGTCCGAGTTGTTTTCCTGGGGCCACCGATTATCCCCATGTCCTGCAGCTTTTGCAATGTCTCTTCAGCCCCGGCGTATTGTATATCGTATAATCTAAGAGTTCGCAGGTCCTGCTGCGCCACATCAAGCGAATCAATCAGTGTCTCCACAATGTCGAGCTGTTCAGGCATCCCTATCATCAAAATACGATTGGTTCTTTCATCTGCATCGAGATAGACCGTTGGCTGTGCAGCTGTTGGAGCAGGTGTCGGCTTTGCAGGCCTTGCGGGTGTTCTTCTGCCACGAGTCGTTTTCGGGACAGGCTGCGGTGCTGCGGCTACGGTAATTGAAATAGTACCCAGTTGTTCGGCAAGAGTTTTGACCTGGCTGGACAGGCTTGCTGCCATCGTGTAACGAAGCTGGCGGTAGCGGAACTGTTTGAGTTCGCCCGGTCGGTCGATAATTGTGAGCAGTTCCTCCACCCTGTTCATGCGGTACGCGTAGCCAGTTACGATGAGTTTCCTGGCTTGGGCAATGCCCTTAATGTGCGCACCGAGCCTCATTTCTTTGAGCAGGTTTTCTGCACTTGTCGTATCGATGTACCGAAGGTCGTAGACGCGGGTAACAATAACGTCGCCGAACCGGAGTTCTTTTCCCTCAGCGTCAAAAAAGATAGGGTCCGTCTCGAGTACCTTTGCGATAGGAACGATAGTGACAAGATTTCCTTTTCTACTCATGGCAAAACCGCGGAATTTCAGAACTGATTCGAGCAGGGGATAGAGTTCGCCTACTTTAATTTTGTCCTGGACACGGAGTGTAACCTGGCCGGTGACTTCTTTCGGGTCGTATAGCAAGTCGAGATTAAGAGTCTTGCCCACCAAATCGATGATTTCGGTGATATTGATGGTTTCGGGCAAATCCAGTTCGAGTTGTTCGTCGGCAAGTTCGGATGCAACCGGTTCGTAGGAAATTTTCTTGATGGGTGGTTCGATATGCTTTGCGCCAAGTTCTATTATTTTTGTGCGCCCGGATTCCGGCGGAGTTACTATTGGTGTTTGTTCAACAGGTTGTCCGGTCACAGTTACAGGTTCTGTTGCTACCGGCTCAGGAGTAATTCCCGGAAGCTCTGTCGCTTCTGCCGGCTGGGTGCGTCTGAGTTCAGCTTCCGCCCTTTCGGCCTGCATCAAAGATTCAAGGGCCTGGTTGAAGAAATGGTCGTTTTGAAGTTTCTCTATGCCAGCAGCTTTTGTCGAACCGGTTGATTCATCTTTCTGGGCAACAGGTTGATTTGAGTCAGTTGGCTGGGTGGGGCGTTGCGGTTCGGATGCCTGCTCCAGCGCAGAGAGCACCTGCTCCATTTGGTTGGCAGGCGCGGCAACAATCACAGAGCTATCGTGTATATCTATCAAAACCCTTGGTTTTTCGCTTATCGCCGGAAGGGTTGTGAAGCTTCCCAACGACAGGTCAGTCAGATGTTCGGAAAGCTTATCTTGCTTAATTGCGGATACGACGTTCTGGTCGGCAGGCATTAACACGATTATGTAGTGCTCCTTGCTATCGACAAGTTCGAGCAGGGTCCTTGCCTTTGTGAGTTCTGCAGCTTTCGCGGTGACCAGAATGGTTTGTGTATTTGGTATTCTCGATGCGGTTCCGAGCCTTGTCTGGGTAATGTATTCAACAGCCTGTTCCGGTGATATATTCCTGACTGAGCGCGACATAAAATGTTCGGATTGAGATGCTTTCTGAGCCCAGGCGGGTTGTGTTACGGCCATCAGCATCGATAGCGATGCCAGTATTAACAGCCTGCTCAATCCGTAGGACCGAGATGAATATTTGCTCGTCATAAAACACTCCAACAACATGATGAGAGAGTCTTGGTAGTAAACCCTGTCCTCTATCGGCTCAGCGGCTAGCTGATTTTAGCGTATAAGCTCTTTTTTCCTAAGCTCTTATGAACAGTATCGCTAAGTTCATTACCCTGGGCCGGATAGGTCCACTATCCCTTATTAATAGACACACAGAAGGGGAAGATGTTCCGTTTTTTTCGGACTTGGGACAGTTGGCTGGGACAGGGGATTATCCTCAATTTGCGGCCTGATTAAGTTGGAAAGCCAATTAAACTGGCTCATTAAATATTTACGGACCTCAGAAGGGATTTTCTTATGGTGTAGTTGTAGTTTTTCGGACGATTTCAGTTTGAGCCTGAATCGTCGTTGGCATCTTTGAGTTCTTGGCCAAGTTCGTCTAATAGTGCAGCTTCTTCGTCAGTTACTTCCGCAGCCCGGCTTAGTCTTTCCATTAATTCATTAGCCCTTTTCAGCCATTCATTTGGGTCTTCAATTTCTTCGGTTTCTTTTATAAACTGGTCCATAATTGCCGTTTCGGCTTGGATTAGTTCGCCTTGTTGTTGTGGGGTCGGCTGAGGTGCTGCTGTACGGGCGGCTGTTCTTCTTCTCCTTCGAGCGTCGATTCGAGGAGAGGACCGCTGTGGTCGAGTTGGAGTTACGCTCGGTGGTGTGGAGATTGGCTGGACCGTCGAGACCGATTCTCCCTTAACGAGGCTCCTCCTGGTCGTTCGTTTAGGCTCTATTTCATAAGTTCTTGTTCCATCGCGGATTATCACCTTGCCATCTTTGACTTCTTCAACGACCAGATGGCCGATTTTACTTGATTGTCTTACCCATCGCAGGCCGTCACCGGGTTCATTAATCAAAGCTAAAGACATCTGGGGACGAAGTGCGTAGTAACTCGTACCAAGCAGGTCGAATTTAGAGGATATCGAAGCCTGGGGTCTGGCTGGGGTCTTTCGCTTGGGTGTTGGGCTCGTTCTTTTGGGTTTTGGCGGTGGATTAAGGTAGTTGGCAAAAGCCTTAGCCTGCTTTACCAGGGGTGATTCTGTACCAGTGTTCGCGACAGCCTTTGTCTTCTTAATAGTCTCCAGTACACTGGGTGAATCAAGGAATTTCTGTGTCTGCTCGTCTGCGCCGGAAGTAAACACCGGGGGTAGCACCACCAGCAAAACAGCAGCCACAGCAACAACGCACAAACGGCGATGGGCAGACCGCGATGCGGGCGTTGCTGCAGGCGTTGAACAAAGACGAGGAGAAAGGCGTGGAGGATGCTTTCATCCCCGTGCTCGCCTCGCTGCAAACGCGCTTTGCGGAGCAAGAAATCTCTGTGCGCCGCATGAAAAATGACGGGGGTTTGTCAGGTGTGGAATGCATTGTGCATTTCCCCTCACCCCCTTTCGTTTTGGACTCTGAGTATCTCCGTGAAATTCGTGGCTTGGCCAAGGAGGTGGGCGTGCT
>SDBV01006211.1_pt1 | contig 16626 bp, 14 predicted proteins | sample 2277081 | NCBI WGS metagenome assembly SDBV01 (sample SAMN10402039, study PRJNA504765) | marine sediment metagenome | isolation source: marine sediment core GS10_PC15, 223 cmbsf | place: Arctic Ocean: Southern Knipovich Ridge | collected 2010 | reverse complement strand
GACACGGCCAACGGGGCGGACCTGAATAGACCAAAAGATTCATTCCCGGCCGATCGGGCAGGAGACGGCGGCGGGAACAGCCTCAATATCGAGCACACTTTGTTTTGTGAAGAGAAATTCGCATGGAGGCAGAAATGAAAATCGCGCAACGGAACATTGACGACATCAAGCCCTACGAGGGCAACCCTCGGATCAATAATGCAGCCGTGGACGCGGTAGCGGCGTCGATCCGGGAGTTTGGCTGGCGGCAGCCGATTGTAGTGGACGCGGACGGCATGATTATCGTTGGGCATACGCGATGGAAGGCTGCGAAGAAGCTCGACCTTGAGAAGGTCCCAGTCCACGTTGCCACAGACCTGACGCCTGCACAGATCAAGGCGTATCGATTAGCCGACAACCAGACGGCAGATATCGCCGAATGGGATTACGAACTGCTGCCGATCGAGTTGAAGGACCTTCAGGCGGTGGACTTCGACCTTAATCTGCTGGGTTTCAGCACAGATGATCTGGCGAAGTTTCTCAGCGATGTTAAGGATGGCCTGACCGATCCCGACGATGTCCCGGAGCCGCCCGACAAGGCGACCACCCAACCTGGCGACTTGTGGATACTCGGTGATCACCGGCTGCTCTGTGGGGACAGTGGGAAGGCCGAGGATGTCGATCGCCTGCTCGACGGTGCGAAGATTCAACTGGTCAATATGGACCCGCCCTACAATGTGCACGTTGAGCCCCGCAGCAAGAATGCAATCGCAGCCGGCAATAGTTCATTCGCCGCGAAGTCCGGCAGGAAGACTCATCATCAGAAAAAGGTACATGCCACAACGAAGAAGATGCGTCCCAAGGACCGGCCGCTTGTTAACGACTTCGTAAGTGACGATGAATTCGGCAGACTACTGACGGGGTGGTTCTCACAGATCGCACGCGTTTTGGAGTCAGGCCGGGCCTTCTACATCTGGGGCGGATACGCCAACCTCGCCAACTACCCGCCGGTCTTGAAGGACTGCGGATTGTACTTCTCCCAGGCGATCGTCTGGGACAAGCAGCACCCGGTCCTCACACGGAAAGACTTTATGGGTGCGTTCGAACTGGCGTTCTATGGCTGGCATGTCGGGGCTGCACATCGGTTCTTCGGTCCCAACAATGCCACCGACCTGTGGCACATCAAGAAGGTTAACCCGCAGAGCATGGTCCACCTGACGGAAAAACCCGTCGAACTGGCCATCCGCGCGATGACGTACTCGTCCAAGATCGGTGAGAACGTGCTGGACCTTTTTGGCGGCAGTGGCTCGACCTTCATCGCTGCAGAACAGACGAACCGGAAGGCCTATCTTATGGAACTGGATCTGCTGTACTGCGACGTGATCGTCCATCGCTGGGAGGACTTCACCGGCAGAAAGGCTCGTCGCCAACGGTTCCGAAGATCGGATCGAGCGGTGACTTCCGGTTCAAGCAGAACACGTAAACGATTGGAGAGGAGGTAACGGAGATGACAGGAGAACATTCCAAAAAGCTCACGGGGGGTAGGGGGGCTGAATCTCTGGGGCTTCCGGCTTCTAGACCGTATTGCCAAGCGCACGCACTTTTTGTCAAGTTTTGATAGGGGGGGGGTATCGTGGGTAGACGCGGGCCTAAGCCAACCCCGACGCAGATGCTAAAGCTCAGAGGAACGTATCGAGCCGATCGAAGACCTAAGGCTGAACTTATGCCGGAACCGAAGATACCGAAGCCCCCTGATATCCTGACGGGCCAGGCCCTGGCCGAATGGAAGCGCATCACGGTTGAGCTTGAGAAGCTGGGTATCCTGACGAACCTGGACCTTGCGGCCTTGGCTGCCTACTGCCAGGCATGGGCGCGGTGGCTGGATGCCGAGAGCAAACTGGCTAAGACCGGACCGGTGGTCAAGGCCCCCTCGGGCTATCCGATGCTGAATCCCTGGCTGTCGATTGCCAATAAGGCGATCCAGCAGGTTCAAAGATTGGCAGGCGAGTTTGGTCTGACCCCCAGCGCCAGGACGAGGATAGATGTGAACGCGGCAGGCGGCTTGAGTAAGCGTGACAAACGCCTGACGTCGAAGACAGCGAGATTCTTCAGAACGGCAGGCCGATGACACATGATCGAGACTTTTGCCGCTCACCTTGCTACGGACCTTACGCCATTACGGGGTTGAAAAAAGCTCGGCCGGCAGACCCCGATGTATTGGGGTCTGCCGGCCCTGAAGCGCTCTCCCAGGCGTCGAATCCGTTTAACGGGCACCCTGATACCTCTGCGTCGCGGCCGAATCAAGGCAATTAAGAGATTTATTTGAAATATCTTACAGTCGTTGTGGGTGCCGCACAATAATACCGAATATCCCGCAGGAAGTGGTCCTGGAAGCGATATCGTGGAGCTTTAGGGGGGAGATTGAATGGGTTTTTGTGCCCGTACCAAGTCCAGTCAGACAAAGCGATTATCTGCCGCAAGCGGCAAAAGACTTGTATCTCCTGATCGAACAGTATGAAGCGACAGAGGCAACGAATTTGGATACCCAAAACGAATCATCACATGAGATTCGTGCGAATCCCCTCATCTGCCAATCGACTTGAAAAGGTTTGCTTTTTGTAGGCCTCTATGGTAGGTTCACCCCCGATTTGGATAGGTGGCGTTAGGTAGTCTGTATCGGGGAGCTTTGTAGTGGCAGAATGGCAACGACGATCCGGCCATCTTGAGCTAGGTGCATGAGCTTCTCTTAGGCTGGCCCACGGCTACGATTATTCCACCTATGTCTCAGGTTACAGCTCTTGTATCTCGGGGGCATTTCCGAGATTGCCCTGTTCTTGAGGTATTGGACATATGAGAGGAAACGAATCCATGTCTCGTTTGGGCTGCATATTGACGGTTATGGTTACGTCCACGGTGTTCGCACTTGGCGACGAAGTTTACTTGACCTCAGACAGGGTCAGAATCGACAATCGCAACAAGGGGATAACGTTTACTGTTAAACCGTATTTCGGCCCGCCCCCCCCGTGGTTTCAGATTGCACGTGAGATTAAGACTGACGGACAGACACGTACGATTCCCGTTGCACGATTGACGTGTTCGGAAGACGCCGAGGGTGCCTGGAAAGCCACGTGGTATGGCAAAGATGACATGGGCCGGGACGTAAGTAACGAAAAATACTTAGTCACACTTCACGTTGGCGACCATTTCAAATCCATGCATGTCACCGTGGAACGATCACAAGTTATCACCAATGTAGCAATCTCGCCTAACCCTTTTTGGCCTGGAAAAATAGAATCGGGGAAGCAAGTCGCCGAGCGAAAGGCCATCATCAAGTTCGTGCTGAGCCAGCAGAGCAGGGTTGTCGTAGGGATCTTTCCGCCCAACAAGGAAGTCGATACCGAAACATGGGGGACTGCTATCCGGCGCTTTGACCTGTCTGTGCTAGAACCAGGGCAAAGAGTTGTCTTCTGGGACGGAAATCACAGAGATAAGAAAACTCCTGTGGGCAAGGAGGGCGAATACATTATCGCAATTAAAGCAACGGATATGAATGACACGAACAACGTCGTTGTGGAAACGTTTTCGTTGAAGATGAAGAAGATACCTTTCATTGAGAATTTAACCTGTGTCCCGGCAACGTTTTCCCCAAACGGAGATGGGATTAACGACACGACGCAAGTCAAGTTTCGAGTGGACGTCCCAGACAAAACTGGTGGACAAGTCGTGATTGCCGCGTCGATCTTCGATGAGAAAGGAAACCCCATCGCTTCCTTAGTGGGTGTTCGTGTCACTGAAGGTCAGGAACAGATATTGCAATGGGACGGGACAGATACAGGCTTGACGCACCTGGGCACACCGCCAAATTCTGCTGGCACGGATGACGCTTCGGATCAGAGGCATCTTGCTAAATCCGGGCAATATCTTGTCCGGATCCTCGCAATGGACGAGGACGAAAAGGTAGAAGCGATTCCCGCCGTGACAAAGGTGGAGATCAAGAGTCCTGTTTCTCTGTCGATACAACTCCATTTTGCAGACGCTAATTCTATCCAAAAATTGAGGGCGAAATCTGCCGAGTCGCTTCCAGCCTCTTTTTGGCGAGAGCCTGATAAGAGCCCGCTAGACATCGCATTCAAAAAATGGGTAGAAGATAATACCGGGCAGACATTGCCAGAGCTTCCCATGTCTATGATCCTGCCGCTACAGGAGTACATCCCAGGGGTTCGATTCAGTGTTTCCAAACAATCCAGCGTAACGCTTCAGATGTACTCCATGGCCGGCGGCGCCATCGGAAGCGCGACGCTCGGCACAGCAATGAAAGATAAATTAAACGAAATTGCATTCAATAAGTTTGATGAAAAGACGATACGGGCCTTCCGCAATGATACGACCTATCGGGCAGTGGTCCTGGCAACAGACATAGAATCTCCCGTGACGGTCATGGAGGAGTTTACGTTCAGGGTTTACAAAGCTCCTAGCCCTGTGATCGCCTCAGGGGACGACTGGATTGTCATGTCGAATACTCAAGAGAACGCCCTTCTTGGTAACAAGGTTGTCGGCACGAAGGCAGAGTTCAAGATCAACGTTACGTACAAGTCAAAAGTGTGGGTGCGCATCTATAAGACTATCGAAGATCGTAACAATCAACAGAATTGGATCTGCTCGCTACCGGATACGGATCCGGAGCCAAAACAAGGTGAAGTTGTGATTGAGTGGGACGGACGGACCGACTCTGGCATGAGTGGTCAGGGACAGTATTATTACGAGGTTATTGCCGAACGGGCTGATGACCAGGCTCTCCTGCTTCAAGCCAGGGACATGCCGGGTCTGCGTCTCCGATCGGAAAGCTGGGGCGACAAGCTTTGGATCGTATCCCTGCCACAAGTGGAACTGGCCATTTCTCCCCATAAGGGACTCTTTAGCCCAGATGGACTAAGCCCACATCGAAATCAGGCGGTCAGAATTTCTTGGACTAGCAGTTTTCCGAGGACGCGAACTTTCATCGGGAGGCATCCAAATGCCAAGGTGAATCTCGTGGGAACCCTCAAAGACACAGAGAAGAAGGCTGTCGTTCTTAAGCTTAGCTCAACATCCAACAGGCCAGAAACCCATGGTCAATGGACATGGGGCGGCAAGGACGAAGCGGGAGCAATCGTTCCGGATGGGAAGTACTTCATCGAATGGCAAGCAACTTGCGACAGATCACGCGTGGACTCGTCTGCAAAGGACAACTCTGTTGAAGAAATCAGGTTCCATTTACCGATCGATTCAACAAAAATCGAAGTCGATCGAAAACCTGTGATTTCTCTCCATAGCGTCAAGCCAAGCACCATTTCGCCAGATGGCGACGGGGATAAGGATACAGCTCTGGTGAGCTTTAAGCTTGGTGATCAAGCTAAAGTCGATGCGAAAATCGGCGAATATATCACTGGCAATCGATCATTCGAAAGCATAGATATGTCGTCCGGCATGAATTCGATACACTGGGACGGCAAGGATGATAGAGGCCGCTTTTTCAATCGTGGAATTGCTCAACTGATGATCTCCTCACGTGACAACCAAGGCAATAGGGATAGCAAGGTGGTGGAGATTCGGGTCATTTCGCACTATTGGAATATGGCCAGTGAACTGCGCGAAGTGTCATCTTCGCTGAAAAAGGCCGGGAACGACGCAAAGAGGACAAAGCAAATTCGCGAAAGCCGCTATAGCGGTTACAAACCATAAGAGTTGGCTTAAGGAGATCTGACGTGAGAGTCCTCAAGGTATTCCTGATCGTATTTGCCTGCACAACAGTCGGCTGTGCAACAAACTACATGGAAAAAATGGAAACCAGGGTTGTCATACCTATGTCACAGCTGGCGTCTGCGCTAGACAAGGCGGCAAACAATCTGGAAACTCATCAGAATCGAATCTCGGAGGGATTGGGCGAACAGAAGGAAACACTTGACGCCCTCAGCAATGCGAAGCTTCGGGTCAAGAACATAAAGGTTAACCTGAAAGGGATTGGACAGCCTCCCATGGAGCTAGAAGCGTACTGCGAAACAGCGGATTCGCTGGTGATCGCGATCGACGATTACCTCGATACGCTGACAAACGCCGTGGCTACCCCAAGAAACCTGGAAGCTGCTCAAAACGCTGCCCGTGAGAAAGCCATGTTGGTGAAGCGGAAGTTCAGCCAGTTCCAGCAGGCCCGACAACAGGCCATGGCGCGGATTAATTACCTCGGTAAGTAATTCATTACTTCCTCATAGGAAATCACGGACTTACCCGTAGATGAATGCAATCGACGACAGCACTTGCCGTCGCCGAATCCTGAATCTTAGCCACTTTGAGTTGATTCGCCATTCTACGGATCCTTCTATTCCGAACAACTTCGGATGGAAGAGCCTACAGAACAGCTCATCCCTTCAAAGTGGCCTAATTTGAATCACATCCTAATTGCCTGTTAAATAGTCGTTCCTCCCGAAAGCATGGAATGCCTGTAAATCGGGGATGAAGTGTGCGGTGGGGTAGGGTAGAATTCGTGGGATATTCACGGACGAATGCAGGAAACCTTGCAATTTAGGATGGAGCCATGAAGCCAAAATCCCAGTCTCACGACGCCTTCGAACTCTTTCGCTCCCACTTCGACCAGCTCCTCAACCCGCAGCATGAGCTGATCCAACTAGCCGGCCAGATTGACTGGCAACGTTTCGACGCGGCCTTTGCGGACTGCTACTGTCCCGACTTCGGCGCCCCGGGCAAGGCCATTCGCCTGATGGCCTAGTTTGCATTACCTCAAATACACCTTTAACGAATCAGACGAATCGGTCGTGGCCCGCTGGGTCGAGAACCCCTACTGGCAATATTTTTGCGGCTACACGCACATGCAGCACGAATGTCCGCTGCACCCAACGGTCCTGGTCAAGTGGCGCAAGCGTGTTGGTGCTGATCGCCTGGGCGAGTTGCTGCGGGAGACGATCGACCTGGCTGTCCGCAAGAAGCATCTGCCGAAGCGTGACCTTGCGCACGTGAACGTGGACACGACGGTGCAGGAGAAGAACATCACGCCCCCGACGGAATCGAAGCTGCTGTACCGCGCGATCTGAGAAGCTGGCCTTGGCTGCCCGATCGCGTGGGATTGTGTTGCGGCAGTCGTATGTGCGGGTGGGCAAGCGGGCGGCCATCAAGGCTTCGCGGGCCCGCTCGGTGAGAATGGCGACAAGTTCTTCGAGGGGGTAAGGCTGGAAGGCCACCAAGGCCGGATTGAGCCGGGACTTCACCCTTGCCGTCCAACTCGAACAAGGTGTCGCAGGAGTTGGAGATACAAACGAGCCCCACCTTGGGCAGCCCGCAGAGCGAATAGACGATCGACGCCCGCTCCTTGGGCGAGGGCTTGTCCATCTCGTCGAGGATCAGGATGAACGGCTCATCCTTGATGTGTTGCCGGAACTTTTCGAGCTTCCGGGCCGTCCGCTGCCTCTCGGCCCGGAGGATCCGAAGCTCGGCCGTGATGTAATCCAGGATGGAATAGAGCGAATCGTGGCCCCAGCAGTTGACGTACGCGCCCTTGACGCCCGATTCCCGCTGCATCCTCGCCAGGACGCACCTGGCCGTAGCCGTCTTGCCCGTCCCCGGATCCCCGTAGCACCAAACGTGCAGCGGCCGCTGCCGCCTGAGCACGGGCGAAAGATAGTTCTCGATCTCGGTTAGCTTGTCATCGTTTGCGAGTAGGTGCTCCGGCAGGTAGTCATCATCGAGCACGTTCGGATTCTTCACGATCCGGGGGTCCTGGCAGCCGATTGCCATATAAGTATTGGCATACGCTCAGTAGTTATATGGCTGGCCCCCATGCCTTGCCGTTCATGCCGATGAACGTGCTTGGACTGTCTCAGAATCGAGTGAAAGACGTCCACTCGACATGAAATACTACCAACACGTTAATTCAGCAAGTGTCTTCCCCGCTGGTTTCGACGTAAGCATGGTGGCTCCTTGGATCGTCAAGGTCGCGTAGAGCTTCAAGTTTTTCTAAACTCTCGGCAGAAGATTCCTCGTTCATTGGAAGCCTTAGTCGCAACATACCACGCTCAGACACGTCTTCCACAAATATCTCGATTTCAAGAATCAGCGGTTCCTCTTTGTCCAATTCATGAGTTTGCCTTCGCGAGAGCATTTCCCTAAGCGCCGCCAAGAGTAGGTCGAGGCCCTTACCTAAGAAGTACGAAAACATCCCGGTGAAAACCAAGCTTACAATCTGAACTGTGTCAAAGAAACCAGATCGTCGCGCTTCCTTTACTTCGTAGTATTGACGCAACCGCCTTAGGGAGGCAGTATTTACGTCAGTGCTACTCGTCGTGATAATCAGACAGGGTCTGTCAGCCCGTTGCTCAGTCATCGCTTGTTTCCTCATGGGGATCATGGCTCAGCATATCTTGCCTCTTGTGCAAAGGCAATGTGAACGTTTTACCATCTCGAACCAAAAAGCACTTGGGCGTCACGGAGCTAGCCAGTGTTGCAAGGAACCGCCATGCTGCGTCGCCAAGCCTCCTGGCAGGTGAAAGGCCTATCTCTTGCCTGAACACGTCCCTTCTCTCCTGCGCTAATGGATAACGTTGGGTCCGGTGATCATTGACTGAGGGAAAGGCCAGGAACCTTGCGATCGCCTCTTCTTCCGTTACCATTGATTCCTTTATCAAGAAGTAGCCGAACAGAACGTCAATCGCGATCTCCTCAACCAAGGAGTAGCCTTTAGCCGGTTGTGACCGCCGCAAATAACACTTGAAGAGACGCGCAGCTTTCTGATCGGCCATTAGCTCACTCCTTGCGTCGGAATTATGAGCATGCCCTTGTGCAATAATGTGGCCGAATTCATGAAAGACTAAGATTAGTAACTGGGTTATTGTCAGTGTCATAACAGAGACGGCGTTCCCGACGCCAACATCGACCGTGTCTTGAAAGGGCCTTTGTGGCGAAACCAGTCGACCATGTGTGAAGAACTCATGAAGACAGACCAGCATTTTGTTAGCTACCTTGTCCTCTGGTGATAGATTTCCTTTCAAGAGCATCTCGGACAGATATGAATTCACCGTGTAAAGGAGGTGCTTTGCGCCGACAGAGATAAGAAGATACGTCTCCTTGTTTTGGCCAGCCGAAAATGTCTCGACAAAAGCGTGAACGTTCCGAAGTGGCACAAAACCGACAGGGATCGATGACAACACATTACTCTCATGGTCGTCGAGCACTGAAGATGATAGAAGGCGATATAGTTCACGCCGCAGCATGAACTCATAGAACACGACCTCTTTCCCAGATATGCTAGGGACGCCGGAGGCGGTCGATTCCTCGAGGCAACGGGTCTTTGCGCATTCCATCGCTTTCTTAGCAATATCGTACTTCTCATTGCAGGCAGCGAAAGGGTCCGATAAGCTTGGCTTGCTACCTGTAGGGTCCTGCATCTCAGTCTCTCTAAATAAGCGGAGTTTGTATGATCTTCGCATACCGTGACAACAGTCACGCCCTAAGCTTCGCACCAGCCGGCGAGACCTTTACTGCCACGATTCAGTGTAGGCTGAGCCTTCCTGCTCACCGTAAGTCTCGCTGACCGAACTGTCCATGCCCAGGATAATCTCGTGAATTGGCTTGCGATGACGGACGGCATCGATCCATGTGCCCAACAAATCCATCAGGGCGGAGAGGTTCTTTGATTGCGTCAGCACGTCCGTCTCAAAGCGTCCCATCTGACTGGTGGACGCCGCCTGCTTCGCCTTCGCCCGTCCGCCAACCACATGCCGCATGGTCGGATCAACGCTCAGCCGCTCGGCGTCGTTCGTGTCTTCGTAGCCTGCCAGGCGGCTGAAGATCGACTGCCGCAGCAGTGCCGTCATCGTGTGTTGCGTGTTCTTACCAGTCCGCCAGTCGTGCAAGAGGCCACCCGCCTTGGCGGTCAAAATCAGAGCTTCATCCAACTCCCGGTAAGGCAGCAGCCCTGCATCCGAAGTAACCTTTGATCCATGGAATTCGAGCTTCAGAGTTGCGTCAAAATCAACCCGAAGAGCGTCCTTGCCGCTTTCACCCATTGCGTTGTACAATCTTGCCGTCCGTGACATCGAGAAAAGCCTTTGTTCATGCGATCAAACGATACTCTATTATACACAAAACGGTATCTTTATCTGGGAAATCCCGGTTAAGGGGCGATCAGCGGGGCACAAGTGTCAAATGGAGACTTATCAATGGCCAAGGATATTATTCGAATTCTGCATCTGTCGGATTTTCACTTCAGTGAGGAGAGGAAGTGGGATGCCGATCCCGTCCTGAAGGGTCTGACCGTTGAGGTCGGCAAGTTTGTTGAAGCCGGCTTGACGCCCGACGTCGTAGCCATCACGGGCGATGTCGGCAGCAAAGGCAATAAGGATGACTACAAGCACGCGGAGAACTGGATCAACGGAGAGCTGTTGCCCGCGTTACCGGAGGGTTTTCCCAAGGACAACATCCTGATCGTGCCGGGCAACCATGACGTGGACCGCGACAAGGTTGTGAAATCTGCAAATGTCTTGCAGTCCGGCCTACGGAGAGAATCCTCACAAGAAACTATTGCGGAGGTGATGGAAGATCCGAGGGCGCGTGCAATCCTGCTCGCCAGGCACGAGGACTACTTGAGTTTTTCCAGTGCGTATCAGGCGGACGGGAACCCGAATTTCCCATGGTGGTCCAGGACGCTTGACACTGGAGCGGGCAAGGTCCATTTCGCCGGCCTATGCTCCACATGGATGTCCTCGTCCGACGAGGATCAAGGTAGGCTGGTCATTGGACGCTGGCAAGTGAACAAGGTTCTGGAGGACGCCGGCGATGCGGCTTTTCACGTACTCCTGGTGCACCATCCCTGGTGGTATTTGGCGGAGTTCGACGCCACGGAAGTTGAAAAGACCATTCGGCGCCGTTTTGGTGCGGTTCTGCACGGTCACCTGCACCGAACCGATACACGTGTGATCACCGACCCGGACCAAAACGCGTGTTTTGTGCAGGCCGCCGGGTGCGTTTACGACGGTTCCACGTATGCCAACGCCTTTCACTTTCTCGAACTCGATCCCCAAGAGCGAACCGTCTGCATCCACTACCGCATCTGGCAAGACGGCCAATGGATTCCGGACGGGAACGCCTGCCAAAACGCGCGTAATGGAATCGTGAAGTTCTCTCTGGATGGTGCTCCCGCAGATGTGGGAAAGAGAGTCACTGTTCCTACAGCCGATCCGACCGGGTATTTTCGTTCTCTTGGTGAGCTCACCAGATACATTGATATCCGCGGCCTGCAAGTTGGCAGCGGTAAGGCACACCAGTTCCCGATCGAGGAGCTTTACATTCCGCTGACTACCTCAGCCCACGATGATCACAAGACGGAAGAACAACCCGAAGAAGACAACAGGAAAGAACTCGAAAGTTTCCAACCGAGGCGTGTGGAACTCCAGGAAATCCTCTCCGAACGTCTGTTAGCTGTTATCGGCGACCCCGGTGCGGGCAAGTCCACGTTCCTGAGACGTGTGGTCTTCGAGTATTGCCGCCGAAGGCTTGGCGAGAAGATCGAGGACGATCATAAGGTCATGAAGCTTCCGGATGAAGAGCTTCTACCGATGTTGATTCCGGTCGCCTCGCTGATTGAGCACATGCAGAATTGTCAGGGTCGCGAGGACACCCCTACTACCGCCGACAGCCCCCGTTGGCTGGCGCACTACGCCGGCACCAAGTGTACGGAGGCTTCTCTGGGCATGGACGAGACATTTTTCCGGCAGCAACTGGAAACGGGCGCCGCTATTGTCCTTCTGGACGGTCTGGACGAGACGCCCAGGACCGACCAACGAGAAGCAATGGCCCGCCTTCTGGAAGCGGCTGCCAGAAGCTACGACAAGAGCCATTTCGTCGTGACCACACGGCCGGCTGCGTACGAGGGCAAGGTGGTGCTTTCAGGTTTCCGGCAGGTGCAAATAGACGATTTGGACGATGAGGCTGTTGAGACGTTCCTGCGAAAGTGGTGCGAGGCACTGTTCCCAAAAGATACCAACAGGTCTCAACACCATATGAGCGAGCTACAACACGCCCTCCAAAGCCGTCCGGAGATCCGCCGAATGGCGCGCAATCCCGTAATGCTCACTGCACTGGCGGTGATCCACTGGAATGAGAAACGCCTTCCCGAGCAGCGAGCCGATCTGTACGAATCGATCATCAAATGGCTCTCGCGATCGCGGGAGACCACAAAGCCGAATCGCGCGAGTCCCGAGAGATGCGTAGGTCTACTGCAGAATCTCGCGCTGGCAATGCAGGACGATCCCAAAGGCCGGCAGGTCCAGATTCCACGATACCAGGCGGCCAAAGCAATCGCACCAGCCTGGCGGGAAGCCGACGAAGAGAATCGAATTCTGCTGGCCGAACGGTTCCTTGCAGAGGAGGAAACGGACAGCGGTATAATCGTCAAACGCGGTGACGACGTGCGTTTCTGGCACTTGACGTTCCAGGAGTATCTGGCGGCTCGTGCATTGGCAGCAAAGGATGTACAACGAAAGACGCTCTTGGGCGCCGAGAAGCCCTACGAACCGCAGTGGCGGGAGGTGGTCCTGCTGCTGGGCGGCATTCTGTGTCACCAGGGCACAGAACGCGTGGACAGCATGTTCGAGATGGTTCTCGATCGCATCGGCCATAAGGCCCCACTGAAAGACAAAGCGCGATGCGCTGGCCTGCTCGGCGCCGTCCTTCGCGATTTGTCCCCGGTCGGCTATCACCCGCAGGACAAGCGATACTCACAAATACTGAAGGATGTGATGGCGATCTTCGACGCTAAACGCTCAAGGAAGATTCCCGTTGATCAGACCATCGAGGCCGCCGAGGCCATCGGCCAGGCAGGTGATCCGCGTTTTGCGGAGTTGTGGAACGAGGACAACTGGGTGACCATTCCCGCCGGTGAGTTCTGGATGGGTGCTCAGAACAAACACCCTTCAGAACGCAACTATGATAAGGAAGCATACAGCGATGAATCACCAGTCCATCTGGTCAAGCTCAGCGGGTACTCCATCGGCCGCTACCCAGTGACGGTGGCTGAATATCGACGGTTTGTGGAGGATGGCGGATATGAGGAGGAAAAGTTCTGGCAGGCCGAGGGCTTCGGCGAACAAAACGAGCCTGAAGGTTGGGAAGATCAGAAGGCTTACCCCAATCGTCCTGTGGTGGGTGTGAGTTGGTTTGAGGCATGTGTCTATGCCGTGTGGTTCGCAAAGAAGACTAATCGGGACTGTCGCCTTCCCACAGAGGCCCAGTGGGAGTACGCGGCCCGCGGTGCCGAAGCCCGCAAGTACCCCTGGGGCGATGAGGAACTCAACCCTCGCCTGCTGAACTATGACAGGAGCGGCACCAACTGTTCCACGCCTGTTGGCGTGTACCCTGGTGGCTCCACGCCGGAGGGTCTATGCGACATGGCCGGCAACGTATGTGAATGGTGCAGCGACCGGTTCGATGAGAAGTCTTACGCAAACGCGGAAGACCAGGATCCCCAAGGATCGTCCTCCGGCGAGGGTCGGGTTTTTCGCGGCGGGTCCTGGGGCAGTTACGCCGGGATCTGCCGGTGCGCTTACCGCAGCTGGTACCTCCCCGATTACCGGGGCGGCTACATAGGTTTTCGAGTTGTTTTGTGTTCGGTTGGCCGTGGACTTCCATGATTACACTTTGCACTTTGCCCTTTTACACTTTGTCCTGCCCCGAGCGAGCGAAGCGAGTCGAGGGGCCGGGTCCAGGGGCGAAGCCCCTGGACGCGCGAAATTGCAGCCAATAATAGGAGTTGAGATTGTCAGGCACTTCTCGACCGGCAACAGACATGAAATCAGGTGGAAATCAAGGGTTCGTAGAGGAGTAACGCATGAATGCCAAATCCGACGAAATCACAGGTCCACGAAATGACGAGTGGACGATTGGAGATTTTTTGGACCGGCGTGCGTTGGTTGAAACCACCGCCAGAATCGCCACTACCTGGAAACCGCCGCTTACCATAGGGGTATATGGACCGTGGGGCGAAGGTAAGACTTCGACGATGCGCATGATACAAAGGGCGCTGGACGGCGACTGCCAGAGCCGCTGGGACAGCGGGCACGGCCAGGACGACGGCGAGCCGGTGGAGTTGCCCGCAGAACTGCGCCGACAGATCAAGGGAACGGTATGGTTCGATCCGTGGCAATATCAGTTTGAAAACAGTCCGGCCTCGTCGCTGGTCCGCACGATCGTTCAGACGGCGGAAGACAGGAAATGGATTACCGCCAGTGACAGCGGTGCGTTCGGGTTCTTCAAGGGTGTAGGATTGGCGCTTGGCGAGGGATTGTTGCGACATTACACAGGCGGCAACGTCGGTGTGGGTGACGTAAAGGCTTCAATCATTAACACTATCGGCCCGGAGGCGTTGGAGAAGTCATTTACCGAGTTGTTTCAGGAGAAATACTGTCAGGCGATTGATGATATCCTCGCAGAAGATCCTTCACAGCGGCTGGTCGTTTTTCTCGACGACCTGGACCGATGCCAGGGAGAATACGTCGTCCGTATGCTGGAGGCCCTGAAGCTTACGCTGCTGAATCCTCGTTGCGTCTACGTCCTCGGGGCTGACGACACGGTCGTGGCGAGTTCGTGCTGGGTTGGGCAACAGTAGCGGGGCCCTGTTCCTCCCGAAAAATTCAGCCATCAGTAATTGCAAGGGCTTACGACAAGTGATCTTTCCAGCACAATCGGCTAGGATTCCGCTTTTGCGGAGTTGCCGAGGCGATCATTTCACCTAATTTGGATCTTCGAGAGGGACAAGTCCTGAACGCCAATGATTTCGCCTCTACAAAGAAATGCGTTGACAGCTGCATGCCGGCCGAAGATAATAATCCTGATGCCTCTGGGCGGGAAGCCCTGCCTCCGAAGCGGGAAGCTTGGAAGCGAAAGAGGCACCACATCGCTGACGGGAAGTCGGCAACTGAACCGTTGAGACGGGAAGTCGATTCGGGACAGTCAAACCAACAGAAGATTTACCCTGTGAAGTGTTCCGTTTATTTTGACAACATTCATTCGCGCCGCTGTCTGTCCGACGGGCATCACGAATAATGCTGTCACAACTCCGTGCGCAAGGTGCTTAAAGTGGAATAACACGCCCGGCCTTGAGCACAACATAGATAATTTAAGCATCGCCCGACGTTTCGGGCGACCAGGAGCAAGAAAATGAAACTTTCTGAACTTAATGATATGTTGGGAGCACGAAACAAGCTGGGCCACGAGGACGCGCGCCTTCGAACGCGAAACATATACCTTGAAACCTACCTGATTTGCCTGAAAGCCCTTTTGGACTTTGAATCGCTTATCCAATCGCAGGCCGCGAAACTCCTGGAGGTGCATCGCGGTACAATCTCCAGGGCGATTGCCAAGGGCAAGCTCGAATCCAATGGCGAATCTGGCCGCAAGTGCCTGATCAGCGGCAAGGCCCTGTTGGAGTACTACGAGAGTCGGGAGACAGCAATCCTCTCACGAATGGTCCGTCAGAGTAAGAACTGACTTCGTCAATTTGTTGCGCACTTTGAAGAAACTTAGATATTTGAAAACATTTCTTGTCCCATTGCTTAAGGGCAAGAGGCGTTTGTAGGCCGAGAGTACTATCTTTCAGTCTCCCTCTGTTGTTGCGCTTTCCAGATCCCCCCCAGTAAAGCGCAACAGCTCTTGACGCAGAAGCTTGAGAATGAAGAGAAGCCTGTCCAATAGAACAGGCCATATCCAGATATATCCCACGTGAATACTTGACGGCGGGGTCCGAATCGTGTCTCATATCGCCTGTGTTTTTCCGTGGGGAGTTCCTGCACTAACAGGTGAGAAGACCATGGACGATCGTTGGCTATCAGTTGATGAAATAGCGGCTTACCTTGGCGTAAAGAGAGATACGGTTTACAAATGGATTACGCGTCGAGGAATGCCTGCGCACAAGGTTGGTCGGCTTTGGAAGTTTCGAATGAAGGAAGTCGACCAATGGGTCCGGCGTGGCAAGGCTGCAACAAAATGTAATTGAGTGGGAGCAAAAGGATGCTGAATCTAAAACTCAGAGACGAGTTCCTCGGATCTCAGATGCCCAACACGGCGATCGCTCTCCGCCGGGCAGACAACAAGGGCGCTGCCCAGCAGGCTCCCGAGCAGATCCTCGACATTACCTACCCGACGGCAGACGTCCAGACGGCCCTCCGGAACATCAGTTCGTCGCGTGCCGGCCGTCCCATCGTTCTCATGGGTGATCGCGGCCGAGGTAAGTCGCACATCATGGCCGTGATGCATCACGCCATTGTTTCGCCGGATGCCGTCGAGCCGTGGGCGCAGGCCTGGGGCGCGGATCCCTCGGTTGCTGCCCTGCAGGGCCTGGCCCTTGAGCGTGGGTTCGTTGCGGTGTCCGAGCCCGTTCACAACCACGAGTACCCACTGCTGTGGGATCTGCTCTTCGACCGGCATCCGAAAGGCGAGTACTACCGGGGGCAGTTCGAGAACATGAACCAGTCTTTCCCCCCGCGATCGCTCTTGGAGAAGATGTTCGAGGACCAGCCGACGGCGCTGATTCTGGACGAGTTCCAGAAGTGGTTCGACGGCCTTCACGATGAAGAAGCTGCGACCGGCCGAAAGTGGCGTGAGTGCGCC
>SDBV01006210.1_pt1 | contig 16627 bp, 26 predicted proteins | sample 2277081 | NCBI WGS metagenome assembly SDBV01 (sample SAMN10402039, study PRJNA504765) | marine sediment metagenome | isolation source: marine sediment core GS10_PC15, 223 cmbsf | place: Arctic Ocean: Southern Knipovich Ridge | collected 2010 | reverse complement strand
ATACTCGCTCTTTTACACTAGAGTATACTAGCGAACAGTCTAATTGCTTAAGGTGTCTTAAAAAGAGAGTAGAGCATAGCTAATATCTCAAGGGTAATTAAATAAGGGGGGGATTGATAGTGAAACCAACGGCAAAGAATATAGCCAAGTATGCCAATGACAAAATGAATGGTGGTGCTTTTAAGAGTAACAACATATCTATCAGCCTACCCAGGCTCAATCGCAATACCCTCAAGGCACTAAGGGGTAACTACAATTTCAAGGTGTGTAAAGAAGAAGGGGTGCTCGGATATGTCCACTTTGAAAGGTAGTCTAACTAAACACAAGGAGGCAAAAACCAATGAAGCTCCTGCTAATCCTACTAGTCTCCACTTTATATGCCCAAGTAGAATTAACTAGGGTAATCTTGGACTGGGAAGGTTTCTCCGGTTCCAGCAAGTTCATCTTTGAAATAGGTTTTATGTGGCTGTTCTATGCCATAGGTATAACCTATGTTGTAGTAGCCCGTAGGTAGGCGAAGCATAAAGAGGATGGAATGGCAGTTACACCAAATAAGATGCACCAGTAAACTCGGTAACTCGTTTTGAGAACTATCAATACCAATAAATAGGAGAGCGCAGAAATGCCCCAAGTTGAAGTAGACTTGAAAAGAATTGCCATGGAGCTCGAGGAATTATCAGGGGAAAAGCCTCAGAAACTACCGCCAGGACTTTACTACATGCCTGCGCCTAAAGTTATTGTTAAAAGCGGAAAGGGGCCAAAGCTAGCTACACGCCTTACCGATGATACCCTCACCTTTACCATTAATCCAGCTAAGGTTAAAACACAGCAGCAGTTAGACAATTTATTAAACGAGTGCCGGAAAACATTATCCATATAGGAGGGTAATCTAAATGAATGATGATCTAATAAGAACTTGCGAAGAGTGCGAGCATACAGGAAGAGATGTAAACGAATATCCCACTTATCGCGCTGGCAGGGGAACAACTGCCTATATGTGTGATGATTATGGAGCCTGCCAAGGCAGGAAATACAGTAAATTAAATAAGCCTCGGATGGTAAGGGATGGTGCTAAACAATGAGATTATACTCAGGAAAAGTTAAGGATATGACTTACAAAGAATTATGGTTAGCGTGGTATTTCGGTAGACCTATTGAACTGCTAGAAGCCGTAGACTTCGACTTAAATTAAGAGGAAGAAGTTTTAATTATGACTGAATTTAAGTGGGAAAAGAAACACTGTGTGATTTGTGGTAGAGAGTTTGAATATGTCTCAAATGGGATATATGAACCTGATACCTGTCTAGATGATGAATGTAATAAAAAGAAGCTCCACCCGGAATTAAAGAAATCAAAGCCACCTAGATAAAAGGAGACGGCTAAAATGGGTAATGACCAGGAACTATTGAGTATGAGCGAGAGAGTAAAATTAGCTGGCGCAACCAACGATAAGATGAACTTGGTTTGGATGGTTGAGGAAAAGATTAAAGCCCACCTCAAGGCTATGGGTTATGAGCAGGTCTGGACTAAATGCCCTGAGTGTATAGATGGTAAAATATTCAGCGAACCTAGTATAAAGGGGCGAGATGTGTCGGCTACCTTATCGTGGGGGACTAGAGATTGCCCCACCTGTAAAGGCACAGGCAAGATAACTAAGTATGTTCCTTGGGATAGGGAGAAGGTGGCAGAGTGGCTTGAAAAGTATTGCCCTCAACATAATGCCCTTAACCCAGGAGAAGTGGTGACATCACCTGAAATGATAATAAAAAGATACAGGGCTGATGCCGACCAACTCCACAAGGAACTAACAGGGGGTGAATGATGAGTAGGGGAATGGATATAGGTGGGATAAGGGAGAGCAAAGATATACCTGAGAATGTCAAAGACCTTATTATTGAACTTGTTTCTCGACTCCAAAGCCTTGAGAGGCAAGTAACTGGTAGCATAGAACTGGCTTACAGAAGAGGTGAACAGCTGGAAGTAATGAGTGAACAGGAACTACAACCAGTAATAGACATACTGGAACATTACTTTAGTGAGCAACTGGGTGAGGGGGCTGTTGAGGATATTGCTCAAGAGATTGAAGCCAAACTCAAGGCTATGGGTTATGAGCAGGTATGGGAGAAATGCCCTGATTGCAACGGGAAAACTGAGAAACTTGTGGAAAGAAAAGATGGCAAACAGATACATATTGACTATCATTGCTCTACTTGTAAAGGCACAGGCAAGATAACTAACAAGGTAGAATGGGATAGGGAGAAGGTGGCTTGTGTAATATGTGGGCGGCGAACTCGCACTAATTGTATGTTAACCTTTAAAGATATGGCTTGCCATTGGTGTAAGGAGTCGCTTGAGCTAGCCGACCAACTCCACAAGGAACTAACAGGAGGTGATAAATAATGAGTGAACAGAAGGATAGACCTGACAGGGAGAAGAACCCAGTGACCAAACTTGCCGAAGGTATGGGGAGTGCTGTGGCTAACGCTATAAATAAAGCAAATGAAATGAGAGACAAGCGTATTATAGAAGAAGCCAAGGAACAGTATGTAAGTAAATATGAACTACTGAGGGATAATTTAGCAGTATTAAAGAAAAAGGTCAAAAAACTTAATAAGAAACTAGATGACAGAGAGGAAGATTTAATAGAAGCCAAGAAGCAGGAGAGGGAGAGGATAATATTAAAACTAAAGCAGGGAACTAAATATAAGGTTATGCAACGTAGAGACAGTGGACATTATGAAAATTGTTGCCACGATACAGATTGGGAACGTCTAAGGCAAGCCCTAAAAGGAGAGAGAGGAAACATAGAGAACGGAGAGGAAATACTGGCCAGAGGGAGAGAGGTCTTAGGCAAAGGGTAAAGAGATACTAATAAAGCCAGTGAAATAATGACTTTAACAGAAGAAGATAGGTGGGAGATATTAATTCAGGATATAAGAAGGGCGAGCCTCATAATAGGCATGCCGATCACGGAAGCTGTAATGCCCGATTATATGAATTGGATAGTAGCTCGCGATTTGCACTTAAAGTTATGGGCGCGTATTTATTTTGATAATAAGAAGGCGGTAATTAGTGCAGGTTAATATTAGTTTTAGTGACGTTGATATATTTATACTAGCCAACAGAATGCCATTAAAGCAACTCCGGCATGAGCTTAATTCCGCTAGATTAATGCAAGCACTAGCTGAGTTCTTCGATGGAACCGAGTATCAAAGTGACGTTGATTTGTTCCCCTGGGGAGATTATGTAAATCTGTGCGAAGAAGCTATCCGTTGGATCCAAGGTCCCGCAAACAAGGCCAAGCCCGCGCTGCCTTATAACCATATAAACCCCGAAACAGTAAAGGCCAAAGTAGATATAGTAGAAATTATTGAGGGTTATACTAAACTGCGCAAGGCTGGGAAGAACCTCTCCGGCTGTTGCCCTATACATAACGATAAGCACCCTTCTTTAATGGTATATCCCGACCAACAACGATGGCGCTGCTATGGTTGTAATCGGGGAGGTGATGTTATCGAGTTTATTAAACAGATAGAAAATGTTGATTTTAGAAAAGCCCTAACCATATTGAGTTAAGGGGAGTCATGGAAGTAGTAGAAGCAAAACAATTAATCGATGCTTACCACCAGGCGGGTAAATCCCGGGAAGATGCTGTAGCGATTCTTAGCGCTATTCCGATAAACGGGGAAACAAGCGAAGCATTTGAGTATATCAACATTAAATACAAAACCACGGCGATAAAACTTTCCGACTATAACCTTACCGATTCCGGTAATGCTGAGTTATTCTGTGCACAATACGGAGATATATTGCGTTACGATCATTCGCGACAGCGCTGGTTATTGTGGGATAAGCACCGCTGGAAGCCTGAAACAGACGGCCATATTATGAGGCTAGTTTTGCGTTCTGTTCGGGACCGCTATAAAAGCGCCGTAAACATTGAAGATTTGGAGTCCCGCGAAAAAACAGCTAAATGGTCCATTACAAGCGAGCAAAGAGCCCGACTTGAAGCCTGCATCGCTATTGCAAAAAACTTAAAACCTATAGCTGATGCTGGTGATAATTGGGATACTGATGGCTGGCTTTTTTGTGTAGATAATGGTGTTTTGGAATTACTTACCGGTGAGCTAAGGGCAGGAAAACAGGAAGATTTAATAACCATGCAATCACCGGTACCCGTTGATAAAGAAGCAACTTGTCCTCGCTGGATTAAGTTTATCGACCAAATAACAAACAATGATAAAGCATTGCACGACTATCTTCAAACCGCAGTTGGTTATAGTTTAACAGCGGAAACAAAGGCCCAACTTTGGTATTTTCTTTATGGTTTGGGTAGTAATGGTAAAACTACCTTTACGATGGTGATAAGGCGATTAATGGGAGATTATGGCATCCGGCTTGATAGCGATGACCTTATGGTTAAGGACAAAAAATTAGGAGGGAGCACTCCTAAAGAAGGCGTGTCAGATACACGTGGCAAGCGTTATGCCGTGGCGTCTGAAGTTCAGGATGGGAAAAGGCTGGATATTGGTTTACTAAAAGATATGAGTGGGCAAGATACTATTAAAGCTCGCCGTTTATACGAGCATGAAATTGAGTTTTTACCCACTCATAAATTGTGGATGTTTGGTAATCACAAGCCAGTAATAACAGACACAACCCATGCCGCCTGGCGCCGGTTAAAGTTGATTCCATTCATTTATACAATTCCAGATGATGAAGTTGACCCTGATTTACAGCCTAAATTAATTGAGGAATTACCAGGTATTTTAAACTGGGCTATTGAAGGTTGTTTGAAATGGCAAAAAGAAGGTGTTGTCGAGCCCGTCGCGGTTACTGATGCGGTAGCTGCCTATCGCCATGATAGTGATATTCTGGCTGATTTCATTGATGATTGTTGTATTGTTGAAACGCTAACCAACGTGCTTAAAACGGACCTAAAAACAATTTATTCGGAATGGTGTAAAGATAGTGGGTTAGAACCGATTACTCAACGAACTTTTAAGAAGCGGTTAATTGAAAAAGGTATAGGGGAAGGAAGGGTTGGAAAAGGCCGGTTTTGGACCGGGCTTCGGTTAAAAACTAATGACGAAAAGATGTCATTTAGTGACAAGAGTTCGGGTAGTTCTGAGGCTAAAGTGACAGGAGTTAATGAAAGTACTAGAAGTACTCCCATGGAGGAGAATATTGGGGGACTCTCTGGAAAAACACAATCTCTTGACACTCTTGTCACAAAAGACACTAATTCATTACCGGATTATCCAGTAGAAAGATGCAGCGTTTGTGAGGGTAGTGATTATTGGTTAATGGCTTCCGAGAAAGGGAATAAGTGGATGTGCTCACATTGCCACCCCGAGCCGAATGATTGACGTTGTTTCACTTATAAGAGAGGGTTAAGCAAGTTTACAGGTATTATAGAAAAAGGAGGATAAAAGATGGACAAGGTAAAATGCCAGGTTGAAGGGTGTGAAGCACTGGGAGTATTCGGAATATACCAGACTAATAGGGATGGTACTAAGGAATGGATCAAGGTATGCGATCTACATGAAAAGCATATAGGGCGTTCTAATATGAATCGCGCCGGTGGTCGATACTCTGAAGAAGATAGGAAGCGTAATTCAAGATGAAAGAAACACCTATAATAATGTCGGGCAATCACCCAAATCTAATCCTTAATGGGGATAAAACTCAAACAAGAAGGGTGATGAAGCCACAGCCGCAATTAAGCATTTCGGATGAAATGTATAAGGCAAATATGGCAAAGTTCAACTTCAAATGCCCCTATGGTCAAGTAGGGGATAGGCTGATAATAAAAGAGACTTGGGCTACTGAAAAACGGTATGACCATCTAAAACCTAGTGAGATACCCGATACTGCCAAAATATATTATATAGATAAAGCCATACATAAAGCAGGAGGCTATTCGCTATTTACCGAAATGGGCAAGGTTCGCTCAGCTATGTTTATGTGCCTCTGGATGAGCAGGGCTCGACCTGAGATTACTGAGGTTAGAGTGGAGAGGGTGCAGAAGATAAGTTCTAAAGATGCACTAAAAGAGGGTATTCCACTTATAGAGTGCTTTGAGGAATACCCTACATCAAGGTTTCGTAAACTATGGGACTCCCTCAATGCCAAGCGTGGCTATGGGTGGGATGCTACCCCCTGGGTATGGGTGATAAGTTTTAAATGGATAGCTGGATGATATGCGGGTTCGAGATATTTTACATTATCAGGTGTGCAGCGTTCCACTTTGGGTTATCGGCCTTTGTGGGATGGTTGGCGTACTGGTTGACCTGGATCATCTTATCGCGTATTACTGGCTTACAGGGCTTGGTGGGCGCTTCCTTCATACCCCGCTGCTCATTGTTAGTGGCGCTGTGCTTCTCGGTTGCTGTGCATATATTACAGGATTATTGGTTAGGTTGGTTCTAGGAGGTAAGGGGTAATGAGGAAGTATCAGATAATACATGGAGGCGAAAGATGCCAATTGTAAAGTGCCCTGAATGTGGGAAAGTAATTAGTCTAAGATTCCCATATCACGAATGCAAGAAGAAGAAATAATGGGATTAGAGCAACTCGAAATGGAAACAGGGTTAAACAAGGTGGAATTCGCCATTAAGCTACTTCAAACTTGGGAGCCCCAAGAGGGTTACTATCTGGCTTTTAGTGGAGGGAAGGACAGTGTGGCGATTTATGATATTGCAGTTAAGGCTGGGGTGAAGTTTGACGCCCACTATTGCGTAAGCCCGATAGATCCGCCTCAGATATATTCATTTATCAGGGAACATTACCCTACTGTCCAGTGGGATATTCACGCTAGAAACTTCTGGAAGCTAGTAGACAAAAAGGGCCTACCAATGCGTCAAAGACGGTGGTGTTGTGAGATTATCAAAGAAGCTGGTGGGGAGAACCGAATAGTAATTATCGGCAATCGCAGGGCCGAAGGTGCTAATCGCAGTAAGCAATGCTATGTAGAAAACGCCCGGAACAAAAAGCTCAATAAAACCCTAATCAGACCAATACTTAATTTTGACAACTTTGACATCTGGCAATACATCAGGGAGAACGAATTGTCTTATTGTTCCCTGTACGACGAAGGCTTTAAGAGGTTAGGCTGTGTATTGTGCCCGTTTTCCAGAGACATAGAACGTGAAGAAAGATACTTCCCAAAGATAGCTAACTTGTGGCGGTTAGCTTGTGGTAGATTGGTTGAGCAAACAAAAGCTAGGGGTTATCTTGATAAAAGGGGTAATCCTGTTAAGAATAAGTTTGAGAATAAAGATGAAATGTATGAGTGGTGGACATCTAGGCGATGAATATAGCAGATTGCAACCATATTAAAGAATCAACTATCGGTGTCAATAACGGATTGAGACTCGTAACCTGCGATATCTGTAGTCGAGCCCGTCAATATAGGTCTGGGGAGGATGGCTCGGAAGTAATAACAAGAATAGGCCGTATTGGCAGCGCCATTATAGTGCCGCCGGCAGGAAGTAGATTTAACATTACACCTGAGGAATCCCGTTTCGTAAAGGAAGGATGGGACATTATAAATGAGCGAGAGGGAAAACGCAGGGCTAAGGGATCCCATGTCAGCAAAAGGGAGACAAAACCCGTATCAAAACCAGCGTCAATCGTTTCACCTGAACCCGAGCCCGTATCAAAACCAGCGTCAATCGTTTCACCTGAACCCGAGCCCGTATCGAAGGTAAAGCCTGAGCCGGAAGAAGTCCCGGTACACCCGGTACAGGAAGAGATGCCGGTTGAAGCGGTGGAAGCTCCTGCTGAGTCTAAAATATATTATTGCAAAAAGTGTGACTATTCGACACCTGATAAATATAAATTGATTAGCCACTATAGCTCGGCCCATTCGTGGCACCATAGGGAGCAGGCTGCTATTATTACTGAGCCAGATGAGTCCGTATCGGAGCCAGCGCCGGAAGAAGTAGCAGATGAGAAACCCCTTCCTTATTACGCAGGAAGGAAAGAAACTGGGGAATGGCGAAAATGTATCGACTGTGGGGAGCCTATCTATATTCAGAAATACAGGCTGGATAAGAACCCCGAAGCTGGTAAGAGATGTGGAAAATGCAACAGGAAGCAACACTCTCCCCCGCCAAGTAGCAGGAAACCCATGAAGCAAAGGTTATTCTTTGCCGAGCATCGAGAGGAAATACTAACCGATTACGGCGATATGCTTATTAGGGAACTCGAGAAGAAATGGGGGATGACGAGAGGCTATTTCTATTACTTAAGGAATTGTTGGGAGAAAGAAGGCATTACCATTCCCACTGCTTATGCCGACAGGAACAAGGGCGCTAAGGAGGAATCCGTGGAAGAACAAATACCCGCCGAAGTGAATGAAGAAGAGAAAAAGAACCCCGTGCCTCACAGACCCAAAGGTAAACATAGTATCGGGGCATATTGGGAAAGAAACAAAGAAGCAGTAATCAGCGATTATTACTCAATGAAACTCCTGGCCTTTCTTAGGAGATGGGGAGTAGCTACCTACACCTGGGGTAAATTAAAGAAACGGTGGGGAGTGCAAAATAAACAGAACCAACCAGCAAAACAACCTGCGGCCAAGACAGAGGCGCACAGTAGGAAGTTATATAAGAAACCACAACTACAACCTGGCGAGTTGTGCTGCATATTAGTTACTGAGGGAGATCTTGCCAAATTGAATGACGAGCAATTCTTACAACAATGGGAGCTGCTCGGAATTATAATTAGAAACAGAGGAACCTAATAAATAACGCACATTATGTTTCGGAGTATTCCACAAAGAATGATTTACGGAGGTAAATATGGAAACTGGAGCAGGCCTTATAAACAGAGAACGACAAAGGCAAATTGATGAGAAGGGATGGACTTCTAAACACGATAATATGCACAGAGGCCATGAATTATGCTATGCAGCAGCAGCTTATATTCTGACGATAATTGAACCTGATGGAGATCACTATAAATTGTGGCCGTGGGATATGCGAGATTTCAATCCAACGGTCAAGAAATTTCAAAGTAATGACGATGATGAGATAAGGCAACTTGTAAAGGCTGGTGCATTAATAGCTGCGGAGATTGACCGATTACAAAGGTTCAAGAAATTACTTGAGGGTGCCGAGGAAGCACCAAAGGGAAGTTTCTTAAATCCTTAAAGTATTCTACGAAGAATAACGAAGTAGGAGTGATATATAGAACTATGAAGAAAACTATCCTGTTACTTATTAGCGCTGGGTTGATATTCTTTTTAGGTGGCACTTGGGCTTTCGCTTTCTACCGCATACTGAGGGATGGATATGTGATGTTTTATGAACCTAATCTGCTAATCTTGATTACTGAGTTCAGCACAGCAGTGATTATAACGCTATTTGCGGTTTGGATATTTATATGGGCATGGAGAGGGGATGATGCCCAACAATAAAATCACCTATATACGACTTGCAAAAAACAAATAATGAACTGATACCTGTTGAGTGGAAGCATTCTGGGACTACTGGTACCCCGGAGGTTGACTAGAAGCCTAATACCTTACTCTTACTCGCATATTTTTGAAAAGACCCAGTGACATTCTTAAATGGTTCAATCGTGTTGATTCTGGTTATGCCACTATCTTTCTTGAATAGTTCAAGTTCTTTGTCGATAAAGTCGGGTTTTAGTTTCTTAGCGAAAATCTGGTTGATTGATTCTATTGGATGCAGACCAAATACAGTCTGTAGACGCTGTAATATAGGTGTAACATCTGTAAGTTCACACCCAATCCAATGTCGTCCATGAAGCTGGGCTGCGTGATATGTGCTTCCGCTCCCACCGAATATATCGAGAACGATATCCCCGGGTTTAGAAGCAAGCAGTATAGCACGTTCAGGAATATGCAGGGGAAGTTCGTTTATCTGATTTTCTCTTGTCTTGTCCTGTCTAGCAGGGCGAGTATCTTCCCAAAAATCAGAAATTTGAACCCAGGGAACACCATCATCATCTTCATATTTCTCAAATTTGCTTCTATAGCCCCCATAATCTCTAATTTCTTTACCACAATGCCGACATATGGGGGCTTTTTGTCTAACCACATTGAATGTAGGTTTACCTCCGGTCTTAGTATAATATAGTAGACCATAATGAGCGGGATGTAATCTATTCTTAATGGGGAAGCCACTTTTCATTGTTAAAGCAATCCAACTCCGATATTCAAGTGAGGGAAGAGTATTGAGCCATTGGCCTAGTTCCATGAGCCATCTTGGCCAATGATAAAGAAACAGTGCCCCTCCAGGACGCAACACCCTGACCATTGCCAATAACCACACACGACACCAGTTTCTATATGCCTCCGTTTCCAATGCATCAGTAAATGCTTCCGTATTATACTTTTTGCCGAGGTTAAATGGGGGGTCTGCAAATACCAAATCAACCGAGTCGGGGAGCATCTCATTCAACAATGCGAGGCAATTCCCTTGAAATAGAATTCCCTCTGTGCTCGTATAAATCAATTTCGGTGGATACCGTCCATTGGTGTTGTTATTTAGTACACTCATCGCTTTGAACCTTTCTCCTACTTCCCTTTTTATATCGCCGTCTCTTAGGTATTCGCTTTATTTTTTCAACTCGCTCTAGCATTGCTAAGACTGATTTCGCATTGGCAGGGTATCTGTCTCCGGCCTTCCACTTCTCTAATGTATTCACCTTTTGCTCAAGTTCGTCAGCCAAAGCTGCTAAAGTCCACCTTTTGTCCTGAAGACTGGCAATCTTGACCTGCACAGGATTCTTTTGAGTATCTTCCATTAACTTACATATTACCATAAATATTATGGAATTGTCAATATAATATAACTAAAAATAATATTTACTGTAAACCCCTTGACAAACCCATAATGTGTATGGTATTATAGTATTGCAATAAAGAATTGAGGAGAGAATTAAAATGGATGCAAGAGAAGAAAAAGGGCTGGTATCGTTTTCGGGGGTCAGGTCAACTTGGGCATTTTGGTTCAGTAACTCTTAACCCGCTAAGTCTGCCCTGTTATCAAGTAGACATAATGTTGGAAACAAATCCCACGCCTGTTTAGCCTCGATTTGTTTCTCTGAAAAATCGTTGAGGCTAAAATCGCCCAAATCAATTGGTACTGGTAGACCAAATTGGATTCGAACTGGAAGGGAGTTTAAGAGGGCGGTAGCCCTCTTTTGTTTACCTTACCCATCTCCCTCTGGGAGAGGGGGATACAGGGGGTGAGGGTTAAAAAGACCATAACTTTAAGCTGAAATGAGAAGGATGGTTAAATATTAGGTAACTATCCCTTGACAACAAGTAACCGAGTTGGTCTCTCCTTGTTATTATAGAGGTATCATGGTTATACTTTCAACTGAACGGGATGTAGAAACAAAAATCATTCACCCCCTATTCCACGATGTTTTGGGGTATCCTGAGGAGTCGTTGAATTGGGCGAAACCAGTAGCTATGACTTTTGGCCATGAGAAGAAGACTAAAGAAGCTGACCTTGTGGTAACTCACAAAAACAAGGCATTGATTGTAGTTGAAGCCAAGAAACCCACTGTGCCTATTCAGTCCGGCATTGAGCAAGTGGATTCCTATGCTTTTGCTTTGGAAACGCCCTATAGCGTTATTACGAACGGTAAGAGCTTTGCCCTGCGTGGCTATTACTCATTCAATACCAAGATAAACATCATTGAAGACCAGATTGACGAACTCAAGAAAGATAATTGGAAAAGAGTCAAGGACATTATATCCTTCGCCAATATACTAGCCAGTATCACCGAACCAGCCAACAAAGTTGCCACGCCAAGTGCTGAGCGTATAAGAGACTACCGTAGATTCTTTAGAAGTATCCATAATCAAATCCGAGACGGAGATAAATTAGACCCAATAGCCTCTTTTGATGAACTCAGCAAAATCCTATTTCTGAAAGCTGCTGAGGAAGAATGGGTTATCAAGAACAAGAGGCAAACTGTTCTCAGTCTTGATAAGGTGGAAGAGTGGGAAGCAATGGGTAAAGGTCTTGATTACATCAATCAATGGTTTGAAAAAGCGGTGCGTGAATTCTACCCCGAAGTGTTTGAAGAACATACGAAAATCAACCTGTCTCTAGGCACTATCAAAGATGTCCTTAAGCTCATGGAAGGCTTCCATATCAAGAATAGTGAGGTGGATGTTAAAGGCCATGCCTACGAAGAGTTCTTACCCTCACAATTGAGAGGTAAGGGACTAGGCCAGTATTTTACGCCTCGTCCAATCGTGAATTTCATGGTGGATTTATCAGACTTGTCAATCTACGATACAGTCGTGGATTTTGCCTGTGGCAGCGGTGGATTTTTGATTAAAGCCTTTGAGCGCATGAAACAACTAACCGAGACTCTGCCCGATGGCACATGGCGGAGACTAGGTATAACCAAAGAAGACTTCCTAGATGACATTAAGCACGAGCAAATATATGGCATAGATGCTGAACCAAGGGCAGCCAGGACAGCCAAGATGAACATGTTGATGTGGGGCGATGGTAAGCGAGTAGTGAGGGGAAATGCCTTAGACAACAAAGACTTTAATGGCAACAAATATGACCCAGAGGAATACGACCCCGCCACCGACAAAGACGGTTGCAGTCTGATATTGGCCAATCCACCATTTGGTGGTGCTGAAAAGAATCAGGACATACTAAAGAGATACAAGATGGGCAGCCGAGATGCTGAAAGGAAATCTCAGCGAACCGAGATACTATTTCTAGAGAAAGGGTTGAAGCTCCTCCGCCCACAGGGACGAATGCTAATAATCTTGCCTCAAGGGATTCTAAGTAATGAGAGTTATCGGTATGTCAGAGACTATATTCACAGCCAAGCGGAAATCAAGGCCATAGTTTCGCTGCCAACACATTCTTTCGTCCAATCAGGCGTTCAGATAGTCAAAACCTGTATACTATATCTTCAGAAGTTCACTACTGATAAGAAAAGGCTATTTGATGAAAAGACCAAGACGCTGACACCAGAGCAAATTAGGCGACACATTCGCTTGGATGCTGACTTTGATTACCGAATCTTTTTTGGCTCGGCTGAGTTTGTCGGCTTTGAACCTAGTGGCCGTTCTATAGTCAAGTCTGGAGAAAAAACTGACTTAGACTTGCTCTTAGAAGACTTTCAGAAGGATACTATTGCACCCAGCCAGAACATTGACCTACTAGACTTTGCCGAAAGATATTATAATGAGAAATCATTTAACAGGGTGGAGCAGACTATCAGGGGGACTGAGCGTGGCTTAAAAACTTCATTTCTATTGAATTTAAGTGACACCGAAGAACGATTAGACCCAGCGTTCTACTATTTCCGTTCCCAGACAAAAGACACCTTATCAACATTTGCAGGTTTGAAAGATAGTATTGAGGAAGTCAAAGATAGATTCAAACCTATAACCGATGAGGAAATGGACAGCGAATACCCGATACTCTCAGTAAGCAACGATGGCAAAGTGTCATTGAATGAATATCGTAAAGGGGAAGAATTCACTCAGGCATACAAGAGGGTTCACACAGGAGACATCGTTTATAATCCGTATCGTGTCAATATTGGCAGTATGGGAGTAGTCCCATCTAAATTGGATGGCGCTTATGTCAGCCCTGCTTATGTTGTCTTTCATTCCCACGAACATAGGCCAGATTACATCGTTGACCTGCTTCGCTCCCCGTTCTATAAGCTATACATAGATGTCGTCGCTACTGGTTCAATCCGTGATTCTCTGGCGTTTGGAGCGTTGAAAGCAGTAAGGATACCTGAACTTGGCAGCGATAATGAAATACAAATTGTGGATGAAACCGAAGGCATTGACACAGCCATTCAGACATTTGAAGATGCTATTGGGGAGCAGAAGAGCAAGCGCATTGAAGAGATACACAATATGCTGAGGAGTTATATGGGAATCAAGCAAGAGAAACAGGTTAATAAACCAAAAGATTATGGAGTCACTCAGACCGAGTTCCATAATCTTTTGGGCAAGGCATCAAAGCCTACTATCAAGCCTAAATCTGGTTTAGAAAAGTCTTGAACATAGGCAATTTATCACCCCGATGGTTATATCGGAACGCATATTCGTTAACGTAGGATTGAAGATAATCGGGGCTAACTGAATGATAAACGCCACCAATACCACGCTTAACCAAAGACCAGAAGCCCTCAATCGTGTTAGTATGGACTTTGCCACGTACATACTCTTTGCTGTGATGGTTGATACGAAGGTGGGTATAACCAATCCTTGCCATAGTGTCATAGCTGGGGAACTCATCAGTATAAAGGATTGCGTTTCTATCAACCTTGTCAGCCATGAAAGGGACGAGAGTATGGCGCCTTACATCGGGGACAACCTTAGCAACAACCTTGCCATCTCTTTGAACCGCACCGAGAACTTTAGACTTGCCTTCTGCTCCCCTACCACGCTTACCATGCCTCACACCACCAACGTAAGTCTCATCAACTTCTACTTCACCAGTAAGATGCTGAAAGTTCTCATCAAACAGAGTGCGGATTTGCTTAAACATACGCCAAGCCGTCTTATAGGTAACTCCGGTCTCACGCTGGACTTGCTTAGCGGAGATACCGCACCTTGTAGAAGCCATACGATATATGACCTGAAACCATACTCTAAGTGGTGTGGCAGACTTTCGGAAAATGGTATTGGCAAGGGGATGCACTTGAAGCCCGCAATAATCGCACGCATAACATTGACGATCTGTAACTTTATGATGCTTTGTTGTTTTCTCGCACTCAGGACAATATATACCATCGGGATAGAGGTAATTCTTTATCCATTCCAGACAACTATCATCGGTAGGGAATTCTTTATCAAAATCTTGGGTAGTATATTTATCCATTTTGTCCCCCTCTTTAGCTTTGATAAATATACTATAGCATACTATTTACTTGTTGTCAAGGGATAATTACCTTTAATAATAATAAATTAGTAAAATACGGGATTAAGCAAAATTATGATAAAAAGAGCATTTAATTTTATTATGGATGAACTACTTGACATTTTAGTATTTATTGTTTATTATTTAGAGTGTAGATGGGTTATACTAAAACAAAGAGGTAATAAATGAAGGATATCGATTTGAACTTGCCAATGGGGGGCAATATTCTCGGAAGATAGAAAATACCGTTATGCTTTATGGCGAGTATGGAATTTAAACAGACCCATTTTATTACAAATAGGGCTAAACCCTTCAGCCGCAAATGAAGTAAAAAATGACCCCACAATCGTAAGGGGCATGACTCGAGCTTACAGAGAAGGATTTGGCTGTTTTCTGATGGCAAATCTCTATGGCTATATTTCTACGGATCCGAACGCCTTACTTTTTCATAGTAATACCATAGGCGAATATACCGACTATTACTTGAAGCAGATGATAGAAATGTCTGATAAACAACTTTGTGGATGGGGAAGTTTTGAGCCAGTTTTGGCTAGAGCCTCAATCGTAATTAATATGATTCAAGAGCCATATTGTTTAAAGATAAATGCTGATGGGCAACCTAAGCATCCATTGTATGTTAGTTATGATACCCCAATGAAGAAATATATTACAAAGGAACAACTATTGGTGGGTATGGAATGACAGGAAAAAGTATAGTACCTTATCGAACACAGCACTTAAGAAGAGTACCGAGCCACGAAATTGCCAAGAAAGCGGCGGCGGTTGAGTATATTACTGAACAAGAATATACTGCTTTATTGCAGGCAGCCGAGAATTACCCTGAACATAAACTCCTAATACGGGTATTGTGGGAAACTGGCGTAAGGATCAGTGAAGCACTAGGATTAAAATATACAGATATATACCCCGATGGCCTTAATATCAGGCATGGTAAAGGTGATAAACAAAGGATGGTCCCATGCCAGCCGGCCTTAATTGGAACATTACAACGGCATAGTGAGGATAATAAGTCAGGTAAGGTATTTAACAAGATAACTACCGAGCCTGGCTCTCTTTATATGTTGAGGCGTTATGCTAAACATGCTGGTATAAATAAAAGAGTTCACCCTCATCTTTTCAGGCATAGTTTTGCTATTAATTTTATTAAGCAAACAGGAAACCCTTGGGCGTTACAGGATATTGGCGGGTGGGCTGATATGGACACAATCAAGATATACATGAGACTTGCCAGCGAAATGCCTCAAGAGGCGATGGCAAGGATGCGGTTTCCTAGTGTATGAATTGATAAATATTTTGCCAGAATACTTAGAGGTAGCGGGCATGCGGAGTGGAGCAGAGGTTAGCTCACAGGGCTCATTACCCTGAGGTCGGGGGTTCGAATCCCCCCTCCGCTACCAACAATAAAGGAGTTTTGTTGAGATGAAACAAGGAACCTGGAGCGTGTTACTCGGCTGCCACTCGGCATTCCATTCAATGCTAGTCCTGATAGCCTGGGTGAAGCTCTACGGGAGTCTACCCAGTTGGTGGGAGCTCGTTTGTATCGTCATTCATGATATAGGGCATTGGGGTAAGAATTATCTCGATGACCTAGAGCAGAAACGACAGCATTGGGAATTGGGAGCCAAGCTCGCCAAGCGGCTATTGGGAGATAGAGGATTCCTGCTGGTAGCCGGGCACGACTGGTATAGTGGACACCCGGAAAG
>SDBV01006209.1_pt1 | contig 16628 bp, 24 predicted proteins | sample 2277081 | NCBI WGS metagenome assembly SDBV01 (sample SAMN10402039, study PRJNA504765) | marine sediment metagenome | isolation source: marine sediment core GS10_PC15, 223 cmbsf | place: Arctic Ocean: Southern Knipovich Ridge | collected 2010 | reverse complement strand
ATAATTTATTTGCCATTTTCCCGGATCTTACTATGTATGAGTATGGGAGATATGGCAGCATCTAAAATATCAACGGAAAAGCGATGTAAGGATTGTGGGAAAGACTTGCCCCTGGGGGAGTTCTGTAAGGATCGAGCAGCAAAAGATGGATTACAATCCCAATGTAAAACCTGCCAGAAGATATACCAGAAGATATACCAGAAGATATACCGGAAGACGGAACACGGCAGGGAAGTTAATCGTAGGGGGAGTAAGGAATACCGTGCAACAAGACACGGCAGGGAGGTCCGGCGTTGGGTAAATAAGAAATACTCCGCAACAGAAAAAGGTCGGGAAGTATCGCACCGGGCGGATAAGATATACCGTGAGACTCATCAAGAAGAGTGTCGGCAACGGAACAGGAGTTATTATGCCACACTCCGGGGCCACCTCGGGGTGATATTCAACAACATAAACCAGAGGTGTAATAATCCGAAGAATAGAGACTATTCCCGATATGGTAGGAGGGGTATCGAGAATCGATTCACCTTGGCCGAGTTCCGGGATTATGCAACAAACGAATTAGGCATTACATCCCTCGATCAGATAAAAAATAAACAGATCCATCGTATAGATAATAACAGCCATTACATGAAGGGTAATATCCAATTTCTCACCCCCGAAGAACATGCCGCCGCTCATGTCGAGTCTCGAAAAAACACCCGAATTGTCTGATCCCAAGGCCAAGACCCCCGCCCTATTTATCAAGGAAAATTATTCCATAAAAGAGGTGGCCGATCAACTCGATATCCTTGTTGCCCAGATCTTACATCGCTGTCCCTAAGCAAACACACTTAATTTATTCCATTTATTGATTCCCCGAGGCCGGATCACAGCAGATGTCCTTTCCGACGCAGCGTATAAATCGGTATGGATGTAGTATGAATCCTGATCCGAAGAACTCAAAATTATGCTGGTGAGATTTGTCAACCCACGTAACCTGATATCCCCGCCCAGAATTTTATCGGAAGATCGATTGACCCGGCGATTCAATTCTTATGTTACCTCCACACCAATACTCTACCCCGATGCTATGGCCCTGAGCAAAGCCACTCGAATTTACAGTGCCTCGGTCCATAGTGGTCCATAAGCAATCCTACTTAGCCTCTCATAAGTCCTTATCTACAAAAGACTTACAGGGGCACTTTCCTAAGCAGTTTTTCTTATGGGCCAGATAAGTCTTTACCCCATAAGGACTTACAGAGGTTGGTCCATAGGCAGAACCCTTATCAAGTCGTTCTTCTATGTAGTATGTATATATACATTTATATATTTATATATTCATATGTTTATTATATTCTTTTTCTCTATACATACTAACTTACTACTACTACTATGGACCAAGAGTAAAAAAAGAGATATAAGTATAGTAATAGAAAGGACTTAAGGGTGGTCCATAAGTAAAAACCCCTATGGACCGGACTTTTCATAAGTCCTTTGTATGACTGGACTTATCTGGTCCATAAGTAATACCCGACTGTGGACCAAACGTGGACCGAACTGGTATTAACACCCTAAATTTTATGTGGGATCGCCATAAGTGTAGTGTCAATAAGGATTTAGCGTCCGTCGGTCGAGGAGTTCCTGGACGACAGCAATACCAGGTTCTTACTGATTGATACACAGTTATGATACAGCTTGTCCTAACTCCTTATGGTTACTAGACTTAGCAGTGGCTTGAGAAACTGACGGAATTTCGTACCAATATGAAACCGTGGGCCCTAACCTCTGGTAGATCCCGGACTTAAGTGACATTATCGAGCCCCTTCGGATCGAGGTCCTGCATTTATGGGGCATAATGGCACTGCATACAAGTAGTATAAAGAGCATACACTTTTTATGTCGTTGTAGTATTAATCCTGTATTACGTTTCGTAGACGTATGTAGTACTAATTTATCTCATATAGCTTGCAACTATCCAGGTCTGGCTGGCGGATCAAGATCGGCAGGCAAAATATATCAATAATTCTCAGAGAAAGTCAGCGAATTGCTTTGCGGAATACCCCGGATTTGCTATGATATATATGGAGGACTTTAATTACAGGGGGTCGGATGACGTTTAAGATATTGATGGAAGAGAAGTACCGCGTCGAGCATCGAAGAAATATCGTGAAGGGCACCGAGGAGAACTTCGACAGCGACAGAAAGAATATCGAGCCACAATACAATTGAGGGGGTAGGATCTGATGCGAATTAAGCGTTGCCGTGGCTATTGTAGACAAACTCTACCCATCAGTGAATTTAACAAGGATCGATCCCAAAAAGATGGGTTGTTAGACTGGTGCAAGAAGTGCCAAAATACGGGTCTCAAAAATCGCCAGAGAATGGTCGAGATAAGAAGGCATCAAGCGGTCAGAAGATACTGGGTTTCAGGACCGGGCCAAAAACTGATCCGGGAATATTTTTTGCGACAAAGCTCCGTGGTCCATGTTGAGTTACGAAAGCCTTAAGCCCTTGTACCATAAAGAGTTATGATTAACCCCATGTGATTTTACTCATGGTTTCACTCACCCATAAGTCCTTTACTCATAAGGAGTTAAGAACAGAGACTCATATGTAGCCCCTCACGGCCTCTGTGTTGGCGAGGCATAACTGTTCCGGATTTGATGGAACGTCCACTGGTGGCCCTCCCACAGCCTCGAAAATTAAACCTAAGTGATATTCCGATCTTAACCCCGGATCAAGCGGCAAAAATTAAGACTCCTGTCCCCAACTCTTTAGTGGTAAAGGAGTTATATCAATTTCGTAATGCCTCATTTTTGCCTTTATTCATAACCCCTTATTATACAAAGACTTACAGCAGGTTTGTCCATAAGTCCTTTATGTATAAGGAGTTACATGCCTTTAACCATAAGTCTTTTGTCTATAAGGGTTTATATGTAAGTCTTTACAGGCAAAGGAGTTATGGCAAATTTATTCATAACCTCTTTGTGCATAAGGAGTTATGATCGTTGCCAGACTATTTAAAACCATAACAAATTATTCCCGAATATTTTTTGAGTCATAACCTCTGGTACATGAAAGAGTTATGACTAAACCCTGCTTAAACTCAAAGTATTTTTAAAAAATCACAGAAATCGATTTGCATTTTTCGAAAGATCTGCTATGATATAAGTATGGAAGGTGTGATATTACTGACGGGGATCGAAACAAAACGCTGCTGGGACTGTGGGCGGACTCTGCCCGTAGGCGAATTCTGTGGAAATCGCTCTATGAAGGATGGCTTACAGACCCAATGTAAGGCGTGCCAAAAGAAATACCGTGAAGACAATCGGAATAGAATCCTTCTGTACCAAAGAGAGTATTATGAACAGCATTTAGAACTCCGCCATCGACAAAGTAAGAGATACTTTAATACCCTTCTAGGCCGTTTGGCTCGTGTTTACGGCCACATAAATCAACGGTGTAATAACCCCAATACCCATAATTATTATCGATACGGCGGTCGCGGTATCAAAAATAAATTTATGTTAGACGAATTTCGAGAATACGTTATTAGCGATCTGGGTATTACCCATATCGATCAAATTGAGGGGTTGGAAATTGATCGTATAGATAATGATGGGGACTACGAACCGGGCAACATCCGTTTCATAATCCCGAAAGAGAATATGAACAATCGGGGAAGTAATTCGTAAATAGTAGTAACCATCTGCGGGGGCAGAGGGTAGGTTTTAAAGTGGCGAGTAAAGCCAGAGTAGAACACGTCGAAAAGCATTACCCAAAGTCCGTTCATACCCAAGATTTCGCATTACTCACACTATTCGGCGTGACACAAATGTTTAATGCTGCACAGGTCAAAGAGTTTCGAGAGGAAGAAGAAAGACAACTGAAATCACTGGGGGCGATGTAATGATTCATATGACGATGGAAACGACTAAAACAGAAACAGAAAGAAAATATTGTAAGGGTTGTAAACGGGATTTACCGATAAGTAAATTTGGTAAGGATCAATCAGCCAAAGATAAATTACTCCACCAATGCCGGGAGTGCCACAATCGATATCAAAGAGAGGATCGTCAGCAACGTAAAGAATATCTTAGAACAAAAGAGGGGCAGCGAAGCCGCTTACTAGAACGTAAATACGGCGTTACTCTTAAGCAACATAAACAACTATACACGGATCAAAAAGGGCGATGCTCTAACTGTGGGGCAAGTATACCGTATGACGAAATTTATGTTAGTTATAACTATGAGACAAAAAAAGTTCGCGGCTTAGTAGGTAAGCGGTGCTTCTTTCAGGAGATAATAATGAAGGGTGGGGGCGTAATATAGTGGGACAAAACACAGTTAATCTCGGTAAACCCGCGGAATATGAAGAAGTCTTTATCCATCAGGGGCGGTGTTGTGCTATTTGTAATAAAAAGACCTCTCTATCCAGTATGACAGTTGACGCCAGCCAAGGGCTACTCTGCCCTAAATGTAAAGTGGTGCTCAATCGTACCGACCGTGACCCGAGGATTTTAATCCGGGCCGCGGCTTATCTTGTTGGTGACAGTGCGGGTGCAAACCCTTATCAGGAAAACAGTGTATTATGATTATGGTAGCTGAAACAACTAAGCGGTGCTGGGGATGTAAACAGGATCTCCCCGTAGATGATTTCCGTAAAAAAGCGGCCAGTAGGGATGGACTACAACCTCGATGTAAAGGATGTAATTCCCCGGCCGATAAAAAATATCGTGCCGAGAATCAAGAAAAAATTAGTCAACGGAATAAAAAATACCGTGGGGGCCATCAAAAAGAAGCTCGACAATACCGCCGCGACAATTCTGTTGAAATAGCCCGGCATAATAAAGAATATTATGTCACACTCGAAGGCCGTTTAGGCCGGATATTCCACAACCTGAATAATCGCTGTACCAACCCGAAAATTATTAATTATAAATCTTACGGCGGAAGAGGCATCGAGAATAAATTTACGTTAGATGGGTTTCGGGGTTATGTAACAAACGATCTTGGTGTCACCTCAATCGAACAGATTAAAGGGCTTCAAATAGATAGAATAGATAATGACGGCCACTACGAAAAAGGTAATATCCGGTTTGTAACCCCGAAAGAGAATTGTAATAACCGTAGGAAATAAAATGAACCCGTTGGCATTAAGAACAAAAATCTGTTTTGAATGTAAGAAAAAATTATCGGTGGACACATTTACGAAAGATCGTCATAAGGCCGATGGGCTAAATATCCGGTGTATCAAATGTAAACGGGATCATGCAAGAAAGTATCGTGATTCAGACACAGGTCGGGAAGTCTTCTGTAAAGCCACTCGTACTTATTTAACAACAGATCGGGGTTGTGAGAAACATCGGCAAGACGCAGAACTATATCGCGAGAGACATCCAGAGAGGGTTTTACAACAACTCAAACAATCCCGAAACACAGATCATGGCAGGGCAGTACAGCGTCGAGGTTTCTTCAAACGTGAATATGACTCAACACCAGAGGAATACCAGCGAATGTTTGAAGCCCAAAAAGGGCAGTGTAAAATCTGCGGCACACCTCAGTCGGAGTTATCCCGGCGTCTTGATGCTGACCATGATTTAATAACAGGAAAGACCCGTGGCTTATTATGTCGTGGGTGCAATAACAGCTTAGCCCGTTTCGAAAATGGCTACCCCTATGGCGATGTATGGACAGAAAAATTTGAGGGGTATTTAGGTAGGAGGGTGAAAATATAATGGCAAATTTGAGACTGCTCTTCCCGGTCGGAGGAATCAATCGTAGTCGTGTTCCAGAGGAACAGCCGGAAATGACTTCTCCGGATATGGATAATGTACGTCCGTTCGATAATTTAGATGAGCGTATCCGGGGGGGTCAACGCCCCGGACTTGTTAAGTGGGGTATCGGTACTCAGGTAGGATCAGCTGAACAACCCGTCGTAAGTATATGTGTAGTATCAAGTGTCGAGTAATGTTATGGTATGTATGGTAATGGAAACAACTGAAACTAAATATTGCCCGGGGTGTGAGACTGAACTGCCCGTGAGTGAGTTCCATAAAAATCAATTCGCCAAAGATGGGTTACAGAATTGGTGTCAAAAATGTAAGGGTCGACAAAATAAGGAATATCTTGCGACTGAACAGGGACGAAAGATTAAACGTGAGGGCAACCGGGAATACCGGGCCACGGATCGTGGACGAGAGAATAGGTGTAAGAGCGACCAGAAACGTAGAGCTACACTCAAGGGCCGTCTGGGAATCATATTTGATAGCATGAATAATCGGTGTAGCAACCCCAACTTTAAACAATATAAAGATTATGGTGGGCGTGGAATCGAGAATAGGTTTGGTTCCCGTGATGAATTTCGGAACTATGTTATTAATGAACTGGGCTTCACATCCTTCGAACAGATTAAAAACTTACAAATAGATCGTATTGATAATGACGGGCACTATGAAAAAGGGAACATAAGATTTGTAACCCGTAAAGTGAACGCGAACAATCGACGTAATTCAATAATATTACCGAGGAGTAATTGATGGCTGGAATTCCGGCGATACGCTACAACTATATAGCGGGCCCAACGGAAATTACCATAACTGGCACGAGTGCGACATTGGCCGCATTGATGACAGCCGCGGGTGCATCGATTGATGCGAGCATTCAGCGAATAACTTTTTTATCATCGCTGAATTTACGATTGGTGTCTTGGGCTGGTGGGGTTGCCGCTGTTGATGGGGTTAATCAGTTCCCAGATCTCGCGATTACAGAATTGGATATAGGAAAAGTTCATGCTGACAAATTACAATTTATTTCTAACGGGACAAGCGTGAAAATAAGTATTGTTCAGGAAGGATAAATGAAATGTCAAAAAGACTAGACGAAGCTATGCGGAATGTAGATAAGGGAACTATAACCGAAGAGGATGCGGAAGTTATTATAGATACCGCCGCTAAACTTACGGTAGAAAAGAACCTCGAAGAAAAGGTTCAGAAGAAGTTATGCAAGGTTTTCCACTGGTTTAAATAGGGGGTAAGAAGCATGACCAAAGAAGTAACAGCTGCATTAAACGTGGTCGATAAAGTATGTTCGGATTTTCATGGTACGCGGGCGGACCATTTGGCAATATCCAAATCAATGGATATTATTGTAGAGGCGTTGGAACCACCCGCGGATAAGAAGGCGAAGAAAATCGAAGTACCTAAGAAAGCGTTACCTCGCGACAGGAAAAGAAAAGGGAAGGGTAAAAAATAATGCCGGATGATATTAATAACAATAATAGTGGAAGGGTCGAATGATAACGGCAACTAAAATAAAAAAGAAATACTGCCCAGGATGCGAACACGACCGGCCAGTTGGCGAGTTTAATAAAGACCGATTTACAAAGAGTGGTTTGGCCTGTTATTGTCGAGAGTGTAAGCATCGGCAAGGTAGAGAATATTATGCACAGTTTAAAGATACAGTTCGGCGGCGACACCAAAAATATATTAAAGAGTATCGCAGTACAATTAGGGGTTATCTAGGACAAGTGTTTAACGACATGAACCAGCGATGTAATAACCCTAAATATAAGGAATACAGAAACTATGGTGGTCGGGGCATACAGAATAAGTTCAAATCAATAGATGGGTTCAGAGATTATGTGATAGACGAACTGGGGATCGCCTCAATCGATCAGATTAGGGGGCTACAAATTGACCGCATAGATAATGACGGCCACTATGAACCAGGGAATATTCGGTTTGTGACTTCGAAAGTAAATAGTAATAACAAAAGAAACAGTAAAAAAGTGATGGTGGTGTAACATACCAGACGAAAACGGAAAAAGATTACCTTTTGAAGAAGAGTACAATCAGCAGTTGAAGACGGCTGGTGAACCTAATGAGGCACTCTGTAAGGCCATAGACACTGTTCGTGAAGCGGGTAAAGCCGCGAAGAAAGATGCGTTGAAACATGTTCAAACCCGCTTAGATACTTTCCGTAAGCTCTCCGCGATAGATGAAAAACCGAAAGAAGGGGAAAAGGATGAGGTCGAAGAAATCCCGATTCCAGAACAGTATATAGTAGCCGCGATGATGGATGGCTGGACATTTGAAGAGGTAGAACAACTTGCGGAAGATAATCCGGAGCGGGCACTAAGGGTACTCGCACAGTTGTATAAAAAGTCAAAACCTAAGAAAGCCCGTAGTTGGGTTTACCCAGATTAAATAATCGAAAGTGGGGATGTGAACCTTGCCGATCATAGCTACTATAAATGTTCAGAAAGATATTAACGGCGTTGGGATCGTTACGGCTTCGGGTGCATTTGAATTAGCGGTAATTGATGGTGGAGAGGACCCAGATTATTATAGACACACCGCGACAGGTAGCCCCACTTTCTTACCGAATGTTTTATGGAGACCTCATTGGAATTCTTCAACAGAGACTCGTATTAAAATTAGTGCGTGGTACGAAGGGACAGGTCCTTATGAAATTTTTATCAAGACAGTTGCGGGTATATGGGTAACTTCGTTTGTAAATGGAGATAACGGGGGTACAGGTACAGTCATAATTACTGATGCTCCTATACCTCCGGAGAAGCCAACGACTCCGGGACCTTCGCATCAAGGAATTGATATTCGTTTAGGTTATCCGAACCTCTCTTGGCAGGCAGGATGATAAATAATATGATCTCATTAACAGAGACAACTAAATACTGTGGCGGCTGTGAGACTGATCTGTCTGTAGATGAGTTCAATAGAGATAAGCGATCAAAAGATGGACTACAATCACGATGTCGGGGATGTGAGGGAGATTACCGCGACACAAATCGGGAAAGACGCAACCAACAAAAAAGGGAGCATTATAAAGCGAATCAAAACAGGATTAACCAACAGAGTAGAGAATATCGTAATGCGAATCGGGGTAAAATTAACCAGCGGAAGAAAGAACACTACAGAGAAAATCAGGATAGACTTTTAGACTCACAGAGAGAATATCGAGGTACAATTAATGGCCATCTACGGCATGTATTTCACGGTATGGAGCAACGTTGCTCTGATCCTAAATGCAAAGACTATAAAAATTATGGTGATCGAGGTATTCAGAATAAATTCACCTCATCGGATGAGTTTGTAAACTATGTAATAAATGTCTTACAGGCTGACCCGAGGGGCAAACATATACATCGAATTGATAACGATGGAAATTATGAACCCGGAAATATTGAGTTTCTAATACCACCTGAACATAAACAAGCCCATAGATTAATGCTGGCGGGGGTGGCATAATGGCCGAGACTTACAATATTTATTTTGGCACTGTTTCTGGTAGTTTGAGTCTAGCAGCGTCGGGTGTAACAGATCTTTTCTATCCAATGCCCATCGAAATAGTTTTGGATTACAAGACGACGTACTATTGGCGGATAGACGCTGACGTTAATGGAGCGATTACAACGGGTGACGAATGGTATTTTGCCACTATAGTTTTTGCTCCGCCGATATCCAGTTATGAATTAATTCCCGGAGGAAATGGTAATGGGCCTCCCGGTACAAGTGATCCGTCCGGCGTAGAGGGAACTGATTGGAACTGGACTGGACTAAACTTCACCGCTAAAGTCCGACGATTGGTGGCGGCGGCGGCAAATGCTATTTGGTATGAGTCCGTCTAAGGATAAATTGAGAACGGAAATGATAACTATTGTTAAATTACGGAAATTAGAGAAAGTAGGGGCGGCGTAATGGTGGTCACGCTCACGAGTCGAACCCCAGTTAAAAAATTAGTTGCTATAGGCAACGGAGAGTTATGGTGGGAAGTGTCAGCAGGAACAATGCAAAAATTAGCGGCAAGTGACGGTAACATAGATACCACAGATAAATTAACTATGTTCGAAGCATACAGTAAAGTGTTTATAGTTAATGGTGCGAACCTTAAGGTAGCAGATTTTATAAATGTGAAACTAACATCTGACGCTGAGATTAGTAGTAATCTTCCCGTACACGGTGATATATTAACACAGGACCAAGGCAGTAGCAATTTTGCCTTCATGGTTGTTGACTTTATATCTGCTTGGGCTGGCGGGGCACATCTTGTTTATGGGCACGCTTATTATAGTGGGAGTGCCACGGCATTCACAACGGCACATAATGTCGTGGATGATGATAGTAATATTATAATAGCATCAGGAAATTTAACCACCGTAACTGCATCGCCGCATTGGTATGATTGGACCGTCTACAACGGTGATGAGACTACGTATGGCACTATGCCGAATAAAGCATATCTCGGTTGTCTCTATCGGGGGAGAGGTGTTATTACTGGTGACCCCGAACATCCCCATCAATGGTATATGACACGACAGGGGAATCTTTGGGACTTTAATTATGCCGCTAATGATGCCCAGACTGCTGTAGCGGGAAGTAACGCGGATATGGGGGAACTCGGAGATATTGTAACCGCTCCAATACCTTATAGGGATGATTATTTAGTGTTTGGTTGTGCCAGTCAAATATGGTTTGCCGCTGGTGATCCTGCGGCGGGGGGTACTTTAAACGAACTCGATTTGACAACAGGTATGTATAGCGATACCTCTTGGTGTATCGATAATGGGGGAACTATATATTTTTGGGGAACGAACGGGATATATAAAACAACGATTCCCGGAATACCCGAAAATATATCCCGGGTGCACCTCCCTAAATTAGTGAAAGATGAAGGCGTGAATCCTTCTACGCACCGCATCACATTAGCTTATGATCGTGTAAGAACCGGAATTGTAATATGTATAACTTTATTATCTGACGGTACCAGTTCTAATTATTTCTATGATTTAATTACCACAGGGTTTTTCCCGGAGTCTTATCCTACTGAGTGCGGAGTATATTCTGCGTTTTATTATGCGGCTAACGATGGAGATTACTCTGGCTTATTGCTGGGTAGTAAAGACGGATACATAAGAACATTCGATGACTCTAGTAAATCAGATATATTGGGTGATGACTCCGCGAATGCTATTAATGCTTACTGTACTTGGGGGCCGTTGAAGTTAGCTCAGAACGATGACTATTATGGATTACTTACTGCCCTTGAAATTATTACTGCGGGCGGGGCATCTGGGGGTAGTCAATCTGATTCAGATGATGTCAGCTATAATATATTTGTTGCCAATACCGCAGAAGAAATTTTGGAGAAGTTAGCCGCAAATACAGATTATCGTTTAACAGGTACAATAACTGCACCCGGTCGCCCGAAGGGATCTAAAATACGAGATCGATTTCGGGGTATGTTCCTCGGAATACGTTTGTTTAATAGTACTGCCGCCGAAACTTGGTCAGTTAATAAGATAGTAGGGAATGTTAGAAAAGGTGGGAAATTTAGGTAATGCTTACAGTACAAATAAAACAATATTCGAGTTGTGATGTATAAAGAAAACAATAAAGGAAGTAACTAAAATGGGAAGAGGGAGAGCGGCACCACAGATCATAGACGGGGACTGGACGAGATTACGACAAGTAATCGCCCGTCTAAGTGCGATGATTTTAGGTTCTGAGGCTTCGTCCACGTATGCTGGTCTCACACTTACCGATTTGACTGCGAGTAGATTAATTGCGACTGATGCAGATAAAGCATTAGCCTCAGTTGGGGACTTAACTTTATGGATCGCGGGCACCTCGAATCGAATATCTGTTGCCAACGATGGTGATGGTTCAGTTACATTATCTACGCCTCAAGATATACATACTGGGGCGAGTCCACAATTTACAGGTATAGAATTAGGGCATGTTTCTGATACTACCCTTACGCGGGCATCTGCTGGAAATCTTAATATCGAGGGTAATCTTGTTTATCGAGCAGGTGGGACAGACGTACCAATAGGAGATGGTGGTACAGGGCAATCAACAGCACAAGAGGCGATTGATATTTTATCTGCGGTATCTGGTGCGACTAATGAACACGTGTTGACGAAGGATACAGCCAGCGGTAATGCGGTGTGGAAAGCCTCCACTGGTGGAAATGGGGGGGGTCAGACACAAGGTGACGTTCTCGACGATCTTAATACATTAGGAGCGAACCCGTTTAGTGGTGACCCAAATAAAGATTTTCTCACTGGAACTGCCGCAGGAACATTGGCGTGGGAATCGGGTGCCACTGTAAGAACAAGTTTAGGACTCGGCACTGGAGATAGTCCAATATTTACCGGAGTCACTCTTAATAATACTGGGTTACATCTTCTTGACACTAACGCAAGCCACGATCTTATAATTAAACCCGGATCGGATCTTACTGCTGATAAAACTCTCACACTGACAACTGGAGATTCAGATAGAATTATTACATTATCTGGTAACCCTACTTTAGATGATTGGTTTGACCAGAGTGTAAAAATTGCCGCGAGTCCGCAGTTTACAGGTATTGAATTGGGACATGCTTCTGATACTACAATAGCCAGAGCTTCCGCAGGAAATCTTAGTGTTGAGGGAAAACTTATTTACCGAGCAGATGGAACGGATGTACCAGTAGCGGATGGGGGCACTGGGCAATCAACAGCCCTTGCTGGTTTTGATGCGTTGAGTCCAATGACTACAATAGGTGATATACTATACGGTGGGGCATCCGGAACGGGAACAAGACTCGCTAAAGGGACAGCGGGTAAAGTTTTAACTATGAATTCCGGTGCTACCGCTCCCGAATGGGCTACCGGGGGTGCAACGGTTTATGAATTACCTTCTATGAGATTGGATACTTATGTCCATGCAGATTTTGTTGGTCATCTGGAACAAATACACACTAAAAACGCAAATATTGAATTCGGAATAAGGCCATACGTCCACGGTTTAGGTGCGGATATACCACAGGACAATGCTTACAGGGGGGCCGTTTACTCACCGACACAAAACAGAATATACTTCGTGCCGTTCAATCAGGGAGACGTAGCAAAATGGCATTACGTAGACTGCAATGATGGATCAATAGTCGCGTATACTCACGGAGTAACTGCGGTCAATAGTGCTTATATTGGTGGGGTTTATTCGCCGACAGAAAACAGAATATATCTCATACCTTATGGACAATCAGACGTAGCTGACTGGCATTATATTGACTGCGATGATGGGTCCGTAGTAGCATACGCTCATGGTCTGGGCGGGGACATACCAGTTGATAGTGCCTATATCGGCGGGATCTATTCCCCCAATCAAAACAGAATTTATCTTGTCCCATACAACCAAAGCAATCAAGCTAAGTGGCATTATATAGATTGTTCAGACGGATCGATAGTGGCCTATACTCATGGAGCAACTGCGGTCGCCGGTGCCTATACTGGGGGTGCGTATTCTCCCACACAAGATAGAATTTATTTTGCACCTTATGGTCAAGCAACTGAATCGAATTGGCATTATATAGATTGTTCCGATGGATCAATAGATGCTTACGCTCATGGACTTGGAGGTGATACGCCCGAAGCCGGTGCCTACCACAGCGGAGTTTATTCACCGACCGAAAATAGGATATATTTTGTACCCTACTTACAAGCGGATGTGGCAAAATGGCATTACATAGATTGCTCGGATGGATCGGCAGTCGCATATACCCATGGAGCAACTGCTGTTAATGGTGCTTATGCAGGAGGAGTTTACTCTCCGACGCAAGACAAAATTTATTTTGTGCCATATATTCAAGCTAATAACGCTACTTGGCATTATATAGATTGTTCAGACGGATCGATAGTCGCGTATACTCATGGAGCTACCGTAGATAGTTTCGGTTATTACGGCGGGGTTTATTCCCCGACACAAAATGAAATATATTTTGTACCTTATAAAGCCGCAAACGATGCCGCTTGGCATACCGTGAAGCATTTCTCTCTCGCCGAAATTTCGCCCTCAATTGCAGCCTCCCCGCTCTTCAATAAATGGTGAGGATATGATATTATGAAAATAAAAACTGAAATAAAACAATGTTCTAAATGCAAACAGCCTCTATCCGTGGCCGAGTTCTATAAAAATCCGATGTCTTTAGATGGGTTACGGTCCCAGTGTAAGGAATGTCAAAAAGAATATCGAACGACTGAACAAAGTAGAAAATATCAGGAAGAATACTGTAAAGAGTATGCTGGAACGGAACACGGCAAGACGGTACTGTATGAGGCGAACGAGAAATTCCGCAAAACTCTCAAGGGTCATTTGCAGGTGATGTTTAATGCCATGAACCAGCGATGCAATAACCCCAAGAACAAATATTTTAAGTGGTACGGCGGTAGAGGCATACAGAATCTTTTCAAAGACCTCAAGGAGTTCAGGGATTATATAATCAATGAATTAGGTGTGACAGCAATTGGACAAATTAAGGGGTTACAAATTGACAGAGTAGACAATGATGGAGACTATGAAAGAGGCAACATTCGATTCGTAACCGCTAAAGTAAATAACAATAACCAAAGAAGAAACAATGCTCGAGTTATAATCAAAGAAGAATGAGGAGATTTTAATAATGGCACAAACAATGGATATAAATCAATGGCTTCAAACTATGTATTCCGATTATACTGCGGGCCAGACACGAAAAGAGTCAAGGTTTGAGGAAGGTGTCGGAGCTTTACAAAGTTACGCCGATATCTTTAAGCCGGGTGGAGCGTATGGGGAGGGTGTTGAAGCGATGATAGGTCGTGGTAGAAAGAGGGCCGTGGCTAGTGGGATGCAGAATCTCGTAAGTGCCGGTCTCGCAGGTACGACAGTACCGGGACAGTTAGGGGCAGCTTTTGAAGAAGAGATCGGGATGCCCACACGATTACGAGCAGAGGATCTCCAGATGGAACGTCTTGGCGGAGCTTATGGTGCATTGGGTCAGATGTACGCCAGCTATGACCCGGGAACTGCCTCCATGGGAGAAATTGGGCAGGTGGCTACGGCCCAAGCGGGTTTGGAATCGCGGGAAGATACATCGGCTCTTGAACGGGCTTACTCACGGTTTGCACCACAGAAATCCTATGTTAGTACTAAAGATAAAATGGAGGCGTGGAAAGCAAATCGAGCACCATTAACAAATTCTGGGTCGGCATTTATTGATTATGGGGACCCATGGAGTGGTGTCTAAACAAAAATTAAAAGGACGTGTTGATAAAATAGAGGGAATAAATTATGCCCGGACGACGATTTAATAAATTACCTGCTGGTGGGCCGATGGCTGAACAGGCAGAACGAGAATACTTTAGTATGAGGGACGCGAAGAGTCAGGAGTATCAGATTGAATTGCGGGCATTGAGAAACCAACTCCTCCCCGCCGAACAGTATAATAAAAAAGCTGCGATACTTCATGGAAAACATTCTTTGGAGGCCCTTCGAACGAAACGGGACTGGAACCAGCGTATGACCATGATCCAACAGTACGAAGAACTCGGTGCCGCAGGAACGATATCTCCAGAACGGGCAAATATGGCACAATACAAACTCTCTGGTTATGATGTGCCGGAACAAAAACCATTAGAGCGACCCAATTATTGGGCGGAGCATCGAAACCTTATCCAAGAACGTAACCGAATTCAAATGGAAATATTAGATCCATGGGATCGAAAAAAGGGGAAAGGCCCGTGGAGATTAGTTACGGGACAGTATTCGAGTAAATCTAAGAAGGCTGGACAACCCTCTAATTGGGGTCGAGAGGCTACGCCCCTAGAAGTCCAACAGATTGAGGGTGTTCAAGAAATAATGAATCAACTCGATGCTTATGAATTTGCATTACTTAATAAGATGGACCCAGAACAACGTAAAGTGAACCAACTCTCTCGGGCGATGTCGATGAGGCCCCAAAACCGAGTTGCTGGAACTCCCGGTGTGGGTGGGAGACGTCCCCATCTTCCATTAGGGGATAGGGAACCCGATGGTAAAGAACGTGAGCGGTTCGAGACTCCGGGGTATAAGATGACACAAGAAAAAGCTATGAAACAAGCTAAGGATCAACTCAAAGGGGGCTACGCGAATAAAGAACGAGTTATCGCTTTAGCCAAACAAATTTTTAGTAGTTCTCAACAACCGAGGAGTGCAGAATAATGCCAGACGAACAAAATCAGGTGGATAGAAAATATTGCGGTGGGTGTGGTCAGAACTTACCAACTGGTGCATTCTGTAAGGATCGATCAAGGGAAGACGGATTGTATCCCCGGTGCGGGGGCTTTCTTCGAACCCCTTCGACCGACTAGTAATTCATTCTTCGACTATGGATCTAAAATAAGCGGTGCATCCGCGTACCTTTAAGATATTACACCCAAAAATAATGGGAAAGAGTTTTAATATTCAATATAGAAAAGGGATTAAATGAGAGGCTCCCCAGAAAATCCAATATCTGTCCTAGCTGGTGGTAATACTAACCGGCTTGTGAAAACCGATGGAAATGGTTTACTCGCAGAGTCAGGTATCACTATTGATTCAAGCGATAATCTTAGTGGGATTGGTACAATCTCTGCTTCAGGATTAACTCTATCCGGTATGACAGTGGGTTCTGTTTTATTTGTTGGAGCAAGTGGCGTAGTGTCACAAGACAATTCTAATTTATTTTGGGACAATACAAATAACAGGTTGGGGATTGGAACTGCAACCGATATGTTGGCTCCACTTAATATAACTGGTGATACAGCAAGCATTGAAGATAGACATGAAGGTATATGGATACGCGGA
>SDBV01006208.1_pt1 | contig 16630 bp, 15 predicted proteins | sample 2277081 | NCBI WGS metagenome assembly SDBV01 (sample SAMN10402039, study PRJNA504765) | marine sediment metagenome | isolation source: marine sediment core GS10_PC15, 223 cmbsf | place: Arctic Ocean: Southern Knipovich Ridge | collected 2010 | reverse complement strand
GGTTTTTCGGCATAGCCACGCAGTGGTGGCGGTCTCAGAAGCCACGAAAAAACAGCTGGATCGTGATCTAGGTCTCGCACCCGACGCAATTCGCGTAATTCGAAATGGCGTTCCCATTCGCGCGGGACGGGCGGACGGGATACGCGAGGAACTCGGGATGCGTGATGGAGAGATCTTGATTCTCGCGGTCGGGAACCTACTCGAACGCAAGGGGCATATCTATCTCTTACGCGCACTCCAGAGCCTGGCCGAGCGAGGGCTGGCGTACCGCTGGCGGCTCGTGATCGCTGCCGGATGGGGCGGGGAAGAGCGATCCAAACTAGATGCGTTTACTGCCGAGCATGGACTTTCGGATCGAGTGCACATTCTTACCTATCGAAACGATGTTCCCGACCTCTTGGCCGCTGCTGACATTTTCGTGATGCCATCTCTTTGGGAAGGACTCCCGTTGTCAATCCTCGAGGCCATGCTCATGGGAGTAGCAGTGATCGCTTCGGCGACATCCGGCATCCCCGAGGCGATCGTCACGGAGCAACACGGCCTGCTCGTTCCGCCAGGTGATGTCGAGCAGATCGCCGAGTCGCTCGTGCGCCTTTTGGAGAATCCTGAACTGCGGGTGAAATTGGCTTCAGACGGGCGGGCCCGGGCGCTGAGCGAATTTACGATCGAGTCGATGGCAGATGCCTACGAGAGGCTGTTCCAATCTGCCTGTTCACCCCGGGCTATTGGATCGCAATTCTGACGCGTTGGATCTTGTGAGATAACCTCCGCCACCCAGGTTCTGGATCGCCGGGATACGCATCCGGATCACTCTTTCCAGGCAGTCAGATCGCACTGCAGGAGTTCGCTCAACCTCTCGACCTCGGGGCGAAAATACTCGACGAGTTCCTCGCGGATCGCGGATGAAGCGGCGGGTCGGGTGGCCACTCGGGTATTGAGCTGGTGTGCGATCCGACGGATCTGCTCACTCAATCTGGGGTTGTCGAGTACCGGGCGGGCCAGACTTTGAATCCACCGAGGCGGATCGACAAAGAGCCTCTGCAGAATCTTGCTGCGCGCCTGCCGGCGCGGATTCACGACTTTGAGGTCGGCCTCGAAGGTCGGATCGACGCCGAGGAATTCGAGAGTTTGGGCATAAGCCACGCGGATGTTTTCTAGGAAATCGTCGAACAGAACCACATGCACCCGCTCGCGGCCAAAGACGTCGAAAAATCGCTCGATCTGCTCGGCGTATCGCGGGATTGACCGATAGAGGAGCCCCTGGCGCCAGAACGCACTCTCAGGAATGCGTTGGCCGTCGCGCCGATCTTCTTCCGCGGCGAGAGCTTCTTCGAAATCTGCGATGTCCTCGTTCAGCGAGAACAGCCAGTGAGTGTGCATCGAGCGCAACATGTCCGCAGGATTGCGCAGCATGATGATGATTGAAGCATTTGGACTAAATGCTTTGATCTCGGCAGCGGCCCGAGTCGAGCACAAGTAGTAAGCGGAGGCCTCACCAACCCGCGCCTGGTTGACATGGTCGTCGAAAAACGAGAGATAACGCTCTTCGGTGGGGCGAAACCAGTCTCCTGTGCGATGCAGTGTGCGCCGAAAATCGAGATCAGAACCAAAGAAACAGACTTCCTTGACCGGCAGGTAGATGTCCGGGTGTTGGCCGAGGTAACTCGCCATCGCAGAGGTTCCGGACTTCAGGGCACCTACGAGATAGAAGTCAGGTCTAGGCATGACTTAGCCTGCCCATCGGAAAAGATTGAATCGGAGAAGTTCCGGCCATCGAACGAAGAATAGGAGAATTATGAGAGTTCGCGAATGCTGACATGCTCAACTCTGCCGCGCGCAGGTGCTGTAACGCGAAAAACATTTGGTCCCACCATTCTAACTAGACAGGGCTTTTCGGGCCGAACGCCTAGCAATTACAGGGGCTTCGCTTCGGTTTTTTACGCTATTCGAAACTACAATCGCGACCACAACGAGGGTATAAAACCAATGGCGGTAGGTCATGTTGTAGAGGAACGCACAGCACAAGAAACCCATCATTGCTACTTCCAATGCTAGAGAAATCCTATATAAGTCGAATGAACCGCCGATATCTCGCGCCCAGATCGCCACAGCTCCAGGCGACCGCATATTCCGCGTTCTTCGGCCAAAATCGACCAACATCCAAAGCCACAGAGCCAAACCGATCATGCCCTCCTCTGACAAGATTTGGAGGTAGACGTTGTGTAGCGCTTTGTTATAGAGCTTGGCCGGATCCTCGTATCTAAGATCCAAAAAACCGCGCGGAATGATCTCACTCCCAATAACTCCGACGTTGTAGGCACCGGTACCTAAGACAGGGTGTTCGCGAAATACCAAAAACGCTGCGCGCCAGATCTCCCAGCGATCCTTCCCTGTCCCGGCGGTGTTACCCTCCTCTGTGATCGATTTCATTTCGTCCCAGAGTTCACCCTCTGGATAGATGGCGCTGATGGCCGCCATCAACAGGGCGATCGCAACAAAGCCACCAGCTAGCGTTGCCATCTTTCGCGGGCTGCGAATCCAGATAAAGACTCCAACGATCGCGCCGGCGAGAATCGCGCCACGAGCGAAGGATATGACGATTCCCAGCATTCCCAAGGCGGCCGTAGCGAACCCCAGGTAGCGCCAGCGTGCGCTTCGCGCGGCCATGCCTATGTAGAAGCAGAATCCAACTGCGATTGCCGCAAGGGCTCCAAATGAATCTGGGTTAGCAAGCGTCGGATGCCAGCGCACGTGACCGGAATTCAATATTCCTTGCACCAGGTACCAGACAAAGCTCACGAGAATAAGCTTCAGTATCCGCAGGGATTTCTCGGGAGTGTCGATCAGACTCACCGTTGCGTAAAACAGGATGAAGATGACTGAGATGCTTTTAAACCCAACCAAAGCAAGCCCGGGATTGCGAGCCAAGGGAATGTTCAAGAAGTGCACGAGGACGAAGAGCGTTAGCGGCAAATAGAATGCTCGCGTGCCGGCGTTTTTCACTGCAACGAACAGAGTGGCAACCAAGAGGAGAAGCACGAAGCGTTGCGCGACTGCGCCGCCGCCGGTATATGCCGGGATGAATCGCTGGGGCTCGAAAAGTGTAAAGATCCACATGAAGTACAGGAGCGTTAGGCCCAGTGTGTTCGCTCTTGGGTTTACTGCGCCAAGCGGGCGTGTAGTGCGCTTCGCTGTGGCAGCCGGAAAGCTCATGGGAATTCGATCCCCCAGATTGCCGCCGCGTCGATTCCGTAATCGGACTTGAGGCGCACGAGGTCACCGTGCAGCATCTCGGAGATTTCGGTCCGCTCCGATGACGTTAGCCGCCGGCGAACGTCGAGCTTGTGCCCTGTCGACTGAAGGATCGATCGGCGCCATTTGGACGGGATCAGCTGCGCGAGTCGGTGCAAAGATTCCACGCTGCGGATTCGATTCCAGAAGGGGCGTTCGATGTAGTGGTCCGAAGAGGGATTGTGTGAGCCGTGGTCCATGAGTTGAAAGCTCTGATCGACTTCCAGAAATTCGCAGATCCGTCGGAACCCGTCGGCGGGTGCCTTTTGAAACTCCTCCAGCACCACCAGCAGAATTCGGTCCCGCCCGAATCGCTCCACGTATGCGTCGAGCTGCATCGCATAGCGGGAAACATTGAGAGTGTGGTCCGAGATGCCCTCTTCGAGCAGGTTCGTCCAGCCGGCATAGAGACCGTGATAAACGTGAGATTCGATTCGCTCGATTGGATTGCGCATGCAATAGATGAAGCGGAAGTCGAGGTCGGGAAATTGCGCAATACGTTCAGCGCAGTTTGGGTTCGTGGGTATCTTCGTGTAGTTGACGGAGGCCTCGATTGCGATCTTGTGCACACCGGGCTCCCAATCCCAGAGCGAGAAGTAACTTTGCGGATCGCCTGGTCGGAAATCGTCACTCGAGAAGTAATCGGGCTCCTTGGTTCGACAGGGCGCGACTTCGGGGTGGGCGGCGAGATAGTTGAAAAGGCTCGTGGTTCCGCACTTCATCGCGCCCACAATGAGCCCAAATCGACCAGGCGACAGTGCTGTGGTCTTCATGCCGCTAGCCCCGTAGATGCAGTCGTTCTAACAGTTGATCCATCAGAAATCGAAGCTCGAGACGCGCCAACGCGAGCCTGCCAATACTCGGATTGGTTTGTTGCGCGCTGAGATGATCCAGAATTTCTGAGACCGGAACGAACCAACCTGGCTTCGCTGCGATGTAGCGGAGAATTTCATCCACACCGGGATCGAGTCGCCCGTTTGACACGTAGCCCTTTTTACCAAAATGGGTCGAGACGATGCAGATCCCGCCCTCCGCTTCCAGTCGATCGATCGCGCTCCGGGTGAACCGGCGTCGAAAGACTTCTGGAGTCGGCGCATCGCTCGTCGAGAACCAGGATTGGACGTAGGGGGTGCTGGGCACCGCGTAGGGCATTTCGGGATTGAACGAGAGCGCGTTGAGTGATGCGAAGGTGAAATTGCGCACGTAGCGAAATCGCTTTCGGCACACATCGCCCCAGAAGAATTCCGAACCCTCGACTTCTCCGCAGTAATAACGGTTGGGTCGATCCCGTTCGATCGCTCGCATCAACCAGCGAAAGAGCGGGGTGCGAAATCGCTCGGCTCCCCAATAGACGTTCTCACGGTTCTCACCGTGATTGGCGTAGAGTTGTAGCGCGGTGTCGAAATGGCGATCCAGGAATTCGAGCCCACGAAGCGTCCGTTCCCGATTGCTCGACTCCATCGTCGCTCCGTGACTCGCGAGTTCGAACCCGTCGGCGACGAGTTGTTGGACGTAGCTCAGATAGTCGGGCCGCTGGAGGGTTTCCGCGGCGAAGTATTCCTGGCTCCCTTCCGGGCAATCCAGCGGCCAGACGGTCTTGGTCGTGCGAAAGCCGTACTTGCGAAGTCGATCGTAGACCGGGACGATGTTCTCAAATGTTGCGTCATCCGTGTCGTCGAGGATCGTGAACGCAAAACGCCGGCCGTTGGGGAGCTGCATCTTCTTACGATAGCGGCATTCCAGGTGCTGATCACGATCCGGTACCGAGCCGTTTTCAGCCTACGGGATTCGAGCGTTGTCTGACGGCGTCGGGGATGTCACGCTGTGGCTTCCAGCGAAAGGCGACCCAAGATCTCGGCAATCTTTTTGCTCTGGTGGCGGCGATCGAATATTCCATTCGGATCCATCGGCGTATCGAACCCTCCCGCGCGCCAGCGGACGAACGCGGCCTCCAGGCTCGCATCGATTTCGGTCTGCTGCGAGGGATCAAGAACGCGCAGCCCCAGCCTGGATGCCGCGTCGTTGAAAGCACCGTCGCGGTTGCCGATCAGCAGCATCGTTCCTTTCATTCGAGCGTACTCGTAGAATTTCGAGGGAACCACGACCGTGTAGATGGAATCAAACGCGACGAGCACGGAAGCGGCCTGCTGAAATTGCTCGGCTTCGGCTCTTTCCACCGGATCGAGCCTCGAAAAAAATCCACCCAATCCGTAGGCATCTGCGAGCGCGGAGAGCTGTACCCCTGCGAACACGGGCGCGGTCCCGACGAATTCGATCCGAAGTGTGTCTGGCTCGAGGCTGTGCTGGTCGCGGAGCCGGGCGCACGCGCTCAGCACCGGCCGCACGTCCATGAATGGGTGGAGGTGTCCCGTGTATACGATCCGGAAACATCGCGGGTCCGGATCTCCGACCTCCTTCGTACCGTCATAGCCGTTTGGGATCGCGTAGTGATCTGCCTCGAAATCGAATTCATTGGCAACCGCGAGCCGGGCACGGTCGGTATTGTGGATTACCACCCGGGCTCGCTTGAGAGTTCTCTTCTCGAAGCGCTTTCCGATCAGACGTTCCAGATCCGGGTAGTAGTAGGCGTGCGATCCCAGCCCGAGAATCCAGGCATCTCGATAATCGGCGACATAGGGAATGCCGAAATCGCGGGAAATCCTCGCGCCAACCGTTTGCGTGATCTGCGGCGGTGAACAGACCACCACCGCGCAGTAGGATCGCGTGCGCGCGAGCCCCGCAGCGACTCGCGTCGCTCGAATGGTCCAGAGCATCTCGGCCGATTCTCGCGCGAGGTGGTCCAGACCGTGGAGCACGCGCGCGCGCAACGAGCGCCGGAAACCTGGAGTCCAAACGAACAGGCTCTTCGGATCAACGGCTTGTGGCGGCCCGGACCCGGCCTCTGGTCTCCTGATCGTTCGTTCACGCATGAAACGAACAGCGGACAGAAGCGCTGTCTTCGCGGATTCCGGCCATCTCGGATTCTCCACCGGGAAGGTCTCCAAACGCCCGGGCCCCGTGCGGGCCTGGGCATCGCTGTGGACCTGAGCATCGGCGCCGCGTTCGAGGTTGGCTCGGGCGAGTGTGATCGCGTCGACGTTCCAGCCGGCCTGACACAAATAAGAGGCGATCGCGTTCCACCGGAATCCGCCGGTAGGACAGCCTGGGCCGAAGTGGTAGGAGACCAACAAGATGCGCCTCTCAGGCATGACGAACCGCGGTGAACCGAAAAAGGGAGCGCGGCTTTCCGCGGCCGAATTTCGCATCAGCGAGTCGAATCAACATCCGACCTCTTTCCCGTCGATCGAACACCCCGGCGCATCGACGCACTGGCGCATCAGGATGAGTTCCGAAGCGTGTCGAGCGCAAACTCCAGGCGCTGACCCGTGAGCGTCTTTTCGGTCGGAAGGGTGAGGAGGCGATCGGCAAATTGTCGGGCCCCGGGAGTCTCCGATTCTCCGACCCGGTGAGGTTGGAGTGCCTTCACGCATTCCAGTGGGCCGGGATACATCCGCGTGGCGCCAATCCGCGAGAGGGCGCAAAGTGCGTGGTTGCGCGCCGAAGCGCTCGGTGCGAGCACTCCGAGCCGCGGATAGACGGCGACGTCTTCGCGGGCTGCAAGAAGTGGCGAAAAATCCGTCTCGGCTGTAATCCGTCTGGCCAGCACCGCGGCCCGCTGAGCGCGCTCGCGATTTGCCGCCTCGAATTCTGGAAGCACCGCGGCGGCGAGACATAGGGACGCGCCGTCGATTCCTCCGCGCTCGAAATTCGGGTCGAAGCGGGTTTCACCGATCGCCAGCGCCGGGATTGCGGCGAGCCAGCGAAAAACCGGTGGGAGAAGCGCGAGGTTGAATCCAGCCGCGCGAACGACCGCGGAGAAGGGGCGGGCATCCGAAGCGGGGGGATCGGCGGGCCCGTCGGAGCCAGTCCACGCGAGCGCACCGCCACCCAACGCGGAGAGGGGTTTGCCCCGACCGAAGCTCAGAATTCCGACTTCGCCGCGACTCCCGACCGGTCCTTCTGCTGAGCGAGCGCCGAGAGACTGAGCGGCGTCGTCCACGAGCGCGACGCCTTGGGAATTCAAGATCTTGCGCAACCTCGCGACGGGTTCCGGGACCCCAAAAAGGTTGCTCACAACGAGCGCAGCCGCGCGCTCGAGAGGCATTCGCGCCAGCGCATCGGGATCGATGCGACCATCGAGTCCGATCTCCACGAGGCGGACGCGAAGTCCGGCGGCGACGGCTGCGGCGGGGATCGAGAAGCACGTATAGCCAGGCACCCAAATCTCGTCTCGATCGCTCAGCGCGGCGAGTTGGGAAAACGCCACCCGAAGCGCCTCGCGGCCCGAAGCGTGCAGAGTCAGGCGAGCTGGGCCGAGCAATTCGAGCAGGCCTGCGCGGACGGAACGCAAGGGGTTCGGGTTGCGAAAGACCGCGCGGCATTGCGAGTAGGTGTAATGACTCCCCCCTGGGGGGGAGCGCGTCAGGGATTTTTGCATCTGGCCTGACGGCGAATCCGAGCTCACGTCGTCCGATTCCTTTTCGGTCTCAACACCCAGGGTTCCTCTCGCACCCGCGAAGGGCAACCGCTCGGGCTGGGACGGCGATTCGATGTGGCTAGCATGAGTCGCCGCGAGATTTTGGAGGCCCGCGGCTGTCGAATTGTTTCGCGCTCGGGGGGATCGCCTCGTAAGCGGTAGGAGAATCAGATCCAGCAATTGATGCGGATACTACCCTGGGTTGCGTTGGGATGTGCGTTCGGTCCCGTTCTGATCCAGCTCGCCAACGCGATTCCCGAGGTCCCCTTCGGTTGGAGCGTTTTGCTGGCACCCGTTTTGATGTTCGCGGCGGCGTTGCGGCGCGAACGAAAAGCCCAACATTGCGAACGAAAAACCCAACCGCGGCGAGGCTGGGCGCCGGTTCTCCTGATCGCCGGCTTGCTCATCGAACTGGTCGGGCTCGCTGGCGGGTCCCCGGGCATTGCGAGGCTTGGGTTGCCGATTTCGGTCGTGGGACTCTCTTTGTGGACCGGCGTGCCCCGCTTGATGACGGCCCTGCTGGTGCTCTGGGCAGTCCCGATTCCAGGCACTCTCTACGGACTGACCACTCCGAACCTCGAATCTGCGTATGCGCGATTGGGCGCAGCCATAATGGGTGCACTCGGTGCCGACATCGGCGCGAGTGGGCCCTTGATTCGCAGCGGAGCAGAGCGTCTGGAACTCGATCCGTATCACAGCGGAATCCACCTAATCTTCGTGATCACCGAATTGTCCTGGTACGCAGCAGTCCGTAGGGAACTCTCGCCGATGGGCGCGCTAGTTCGCACCACGGGGTCCGCGCTGCTCGCAATCCCTCTTCAACTCTTCGCCGTATCGGTCGCGGTATTGCTGTTGGTGGCTGGGGCACCGGAAGTCGCCAACTTCTGGCTGGATCACGGCGTGTGGCTGCTCACCGCTATCCTGGGAGTCGTGTGGATCGAAACCCGATGCGTTTCAGCGAATCGACCGGACGCGGCCTGAGCGCCGCCGCGCCCGTCTTCAACGAAGCGGACAACGTGACCCCGCTCGTATCGGATCGCTGAAGTTGTCGAAGCCGCGGAGCCTCCCTTGCCGGAGATGGCCCCTCAGCCGAGAATCGAGCGGCTACCCGTACTGCTTTTCGTCTTCAACGACGGACGCGCTGACCACGCGCTGAGTCTCCAACCAGCTCACGATATCGGCGCGTCGGTAGCGAAGACTTCCATTGGGCCCATCACCGATGCGAAACGCTGCAATGGCGCCCGTGCGAACCAGACCCCATAACTTCGTCCGACCGATCTGAAGGAAGTCGAGCACCTGTGCGGTGGTCAGCAGATCATCGTCACGCATGGGTCGGCTCCTCATCGGCATCCATCAGATCATCCCCATAGGCGTAACGCGAATAGGCATCGTAGTAGTAGTACCGTCGGAATGAGCCCGGGCTCACGCCGTTGAAAATCACGCCCGCGGCGCCGCGCAGGGTCTGCAGTGAACGCACCGCGGCCTGAGGCGGAGTGGCACCGGCGCGCACCACGAATACGAGCATGTCGGCCATCTCGCGCAGGATGCGCGTGTCCACCACTGGGAGCAGCGGCGGTGAATCGATGAGAACCATGTCGTAGCTTGCTCGTGCGTATTCGATCAACTCGAGAAATCGTTTACCGGTGAGCAGTGTCAGCGGGTTGCGCGGAGCGGGGCCCGCCGGCAGCACGGCCAGTCTCGGGATCTTCGAATTGACCGCACAGTCGTCGAGTTCGGCCTTTCCCTCAAGGATGTCGGAAAGTCCGTTCAGCCGAGAGATGCGCACGAGGCGGTGAACGGTCGGCCGGCGCATGTCGCTGTCGATCACGAGAATTTTCTTGTTGAGATCCGTGGCCAGGCTGATCGCTAGATTCATGCAGGTAAGCGACTTGCCGTCGCCGCGCGTGGCACTGGTCACGAGGATCACTTTGCAATTCTCCGCCTCCAGGACGGCGGGCAGAAATCCCCGATATTGCTCGGCGGGGGAAGAATCCGGCGCGGTGTGGACAACGAGTTTGGGATCGATGTCGCCGTTGGGGGGAACTTCGTAGATCGCGTCGTTGTCGATCTGAGGAATCGAGGCGAACACGGGCAGCCCGATCATCCGAGTCATCCGGTCGACCGAGCGAAATGCCGGATGGCGGATCTCTCCGATCACGATCAACACTGCGACGAAGGCGAGACCCAAGGCGACGCCCGCAGACACCAGGATCAGCGGATCGGGCCAGGAGGGTGTCTCGGGAACCCGAGCGGGACGGAGCAGCTTGAATTGCTGGCCCTTCTGGGCCTGCTCGAGGTTGCGTGAGATCGCGGCCTCGTACTTCTTGCTGAGCAATGTGTGATACGTGGCAGTCAGGTTCGCGTAATCGCGGGTCAGGTTCCGCAGCTCCTGCTCGCGTACGGGCGTTTCTTCGACTTTGACCTGGAGGGTCTCAATCTCGGAGCGGATCCGCTTTTCACGCCCTTGCCTCGCTTTCAGATCGTATTGTGCGGTCTCGATTTCCTGTTGGAGCGCGAACAATCGAGGGTCGGTGCGCACCGCTTGCGCCCCACTGTCATCGACGGGGGGCGCTTCGGCAATCTCATCTTCCAGTCTTTCGATCTGTGCTTTCAGGTGTTGGACGTTGGGATGTTCGTCCGTGTAGATCCGCTCCGCGTCGAAGAGCCGTTGGCGCGCATCTTGGAGCGCTTCGGCGAGATTCGAGGGGGCGGAGCTACCGGGCGCGCCCGGTAGGGTTCCGTCGGCTTGCCGGCGAAGCAACGCGATGCGCTGGTTCGCCGCCGCCTGGGCTTCGAGGTTGTTGGCGAACTCGAAGTTGAGGCGATCCAACGAGCGCAGATTCGCGTCGAGCTGCTCGGGAAGAGAACCCATGCGCTCAGAGCGAAATGCCCCAAGTTGCTCCTCCTGCTCGCTGACCTCAGCGCGTATGCGGTCGAGTTCGCGATCCAGAAACTGAGAGGTCGATTCGGCCAGCCGGGTGCGGTCTTTGATGTTCTCGCTGATGAAGAGTTCGGCAACCTCACTGGCGACCTCCGCCGCGAGCTCGGGATCCGTGGACGCATACGCGATCTCAAAGACCGGCGCGGAGTTTCTTCCTTGCTCGATTTCGACGGAGAGGCTGTCGCGAATTTCGTTCATCAACGCTTCACGAGTGCGCGTTCCGCCGGGATCGAATCGGCTCGCGCCGAGATTCTCGATTAGCTGGTTGAGGCTCGTGAAGCCCGTGACGCGCTGGCGCAGCGAGTTGACCTGGTAGCCGACTTCCTGGTTCACCGTGCTGCGGACGAACTCTTCGGAGATCTTCTGGGGTTCGACGAGAATCGTCGTGGTCGACTCGTACTGTGGGGGCAGCACGAAACACAATCCCACCCCGAGCGCCGCGCCCACCAGCGCCCCGAGGACGATCCACCACTTCCAGCGTTCGAGGATCTCGATGGCATCTTCGAGCTGAAATCCCGTGGGCTCGGCCGCCTCGAAATCACTCATCGCGCCGCTCCTGGACCTGAATTTCGGGAGAACCACTGCATCCGACACCGGCGGTCGGCAGGCGTTCGGCTGGCCCTACTGAGAGTATCCCGCACAGGGCGAAAGGTGACGAAAATCATCGAACAAAATCGAACTAAACCGAAAGCCTATCACTTCCCTCGGGAAAGCGATACGGCGAGAGTTGGCCGGAAGCCTCGAGTTCGTCCAGCACGCCGCCCAGCGAGTTGAACTCGAACCGCTCGAGCAACCCTCCGAGTCTCGCCTCCGTGGCGTCGAGGTTGTGGTAGTGATTGACGCGGACCCGGCGGCTCACTGGCTGCCGGGGCTGATCGGGGTCGATCTCCCAGGGGTGGACGTAGAGGACCGTGGGCCGGCCGGCGGTCTCCAAGCGCGCAAACCCCCAGCGAAAAAGCGCGGGCGGGAGAAAACGCAGATAGGCGCCGCCGGCGAGGGGTAGATTGAAAAAAACCAGCGAGAGCGTCGTCAACGGGAACTCGCGGATCGATCCACCGCCCCCGAACTCCAGCCGCACCGGCCAGCGCGCGAAATCGGGGATCCCGTAACGTGGGTGCCGAACCGGAAAAATCGAAGAATCGAAGTCGAACCCCTCTTCGATCAGAATCGGCAGCGCCCACAGCGAGGCCTTCGTGATCGAATAGCTCGGCGCGCGATATCCGCGTACCGAGCATCCCGTGGCATCCTCGATCGCGGCCCGCGCGCGGCGCAGATCGCTGCGAAAGCGCTCGGGGCCAATCTGGTAGACGAGTTCGTGTCCGTAACCGTGGCAAGCTATTTCGTGCCCGCGATCGACGATCTCGCGCAGCAACTTCGGGTTGCGCTCTGCGATCCAGCCGAGTGCAAAGAACGTCGCGCGGCTCTCGGTCTCATCAAAGAGATCGAGCAACCGATGGCTCGATTCGATCACCCGCGAGGGCAACTCGTCCCAAGCCGAACGGTCGATCATTTTTTCGAAGTTGGAAACCTGGAAGTACTCTTCGAGGTCGACGCTCAGTGCGTTGAGCGCCACCAGCTCACACGCCGCTCATCAGCAGCATCGTCTTGGCCGTCTTCCAGAGGATCAGCAGATCCATGAGCGTCGAGCGGTATTTCAGGTAGTAGATGTCGAGGGCGAGCTTCTCCTCGAACTCCTCCACCTCATTGACGTAGCCCATCTGGATCTGCGCCCAGCCCGTAACGCCGGGCTTGAGCGAATCGCGCAGCGCAAAGTAGGGGTAGCGCACGCTCAGACTCTCGACGAATTCGGGTCGCTCGGGACGGGGGCCCACGAGCGACATCTCGCCCTTGAGGACGTTCCAGAGCTGGGGCGTCTCGTCCAAGCGCGCCATGCGCAGGACTTTCCCGACCCGGGTCACGCGAAGGTCGTCGGTTTGGGCCCAGACCGGGCCGCACTCCGCTTCGGCGTCGCGGCGCATCGAGCGCAGTTTCCAGATAAAAAACAACTTGCCGCGCTTGCCGACGCGCTCCTGCACGAAGAACACGGAGCCCGGAGACTCGAGCCGAATCGCGATCATGCAGAGCAGCAGCAGTGGTGAAGTAATCAGCAAGCCAGCTGCGGATACGGCGATGTCGATCGCGCGTTTCTCAAAAGCGGCGAGGCGGCTCGTCCGAAAGCCGTCGGAGAAGATCAGGTAGCTCGGGCGCAGGTCGCGGATATACACACGACCGCTGACCCGCTCGTAGAAAGCGATGCCCGCCTCGACGGTAACGCCCTGAAGTTTCTGGTTCAGCAGTTCCTCGGCCGGAAAATGCTCTTTGCGGCCCTTCAAGGCCACGACGATTCGATCGATGCGGAATTCGTCCGCGATCTTCTCGAGCTGGTGGACCTTGCCGAGTACGGGAACCCCCTCGATAAAGCTGTGCTCGTGAGCCAGTTCGTCGGATAGAAATCCCACGAGTTTCGTTCCGAGTCCGCGGCGATCGACCGCAAGCCGCGCGGTGGCAACGCCGAGATCACTCGCACCGACGATCAAGAGCCGTTCGCTGAATGGCTTCAGCGACGAGGTGATGCGGAATCCGAGGCGCTCGATGAGCAAGAGCGGGAAATACAGCGCGGCCGTGTCGGCCATCGCCTTGATGGCTCCGTTGGGCAACTGCGCAAAGTGGTGGACCGCGATGACCAGAATGAACGCCACTCCCATCACCGCAATCACGCTGCGGAATGCATCGCGGCCGCTCGAGAGGGCCTTGAGCCCATAGGCGTCGGCGTAGTAGAGGGCGACGAAACTGCCGAGCGCTCCAACGGCTGTCGCAGCGCTGTACACGAGCGCTGAAAACGGCGGAGCCAGCAGGTGCCAGGCAATGCAGGCGGCCACCGCGAAGCAGAGCGCATCCGCGACCGCAGCGGTAACCGCGCGGCTCAAATATTGTTTGGGGGAGGATGTGACCATAGGTTTTCGTCAGTTCTTTCCCAGTTCTCGATCAGCTCAGTCAGCGGTAACGCAGTCCAGCTCAGCTCTCGCGTTCGAAGCGGCAATCGCATTGACGGGCCAATCGCACCAGATCACCCGTCACGCTGGGAAGTGGTTCACACCCTCCCTGAAGATTCCGCTCATCTGACGGCGGATGGCTGCTGTCAGAGTGAGTGCCTCGATTGGTAAAACGGCGTCATCCCACGTGGCGATTTCGCCATGTGCAGAATGGCACTCAACGGACCCGGATTGTAAAACGGGAGTTGGGGTCATGGCTAGTAAAAACCCTGACTTTCGCGAAGATTTTCTTCGCTCAAGCCGGTGAAGGGGGCGGACCGGGCGTCCCACTGGATATACGGCGCCCATCGCGGGGCTTTCAGGCGATCGTTGGCCCTGGGAGGGGCGGGTAACCAGCGCGTTGGCGGCCGGCCGGCATGCCGCCCAACGCAGCGGAAAGCCGGACCCCTACGGGGTCAAGAGATTGCCGCCGACCGAGCGCGCAACGCCCATGAGCGGCTGGAAGGGGAAGAGCAGGGTGTTCAGCGCGTATCCGAACCGCGCCCAGAGCGTCGGCGGCACATAGATGAAATCGCCCGGTTCGAGCATCAGGTTGGTGCTGAGATCGCCTTTGCGGATCGCGTTGAGATTGACCCGTAGAACCTTGGTCACGCCGTTTACCGTGCGGATCACCCGAATCCGGCTATCCGAACCGAAGGCCGTCGTTCCCCCCACCATCCCGATCGCTTCGACGATCCGCGTCTCCTTGACGAGCGGGAAGGAGGACTGTCTCCCGACTTCGCCGAGGATCACGATGTCGGTGCTCGCCGCTCCAGCCAGCGCCACGATGGCATGGGGATCGCGCTTGAAACGCGCGATGCGCTTTTCGATGTCCGCTGCAATCTCGGGGATCGTCCGATTCCCGGCCGGAACGTCACCGATCAGCGGAACCGTGATCATTCCGTCGGGTCGCACCGTAACCGCGGCGTCGATGGCGGGCTCCGGCAGGATCGTGATCGCCAGCGCATCGGGGGCGCCGACCCGGTAGGGCAGCGGGGATTCGACGGCCGGCGAGGGCGCCAATTTCGTCACGCACCCGAGCGCGGTTGCCGCGGCGGCCCCGGCGATGAGTGCAGTCGTGCCGCGCAGGATTCGACGGCATTGCCTAGGGCTCATTTGCAGCGCAATCTGACAGATATTCTGATTAGCCATGGATCCGACCCCCCTCCCAGTTTCTCGATCGCACTCTGGCGCGATTCCCGATCGCACTCTGGCGCGGATACCCAATCGCACTCTGGAGCGATGCCCCGAATTCTTGACGCATCTCTACCTCATAATCCCTTGCCCAGCCTCCGATATATTCTGATCGATGCAAATTGCTGTAATCGCTGATCCGGACCGCGAGTGGGACGCCTTCGTCGAAGGGGAGCCCGCGGGCCAGCTCGGCCACGCATCCGCCTGGGCCCGCGTCGTGCGCGAAGCCTACGGGCTGACGCCCGTCTACCTCGAGGCGCGAAACGAGCGCGGGGCGATCGCGGGCATTTTGCCGCTGGTGCGCTTTCGAGGCCTGAGCGCGGGCCTCGAACTCGTCTCGATGCCGTTTCTCGATTCCGGAGGGGTTCTGACCCGAGACCCGGCAACCGAGCGAGCGCTCCTCGACACTGCACTCGAGTTGGTGAGAGAACAGGGGGCCCGCGCGCTCGAACTTCGCCAGGTCGCGGCGGGCGATGCGAGCCCCGCCGGGCAGACCCGGGTCGACCTCGTGCTGACGCTCGAGAGCGACGAGGATGCCCAGTGGCGAGCCCTGCCCGCAAAAGTGCGCAATCAGACCCGAAAGGCCGAGAACGAAGGCCTGTCACTCGCTCCGGGGGGCGACGCGCGGCTTCTGGTTGGTTTCTACGGACCGTTCTGCCGCAACATGCGCGACCTGGGGTCTCCCGTGCACTCGGAGCGGTTTTTTTCGGCGGCCGCCGAGGCCTTCGGAGATCGCCTGCGCTTCATCGTCACCCGGCTCGGCGAGAAACCGGTCGGCGGTCTCGTGGCGATCGATTTTGCGGGCGCGGTGACCGTCCCCTGGGCGTCGACGCTGCGAGAAGAGCGGCGGCGCTGTCCGAACAACCAGATCTACTGGGAGGCGCTGCGCTGGGCGATCGAGCGGGGCGCGCGCAAGTTCGACTTTGGGCGCTCGCCGATCGGCGGCGGCAGCTATCGATTCAAGCGGGGCTGGGGGGCCAAAGAACGCCCGTTGGCGTGGCAGCGATTGAGCCCCACGGGCGATCAGCTCGCCCCAAAGGCGGCCGGCGACAGCGCACTGCTTCGATCGCTGTCGGCAATCTGGAGCCGGCTACCGGTGCCGCTAGCCACCCGCCTAGGCCCTCAACTACGCCGCCGGATCTCCAGCTAGGAGCGCGACCCCAGAATGGGGTCGTGCGACGACGCAAAAGCTTTGGCCGCAGGCCAACGCGCAGCTAGGACGCGCTGGGCGCGTCCCTCAAGAGGAAGCGAAAGTGGGTGTTGCCGATTTCGACCTCGTCGGCGTCGACGAGGTCGGCCGAGCGAACCCGCTTGCCGTTGACCTTGGTGCCGTTCGACGACTGGAGGTCCTCGATCGTGTAGGCCCCGGTTTCCTCATCGAGCAGGACGATGGCGTGCTCGCGGCTGATGTTTTCATCGAGAAGCGTGATGTCGGTGTTGGGGTTGCGGCCGATCAGGGTCTCGCCCGAGGTGAGTGCGTATTCCATCCCCTCGAACCCGCCGGTGCAGATAACCAGTACGCCGCGTGCCTCGGGTTTATCACCGTCCATCCCGCCCCTCCAAAATCGGCGCGTCGCGCTTGGCCCGGATATCGGCCCTCGCCGCTGCGGTCTTGAGGCGCCCGGCGAGCGGGTC
>SDBV01006207.1_pt1 | contig 16631 bp, 16 predicted proteins | sample 2277081 | NCBI WGS metagenome assembly SDBV01 (sample SAMN10402039, study PRJNA504765) | marine sediment metagenome | isolation source: marine sediment core GS10_PC15, 223 cmbsf | place: Arctic Ocean: Southern Knipovich Ridge | collected 2010 | reverse complement strand
CGGCTTTAACCCCATCCCGGCCTTCCCCTGCGAGGGGAAGGGGAAGATGATGGAGGCCGGCTTTAACCCCATCCCGGCCTTCCCCTGCGAGGGGAAGGGGAAGATGATGGAGGCCGGCTTTAAGGGGCGTCTCTTACACAGAGGTTGTAGAACTCGACATCGTTGAGCAACACGCATTCCCAGTCAGCACCATCAAGTGAAATCTTCGACCTGCCGTCGTCCGGGCCTACCGTGCACTCCTCGTCCATCCAGAAATCCATACTCTGGATTCCGCTGGTGAACATGGAGGAACAGGCATCGCTCGAGGAGCACGGGTCACAATCGCTCGAGCCGCAGTTGTCCAGTATTCCCTTGTACTCGTCAGGAGTGGGCAGGCGTATGTTGCCGCTACAAGCCTCGGACGCGCCGGCGCCGGTAGTGGAGGAGGCGCTGCCGGTACAAGCCGCTCCATCCCAGCTCATCCCGATCGGGCACCTTGTCCAGCAGAGATCCGCGCCGTCATCGTATGCCTCGTCGTCATCGCACGGCCCAACGTCGGTGTCGGTATCGGTGTCCGTGTCGGTGTCCGTGTCGCTGTCCGTGTCGCTGTCCCCGGCATCCTCCGGCGGATCGTCCCACATCTTGGCAACTCCCAGAGCCGGGTCGCACGCGGCAATGCAAAACGCGATCAAAGATAATATCGCCAAAATCCTTAGCATGTTTCATTCCTCCGTTCTCTAAAGTTTACCAAAAGCGAGCGCTTTGGTCCATTCATTCGATGCACCGTCGTTTGACAATCTGCGGGCGCGACGGATAGCCTGTCGGCGTGGTCGACGAAGAGCACAGCATGTACATGGGCCTGGCCCTGGACCTGGCGAGACAAGCATCGTCGCGCGGAGAGGTGCCCGTGGGCGCCGTGGTGGTCAAGGACGGCCGCGTAATAGGACACGGCTCCAATCGCCGGGAGCAGGATCAGGACCCCCTCGCCCACGCCGAGATCCTGGCCATCTCGCAGGCGGCCCACAACACGAGGCTCTGGCGCCTGGACGACACAACCATCTACGTCACCATGGAGCCCTGCCCAATGTGCGCCGGCGCCATCGTCAACGCCCGGATCCCAAGAGTCGTGTACGGTTGCGACGACCCAAAGGCGGGGGCCGCCCGAACCCTGTACACCATCCTTCAGGACGACCGCCTCAACCATCGCTGCGAGGTCGTCCCCGGCATCCGGGCGCAGGAATCGTCGAAGATGCTCCAGGACTTTTTTGAGAGTTTGAGAAAACGGGAAAAGAAATAGGCTTCTGGCGCGAGGCAGGCACGGGGAACGGAGGGCGATGCAGGCATCGCCCCTACTCCAAAATGGTTTCGCAACCGAAAGAGGCGTACACCTCCGAGACAATGCCCCACCGATAGTCGTAGCAGAGCTGGCTGCACAGCTCGATGGTGTCCTCGTCGAGCCAGTGCCATCCGGAGGAATTGGCGCAGTCCTCGCTGAACGGAATTATCTCGCCGTCCACGTAAAGGTTGACCATCGCGGGATCCTTGGACGCGCTCGCGTCAAGAGAATCCCAGTCCACATCGAAGTTACATTCGGTGGTCGTCGCGGCGATCTCCTGTAGCGCGGCCACCAACTGATCGGGGCCTTCGTCGGTCTGTGCCGGGTAGTAGTCGCCGGTCCCGCCGAGGGAGGCCACCGTTGAGAGCACCTCATCCCACACATCCCATACCCCGCCGAGGCCTATGACGAAGGTGTCCACTCCCCAGAAGTCGTGGTACTCGATAACCTTCGAGTAGGTGTTCTGATCGTCGAGGCACGCGAGTGGGGTGAGGCAGTTATAGCCGGTGGAGATGCACGTGTCGCAGCTCAAGGTGGGATCGCTGGAGCAGTTGGGTGCGCCGTCCGTCGCCAGGATGACGAACCTCCGGGATTCCGTATCGATATCCACGAGGTACTCGTATGTTTTGTGCAGCGCCGCGGCCGTGGGCGTCCCTCCCCCGTTGGGATAGCCCGCGGTGAGCGCGTCCTCGATGTCCTCAGCGTTAATTGGGGTGATGGGCACGACGGGATCCTCCTCGTCAACCTCGCAGCCGACCGCGTTGGGAAACAGGAGCAGCCCGAACTGGATCTGGTTGTCCATCTGAGCGGTGGTGATCGTAATGGCGTCGACGCATGCCGGCCACGCGTTTGTGCCTTCTACCCCCATGCTTCCCGACCGATCCAGCACGATCATCATGAGCGGCGGTCGCCCCGCCACCGGAAAATCCACGCCCTCGCACTCCTCGTTGGTGTCGGTGTCGCCGGAGTCAACGCCCCCGTCGTCGTTCGTCCCGGAATCGAGCGTGCTCGCCCTGTGATTGCCGTCGTTGCACGCCGCAACCAGCGCAAGAAAAAGCGCCGCCGTCAAAACTGCCTGGATGGCTTTCATGGTCATCTCTCTATCCCGTCCCTTGCGCAAAGTTTCTCGGTGTTGAAAGGATGCCTGATTTCTTTCATCTCCGTGACGAGGTCGGCACGCTCGATCAGCGCCATGGGCGCGTAACGCCCCGTACATACCAGCTCCACGTCATGCGGCCTCAAGTCCACCAGATCCAGGAGATCCGCCTCGCCGAACAACCGGAAATGAACCGCCACGCAGATCTCGTCGAGCACCACTATCTTGTGCTCTGCCCGCTCCAGAATCTCGCGACATCTGCCGAGCCCGGCGGCCGCAAGCTTCACGTCGACCTCGGCTGGAGCCTCCTTCCACGGGATGCACGTCGGAGAGCCGAACTGCTCCACGGTTACCAGGTCCGAAAATCGCCTCGCGGCGAAGATCTCTCCGTATTCGTAGCCCTTCATGAACTGCCCTATGAAGACGGACAATCCCCTGCCCGCCGCGCGAAGCGCCAGCCCGAAGGCAGCGGTGGTCTTGCCCTTCCCATCTCCGGTGTAGACTTGCAGGCAGCCCTTTGTCCACGGCTCGCGGGAAATCTCAGACATATCTTCTCCATTCCACGACGCCGGTCTTTTGGAACCCGACGAGCCTCGATGATACCATCTTTCTCATGGAAGATCTGTCGGTGCCGATCGATCTCTACCTGAACCACGTGAAAGTGGAGCGTGGTCTATCGCCCCACACGGTGGAGGCCTACGCGCGGGACATCGCCTTCTTTGCGGATTTTGCGCAGGATCGGGGCGCGGACGAAAAGCCGGTTTCCGCTGAAATGATCTCCGAGTACATGGCCCATCTCTCCCAAAGCGGCATCGCGCGCAGATCCCAGGCCCGTGTCCTGAGCGCGTTGCGCGGTTTCTTCCGTCACCTTCACGAGGAAAAACTGATCGCGACGAACCCCACCGAGGACATCGACGCCCCCAAGCCCCACCGGGTCCTGCCGATGATCATCACCGTCGATGAAATGGAGCGCCTGCTCATGGCGCCCGACATCGAAACCCCCCGGGGGATGCGCGACGCGACCATGCTTCACACGATGTACGCCTCCGGGTTGCGCGTCTCCGAGCTGGTGTCCCTTCGCCTCGCGGATGTGGATCTGGAGGCGGGCTTCCTGGCCGTGACCGGCAAGGGCGACAAACGTCGTCTGGTTCCGCTGGGGGAATGGGCCGTCGACATGATCGAGCGCTACCTGGCCGGGATCCGGCCTCTGTGGGCCCTCCCATCCCAGCCCGCGGTCTTCCTCACCAACCGCCGGGCGCCCATGACCCGCCAGGGTTTCTGGCTCGTGGTCAAGAAGTACGCCGCGGCCGCCGGCATCGGCACGAAGCTCAGCCCGCACAAGCTGCGACACTCGTTCGCGAGCCACCTGCTGGATCGCGGCGCCGACCTTCGATCGGTCCAGGCAATGCTGGGCCATGTGGACATTTCAACCACTCAGATCTACACACATGTCACGAACACGAGGATCGCCAAGGTCCACAAGCGGAGTCATCCGAGGGGCTAGGCAAATGAAAGTCGATCTTGCATACGCCGGAAATATCGACCCCGACTCGATGATCGAGGAGGCTCTGGAGGCCAGGCGAACCCTGGAGACGGGCTCGGGCAAGGGTTCCCACATGCGGGGGTGGCTGGATCTTCCGCGCCGCACGACGGAAAAAGACCTCTTGGCCCTGGCGGACACCGCGCGTGAAATTCGACGAAACGACGCGCTGGTGGTGCTGGGAATCGGCGGCTCGAACCTGGGCGCTCAGGCGGTGATCGACGCTCTCGTATCGCCGTTCGCAAGTGATTTTCCCATCCTCTTCGGAGGAAACCATCTCGATCCGGACTATCACGCCGCCCTGATCGACCACCTCTCCGACAAGCGCTACTGTGTGAACGTCATCTCCAAAAGCGGCGACACGATGGAGCCCGCGATCGCCCTGCGCCTCTTTCGAAAAGATCTCATCGACCGCTTCGGACCGGAAGAGGCCGGCAAGCTGATCTTCGTCACCACGGGATCCAAGACGGGCTGCCTTGACGATCTCGCGCGCAAGGAAGGGCTGACCACTTTCGTTATTCCAAAAGACGTGGGAGGCCGGTTCAGCGTCCTCTCGCCGGTGGGCTTGCTGCCCGTGGCGGTCGCCGGGCTGGACATGGGTGCGCTGGTGGACGGCGCAAGAGAGATCTCCGAGATCTTGAGGGCCGATGACAACGACACTGCCGATTTAAACCCGGCTCTGGCTTACGCCGCTTTCAGACTGGCATGTTATCGAGCGGGCAAGAAGAACGAGGTGCTGGCGTCCTTCACACCGAGGCTTCGCTCTTTGAGCGAGTGGTGGAGACAGCTCTTCGGAGAGTCCGAGGGCAAGGACGGCAAGGGGATATTCCCTGCGGCATCAACCTACACCACGGACCTTCACTCCCTGGGCCAGTGGATGCAGGACGGCGAGCGAACCGTCCTGGAAACCTTCATCGACGTCATCGCGAGCGGCGATCTGATCATCCCCGCCTCGAGCAGCGACGAGGACGGCCTCGGGCACCTGGCCGGACGCCCGATGAGGGAGGTCAACCGGGCAGCCGTTGAGGGGGCCATCCGGGCTCACCGGGACGGGGGTGTCCCCTGCGCGAGGATAGAGATCCCCTCCCTGGATGAGAGGAACACAGGAGCGTTGCTCTACATGTTCGAGTACGCATGCGGGATAAGCGCCTACGCAATGGGCGTCAACCCCTTCGACCAGCCCGGCGTTGAGGCGTACAAAAAGAACATGAGAGAACTCCTCTAACCCCATCCCGGCCCCTCCTTTGCCAAGGCTACCCGCCAACGCCAAGGCTACCCGCCTACGCCAAGGCTACGGCGAGGCAAGCGGCGAGGCAAGCGGCGGGCAGGCTTCCCTTGTGGTAGGGGAAGGGGAACTTACGAGGCTCATGAAAACGACGGGACGAAATCCTATTCCAGCTTGAGCAGTCTGCCGCCGGAGACGACGGCGTAGATGGCATTGGTTCCGTAATCGAAGGTCATTCCTGCGATTCCAACGGGGAACTGGGGTTTGTTCATCACTGTCGCGCTACTACCGCACGAGCCACCCCAATCCATTGTGCCGTCACCGCCGATATCCGCGCTCAGATTTGCGGGGCCTGCGCAGCCTCTTACACCCACGAATGTGGACGTAGTAACCAACGATAGTTCGACTTGCCGGATTGTATTGTCGTTTTGTTCGCCAAAATAAACGCTCGTACCGTCGGAGACAATGCCCCTCGGCCGGTCCATTCCCGCAACGGAGCTATCGCCGTCGTTGTATCCGCCGGCCGCTGATACCAGCGTGGAGAGATAGCCGGTGACGGTGTTGTACTTGCGAAGCCGATTGCCGTTGGTGTCGATGATGTAGAGGTTTCCAGCGTTATCACTGGTCAGGTAACGGGGACTGTTCATCACAGCCAGGGTACCGTAGTTGTCACTGGAAGTGGCCGAGCTGCCGCAACAAAGGTTCACCGTGCAGTCAAAACCGCTTGCGCTGTTGTTTCCCTGGGGTGCGCCGGTGGGGTTGCCCGCCAGTGTTGTCACCTCGTTAGTTGCCGGTGTGTAGCTGCGCAACGTGGCCATGTTGGCATCCACAAAGTAGAGCACGTCGCTGTAGAACACCATTCCGCGAATATCCGACATCACGGCCAGGTTGCCCACGGCATCCAGCTGACCGCAAAGGGTAGTACTTCCCGCAACGGTGGTCACATCCAATGTTGAACTCGCCAGATCGACCTGGCGAATGGTGTGCGTGTCGCTAAAGTAGAGTTTGCCGTTTCCAAAGGCCAGCCCGGCGCCGATGGAGTTCATCACAGCGGTTGCTCCCGGTCCGTCAACCGGTGTTCCACATCCACTCGCGCCCACAAACGGCGTGAAGGCACAGGAACCTGGGGTACAGGTGGCTATGGCAGTGCGATAAATCTGACAGTTGCCGCCGCCGGCCACATACAGGTACACGCCATCGCTGACGATTCCATCGCCGGGTACACCGTTGACAAGCTCGGTTACTGTAGTTGTGAAATTGCACGTGGGGTTGCAACCGTCGCCGTTTACCACATTGCTATCCTCACAAACCTCCCCAGTTTGCGAGACGCCGTCTCCACAGTTTGCGCCGACCGGCTCCAGCTGACAGGACGCGTCACAGCCGTCGCCATCTATGACGCCCCCATCATCACATTCCTCAACGGGCAAATCCAGAATGCCGTCGCCGCATGTCGACGGTTGTTCGATGGCGCAATACGCATCGCAGCTATCCCCCGAGGCCGTGTTTCCGTCATCGCACTCTTCACCGGCCGCAAAATCGGTGACACTATCGCCGCACCATGGACACAGGCAAGTGGTGCGACACACGGTTGTGCAGTCACCTGTCGCTTCGTCATCGTTGCCACCGGGAAGGTCACATTCTTCGCCCAGGTCCAAAATACCGTCTCCACAAGTGGCTTCCCAATGGCACGTGGCGTCACATCCGTCGAGGTCGTCTGTGTTATCGTCGTCGCATTCTTCCACCCCCATGTGCAGGAACCCGTCACCGCATTCGGCGTCCTGGCAGGTGCCTCCGAGGCCGTCGGGACAACTATCTATATTGATGCCGTTGCCATCGTCACATTCTTCGCCGGAATCGAGGTTTCCATCACCACAGAGGGTGCTCGGGCCAGTGTCTGTATCTGTATCCGTATCCCCGTCCGTATCTGTATCCGCGTCGGTGTCGGTGTCCGTACCCCCGTCAACGTTGAAGTCTGTCGGGTTGTCGGAGTTACAGGCCGTGGTGCCGACAACGACAATGGTCGCCACGAGATAAATAAACGCTCGCCCGAAAAAATAATTCATGGGTTTCCTCCTTGGCTGTACGACGAGATCGACGCCACGGTAATTGTATTTTATTATTGTACTTCAATATTGATCGCCATATACGGATTATTTTCGACGCTCCGGAAGGACCGGACCGGATCAGCATGCGGATAGGCCCCCTGGAAATGTGTCTGATTGCACCCCCTCATAAGCACCTCCTCAAAGGGCTATTAGAAATATTATAGGCGTCGAGGATGACCTACTCGATGATCGGTTCGACGATGATGCCGCCCTCGATCTGGGCGTTGGTGCGGAATGTGTTGAGAAACTCCCAGCTGGCCGGCTCGTACTGAGGAATGGTGCCGTCTTCGGCCACGTTGGTGACATGGTACGTGTGCTGATTCCAGATTCGGCGCGATTGAATCCACTTGTCTTCGGCGTCGGCGATAACCTGAACGGTCGGCGAAGTGACTGAACCCATGTAGTTGTTGGAGACGACGACTATCTCGGCCGATCCGTCGTTGTCCACGTCCGCCACCACGGGGTATTCGCTGAGAGTTCCGCTGGCCCGTGGGGTTTGCATGAGGATATTGCCGTTCTCATCAAAGACGAACATGGAGAATTCATCCGCGTACATGGCCTGTGCCTTACCGATACCCAGGAAGTCGAAGGCGGTTCCAGCGGCTATTCCGCTTTGATCCGAAACCGTAACGCTCCAGACGATGGTCCCGTCCGCCTCGTAGACGGTGTACTGGTTGGCCGACGAGAGCGCGTATTCCGCTTGTTCATCGCCATCGAAATCGTGGATCGTCGCCGGCCTGATCCACGTGTTACCGAAGGCTTCTTCTCCTGTTGGACGCAGGTCCTTGTAGATTGTATCGCCCGTGTTGGTCAGCAATGAGATGCCGCTCATATTTGTGACGAGGATCTCGGGTTCCGGAGTGCCGGTATCCAGGTCGGCCACTTGGGGGTATCCAGCTTCGATTTCGGTGTTGTGATAGTATTGCACGCCGTCGTGATGGTACGCAGCGTTTCCCAAGATAACTTCCAGGTCACCGTCTCCGTCCAGATCGGCGGCGGTGCTGGCCGACCAGTAACCGGACTCCACCGGCGCGGACCACAGCAAGACGCCGTCGTGATCGAAGACGTGTTTGCCGGCGACGATCTCCACATCGCCATCGTTGTCGAGATCCGCCAGGGCCACCGCTCCGGAGTACTGATCCGAGGTGTGCAACTGCCCGCTCCAAATTGCCGAGCTTGTCCATTTGAGAGTGCCGTCGTGCTCGAACGCGATCATGTTGCCCGTGGGCGTGGCCGTGACGATCTCTATCATTGAGTCACCGTCTATGTCTCCCAGTGCCGGGGTCACACTGCTATCGACGGCGGTCTCGATGCGGAAGTGCAAAGTGCCTTCGAGCCCGTCCAGCACGAAGATGTGTCCCGGGTAAATCGCGGCCCCGGTGTTGGAGCCACCGGCAACCACCACGATGTCGGGAACGTCGCACAGGTCTATGTCACCGCTGCCATCATCATCGGTCAGATTGGCGACCAGGGGAGTTACGATGCTCTGCACTTCGGACCCGAGGCCGGTCCAACTCCATTGAACAACCGGGTTGAAAGTATCGGGTGTCTCGGTTTCTTCCACCGATATCACCGATCCGTTCATCTCCCCATCGGGAACCTCGCATGTGTCGATGTCCGTGTCCCCGTCCGAATCCCCGTCTGAGTCCCCGTCGGTATCGCCGTCGGTGTCGCCGTCGGTATCGCCGTCAGATCCCCTGGATTGGTCAGCCGGTGAGCAGGCCGAGCCAGAGAATATCTGAGCCGCCGCAAGAATGAGAAGCACTGACAGCGTAACCCGAATGGTTTGTGTTTTCATTGTTGGCACCCCTTTACGTCATTGAGAAGTGATCAAAGATTCAATTAATCAATTATACTTGCATATGTTGTTTCAAGAACGACATTTGATCAGAAAAACTGATGTTGGCGCTAGAAATAGTATCTGCAAATGACACTCAAAATTACCACATATCACTGTAGGCATTATGTTACTGTTAGAATATGAAAAATCTTGAGAATACCCATCTATCGCTCGTTGCGTACTTGACAGTTTTTTTGTTGGTCTGCGCGTGCGGTTCGGTGACGGACCCGGTCGGGTCGAGCAATCTGGACGGAGGAACCGACACGGATACCGACGGCGACACGGACACGGACGCCGACACGGACTCCGATACTGATTCCGACACGGACTCCGATACCGATTCGGATTCAGACACCGATACTGATACCGATACGGACACCGGCCCCGTAACCGAAGAATACATTTGCGACGACCTTGACGACGATTCCGACAGCGAAATCGACGAGGGCTGCGACGACGACAGCGACGACTACTGCGACGAGAACATGGCCATCTCTGGAACTCCCCTGGAGTGTCCCAACGGAGGATACGACTGCGATGACACGAACCCGGACATCTACCCCTGGTCCACGATTCACCAGGAGGGTATCGACTACGACTGCGACGGGCTGAACGAGTACATGATGACCCTGGTCATCTCCGTGGACGATCTCCTGGTGGATCTGTGCCTGAACGGAAACTTCGTCTCCACGCTGGGAGCCTACTCCAACCAGTGGCCGTACGCGGACACCTATTACCTGGTAATGGAAACCGGCAACAACACCCTGGGCATCCACGGCCAGGATACCGGCGCCTCCATCTCGGCGTTCATCGCCACGGTCGAGGTTGACGGACAGGAGTTCAGGTCCGACGGAGTGATGCCCCCTTCGAGCAGCATCCCGTACACGAGCTCGGATCCAGAATGGACCCAGACCGAGTGGCGCTACTTCCCGACATTGGCCACGGGCCCCGAGGTCAACTGGTGCCACCCGGTGTTCGACGATTCGTCGTGGGGACCGGCCATCAGGTCGGGAATAGACGGGAGCACCCCGGTCTCCAACTGGGGGTGGCTGGGATACGCCCCGTGGACCTTCGGCTGCCCCACCGCGCCTTACTGCCCGGGGGATTTCTATCCTTACTACACGGATTCCATCGTCGACAACGAGCCCATGTGGATATGGGACTACAACCCCACCTCACTCGCGGACGCCTGGTTCCGCCTCAACGTCACGATCCCGTGATCTCCTTCGCCGGCGCAGCTTGATCCCCGCGAAGATGAGCCCTGAGGCGAGCAGGATGCACGCGCCGAGCAACGCACCGATGATCGCCCTGGCGGCGCTCACGGACGAGGAGGCAACCTCGATGGGACCGACGAACTCGGTTCGCGTGACCGGGATCTTCTCCTCAGTCACGAAGACCTTCACATTCCGGGACTCGAGGCCCTCGACGGCCGCGCAAGCCAGCTCCACGAGTTGCCGATCCAGGGACGGCGCCGGACCATTCGTCCGCACGAGCACCGCGGCTGTCGACTCGGCCTTGCGATCCCGCGACAACATGCTCCGATCCGCCAGGGTGAGATGCACCCGCGCCGCCTTCACTCCCGGAATCTCCCTGATTGTCTCGCAGAGCTCTCCCGCAAGAGCGTGCTCCCGCAGGAGCTTTTCCTCATCGTGACCGGGAATGAGCGAGCCCGAAAGCAGCTCCTCCACCCCCGGTTGCAATCGTACTACTTGTGAGCGATCGTCCTGCGTGCCGCAACATGGCATGATCACACACAGTAAAACCAGGACGATGGGCTCCATCGCCCGAAATAGGTCGGATGTTCGCATTCGTCAGTAGATCTCGAACCACCATGATGTCGCGGTTCTAGGAGAAGAGGACGTGGGGAACTTGATGCCGCGCACCTTGGAAGCGACGCACTTCTTGAGCTTGGAGCTGCCCTGCTTCACCGAAGTGCCGATCACCCGCCCGTCGCCACCCACGGCGATATTCATGTCCACCCGGTTGGCCGATCCGTCCATGCACGGCAGGAATCGCCGGACGTTACTGTCCATTACCTGCCCGATCACCGCCGCGCTTAGCTGACGCTGGCCCGAGTTGTCGGCCAGGCTCCCCATCTCCACACCCATGGCCATGGCCTCCTCGTAGGTCATTCCATCTACAAACTCGCCGGTGCCGCCCTTCCCGCCCTTTCGTCGCTTGCCCTTTCCGCTCCTCTTCTTGCCGGACAGATCCCCACCGGTCTTCAGCTTGATCTCTCCGCTGTCCAGAGCGGCGAGGAGTTCGTCTTTGGAGAAAGTCTTCTCCTTGCGCAGGCTCCTTGAAAGGAAGTAACCACCCACTCCGAGACCGATCACGCCGATCACGATCAGGGTGACCATCACCTTGAAGGCAGTCCCGCGTTTCTCGGCCGTTTTCGTGCGCTGCAGTGCGGCTTCCTCCTCCATCTTCTTTTTCTTTATTCTGTACTGCTCGAGATATTGATCGAATTCTCCCCACGCCTTTACCTTCTTGCGCACTCCGGTGTCCATGTTCAGCAGGTTGTGCTTGGGGAGCACCTCGCCCATCATGATCATCTGGATGAGTTCGCGATCGGTGAAGGGACCGTGATCGAACTTGTCCTTCTGGACCATCCAACGAGCCGCCTCGCTCTTGCTGAGGCTGCTGAGCAACGCTCCCATGTCGATGGTCGAGACGCGATCGTCCGAGGCCGACGGATCCCCGTCCGTGCCGAGACTACCGGACGGAGGCGCGGGCAACCCGGGCGCATTCACGAGCGAACCGCCGACCTTGCCGGTGGTACCGGCTCCTTTCTTGTCGGTGAACGTGGGTACCGGCTCCTTGAACTTGGCCCCGGGCTCCACAACTCCCATATCGCCGAGGTCGATCTCCACATCGACTCCAAGGTCGTCGTCGACGCTGCCGGCCACGTTCTTGGCAAGGAGGTCCTCCTCCTTTTTGACCAGGGAGGAGACGGCATTCTTGACGGCGGCCGCGTTCTCGAAACGCTGCAACGGATCCGCTGCCATGCAGCGCGCCACCACCGTATCCACGTCCTTTGAAAACCCCACCTGGCTCGGAGCCTTCAGCGGGCGCTTGGGCGGCACCCCGGTGATCAGCTCGTAGAAGAGGGCTCCGAGGGCATAGACATCCGACCGGGAGTTTGCCGCGTTGGGGTTCTTCAGCACCTCCGGCGCCCAGAATACCCCCTCAACCTTCTTTCTGCCCGGATAGCTTTCCAACCGGGTCCTGATGACCGACAGCCCCCAATCGCTAATCTTCACACGCCCCGCGTTGTTGACCATGATTGCCCGTGGGCTGAGCGCGCCGTGAAACGTTTTCTTGTGCGCGTAGGTGAGCCCGTTGCACACGTGACCGACTATATTGTAAGCGCCCTTGAACGAGAACCGCTTGCCCGCTTGCGAACGCTTGGAAAGCAGAGATCTCAGGTTCTGGCCCTCTATCCACTCCGTAGCAATAAAAATGGTGCCGTCATCCTCGACGCCCATGCCGAAAGTGGCGCGAATGTTGCGGTAGGTCAGGGTGGACGCTTCCTTGACCCGCATGTGAAGACGATCCACGTCGGCCTCGTTGGATATCAGCGCACCGGGGACCACCCTGAGCGCAATCAGTTTGTTGTTCTTGACGTCGCGCGCCTTGTAGACGAAACCCAGGTCGCCCTTGCCGACCAGTTCCTCTATCGAGAATCGTTCGCCTATCAAGGTGTCCTTGACCAGAATCTGTTGCTCCATCAACTCACCTTGCTCACAAGAAGGGGTAATACCGAATTCGTGATTATTAGCCGAGACGGCTGTCTCGTGCAACCTCGCACTTGGGATCCGGCATTGTCGGCTCGGGGCACGCCGAAATGCCTGAAGAAAAAATGGAGCTTTTTTCTCGGGATGTGCATACAAAAGCACGAATGGCGTCTATCTGCATGAGAACGGGAAAGGAGCTACCCCGATGAATCCGACCAAATCAGTTCCGATATTCCTTGCCGTTGCGCTCGCGTTCGCGCTCGTGGCAAGCGATGCCTCGGCGGTCAATTTCAACCAAATGGAGAAGGACAAACTGTCCGCGGGCAAGACCGTCAAGCAACCTCTCCCCGGGTCTGGAGAAAAGGGATTCTACGGCGGCACCGGGTATACGATCATCGACGCCCCCGTGGATGTCATCTGGGCCGCCATCAAGGACTGGGGCGCATATCCCAAAATCTTCCCGAAGACCGTTTCAGTGAAAGAAATTTCAAGGAAAGGCAACAAATCGCTTATCCACATGCAGATGGGGCACAAGCTCATCAGCGTGGAATACTACATGAGCATCAAGCGCGACACGGAGAAGTACGTCCTCTCCTTCAAACTGGTCCCAAACCGGCCCCACGACATCGAAGAGACGCGCGGTTACTGGCGCCTCTTCCCCCAGAAGAACGGCTGTACGCTCGTGGCATACGTGGTGGCCACGCAGATTCCCATGGGGATTATCAACCTCATCAAGCCAGAGCTCGTGGCCAAAATTCAGCGAAACCTGTTGGGCGCGCCCAACGAGATCAAGAAGTGGGTGGAGGGGCCCACCGGAGCCAAATATAGAACCATGACCGCGAAGAAGTAGCTCCCTTCGCGGACGTGTTGTTCGATTGAGGGCGGGCCTTTTCGGCCCGCCCTTTTTTTATGAGGCCGCCATCATCTTCCCCTTCCCCTACCAGGGGAAGGCCGGGATGGGGTTTTATTCAAAAAAAGTACTCCAACTCCCTGATTTTCGATCTAATGTAATGCTCATGAACCGAAAGTGGACACGCATACCTGTCTTGATCCTGTCGCTTCTGATAATCAGCTGCGGCTGCATGAACAGCACGTACAAGGAGGTCAGCAAGATGCAGAACGGCTTCTACTGGGCCGTAAACGGAAAGATCGCCGGCATGCCGCGACCCGGCTCGGACGTTCCCCTTGATAAAGACCTGGATTTCCTGCAAGCACGTAAAATCGACCTCCTGGTCTCTCTCACGGAGCAACCAATCCCCCAGACCAACCTGGCGTCACACAGTATCGACGGTCTCCATCTTTCCATCCCGGACTATCAGGCTCCAACCATGGAGCAGATGACTACCTTCGCAAACACCGTCTCCGGTGTCATCGACCAGGGAGGCCGCGTAGGAGCGCACTGCGCCGTGGGAAAAGGCCGCACGGGAACCATGCTTGCCGCCTACCTCGTCCACACCGGCATGACCGCCGCCGCAGCCATCGCTCGCATCAGGCAGCTTTGCCCCGGATCAATCGAAACCGCCGCCCAGGAAGCCGCGGTGGAGGAGTATTATCAGGGGATGTAGGCCCGCTCCTTGACCCCATCCCGGCCTTCCCCTGCGAGGGGAAGGAGAAGTTGTTGAAAACCCGCGTTAAGAGGGATCTTTCTTTTCGTCCGAAGAGTCTTTCTCAAACCCCACGCCGATACAGACGAGGGACATGGCCAGGCAGACGACCCAGCCCGCGAGACGCACCCTCAGGAGGGAGATGAGCTCCTTGCTCCCGGGACCGTCCGAACCGATGATCTGCCACGCCATTTCCCTTCGCTCGCCGAAAAGATCCACCGTGTGGCTGATGCACAGATAGGCCACGGCGCCCCACACGAGGATGCGCCCCATGGTCATGGGCCACGAGGAGCGGTACTTCCACGCTATCACGTAATTGATCACGTACAGAGCCGACAGGATGGCAAGCCACTGCCTGATCAGCCCCACGCCATCCCCCTGCGCCTCTGCGGAGGAGAAGTCCGCAGCCCCCAGGTACAAGAAGAGCGCCAGGGCTGCTATGGGCCCAACGGCAACGGCTATCAGTTTGTTTCTCGGGAACACGGGATTTTTATGCCTCTTTTTTTTCGCTTCCTACAGCCCCGCGCTCATTCTGTCCATCCATGAACTTGCCCTTCCTTGTCAGTATTGGTACCCCAAAAGAAAGCATCGACACTGTCGATCATGGATGAGCTACATTGATGATGAAGAAACCACTCGACGAATACAATAAGAAGCCACGGCCCAGCAAGGGCGAAAAGGTCGAGGTCGTCAAGATCCTCATCCTGGCCCTGGTCTCGTTCCTGGCCGGTTTCGCTCTGGTCTTTCTCTTCTTGCGCCCTTCATCCACATCCGACGAGTTCGATGACGAGGAACTGCTCCCAGAGAAGACCGTTGTTGTTCAGGAAGATGATACGGTGGGCGGATATGCACCTTCGGAGTCACCAGATCCCCAGGCCGCGGAGCCCATGGGTTACGCACCGCAGGAAGACACGGCGGGCGGGGCCGTAAACGAGGGAGACGCACCCCCGGAAGTGCCACCCGGCAAGACTCCCGACGGTGTGGCGATCGACGGAAAAGCGTTCTATCTCAAGTGCTGGGACAGCGACGGGATCGAGCATACGGGAGCAGATTGCGACCGGCTCAACGTCCTGGAAAAGCGTTTCTCGACACGCCTGTACCTCGTGGACAAATGCCGCGAACAGAGAGCCGGAAAGAACTCCCACGGCAAGCTCAGCGTCGCCGTCGAGGTGAATTTTTCCAAGATGAAGATCAGCTTCTGGAACGGCGCCTCCTCGGACATCAACAAGTCGTCGGAGATCGGCTCGTGCATGAGGGAATCCCTGTCCGGGCTCCCCATCCACGGCATCGACCACAAGTTCGCCCGCTACCGGTTGTTCTTCACCGTGCTCTTTGGTGACGCGGCCAAGAAGATGGAAGCCGATGAGGCCAAGAAGGCGGCAAAGTACGTGGCGGGAAAGGGGCAGCTCGTGGACGTGATCAAGGACCGGGTGCGCGTGCGCAATGCCCCGGTGGACGGAGATATCATCGGCAAGATCAGCTCGGGAAACCAGGTTCGGCTCATCAAGAAGAAGGGTGGCTGGTGCAATATCATCACCCCAAACAAGAACGAAGGCTGGATGATCTGCGATGCGCTCGATCAATAGTATTGTAATTGCGCTCGCCTTTGCGGCTTGCTCGTCGGGCGACGGCGGTCGCGCCGAATTCGACAACCTGGAAAACGCGCTCAACTCCCTGGCCAACGCCCCCGAGGCCGATTGGATCCATCGGCTGGAACAGATCGAACGGATGGAGATTATAGACCCCGGGGTGAGAGAAGCCAGGAATCTGTGCGTATCCGCCTACGAGGCCTTCGGCGCGGCCACGGTCAAGCTGCACGCGGCGCGCGGTCAGGTGGCGGCGGTCGAATCCAGGTTCGATACACAGCGAGACGCCGGGGTCGACGCCCTCTCCTCTTTGAGGAAAAAAGCTCAGGTCGCCGTGGACGACGTCACGAACTCCCTGGACAAAGCCGAACGCCTCATCCAGAGTTGCGCCGAACGGCGGATCTCCCTCCGCAACGAGATGGCCGCTCGCTGAGGGGCCGGGATGGGGTCAACCTACGAAGTCGAGGAGGGGCAGCCGAAGGTGGCGGTAATATCGGTGACGTTGCCGTCCTTGAGGTCCTGACAGGTGATGGTGCAGAACTCCACCTCGTCCTGGACTACGGTCGTCCATCTCCAACCTATG
>SDBV01006206.1_pt1 | contig 16633 bp, 24 predicted proteins | sample 2277081 | NCBI WGS metagenome assembly SDBV01 (sample SAMN10402039, study PRJNA504765) | marine sediment metagenome | isolation source: marine sediment core GS10_PC15, 223 cmbsf | place: Arctic Ocean: Southern Knipovich Ridge | collected 2010 | reverse complement strand
TCTTGTAATAAAATTTTTATGGGCAAATTCTCACACAACTCTTTGGCAAATTTTGTTTGTTCTTTTGAAACTGTTAAGCCAACTCCACTAACCCCATATTTTTCAGAAGCATATTTCAAGAAACCACCCCAACCACAACCAATTTCTAAAATATTATCTCCTTTTTTTAATCCAATTTTTTTACATATCAATTCAAATTTAGCTTCCTGGGCTTGATTAAGTGTGTTCACATTTTTCCAATAACCACAACTATAAACCATTCTTTTATCGAGCATTATTTTAAAGAGATCATTACCAATATCATAATGTTTTTCCCCAATATTAAAAGCTCTTGAAATTCTTTGAAAATTAAATAAATTTGCTGATACAATACTGAAAAATAACCTGGAATTTTGTTTTATTTTCTTCTCAAGTTTAGCTCTTAAGAAATGGTTAAATAATTCATCAAGTTTTTCACAATCCCACCAACCATCCATATAAGACTCCCCGAAAGCTAATGATCCTCCTGAAAGAATTCTTTTGTAAAAATTCTCATTGTGAACTTTTATATCCCATGGATTTTTCCCATTTATTTTTATATCTGCTAAAGATAATATTTTTTTTACGGTGTCTTTTGATTTGTTTGTTTTCATTTTTTATAGAGGTATTATTTGAATATGTGCTTATTATTCATATGTTTTGTATTCTCATATGAACTATTTAAATGTTTTTATTATTTTTCTAATTCATACCATTTAACATGTTCATAAATACCACTCCACATCATCCCAAATGAAAATGCAAATAAGAGTTCTTCTATAGGAATTCCTAAAAATAAAATTCCTGAAATTGCTCCCAAATTCCATATTTTTTCTATCCATCCAGGATAAACTAAATTGAGTAAAAAGAAAAAAATGAAATAAATTACCAAAAATAATAATCCTCCCACTAAAATCTTATTTTTTAAATTAGGCCTACATAATATTACTGAAAAGCTTCCTATAAACATAGCAGTTATTGCAGAGTAAATTGGATTTAGGTTTGTAAAAAAATATAAGAATAAAAAAACAATTACTGGAGAAGACAGAGCAAGTAAGTGAAATCTATGTTTCCCACTATTCATCTCTTTCTTATTTATTTTTTTATGTTTTACTTTAAAAAATAACTCATACAAAACTGCAGCAATTCCCCCTATTGAAAAAGCAAAAATTAAACTTTCAATATCAAATCCTGTTTTTGCTGCAAGATCGAATAGTGACGGGGGATTCCAATATTCTGGAACAAACAAAGGTTCTGTTAATCCGAGTGGCATCGTAAATAAACTCACCTACAACATTTCCCGTCTAATTTTTTTCACAATTAAGAAAACTGCACCCCAAATAATAAGTAATCCTATTGAACCAATTAACCATGGATTCATTTTGTTTTACCTAATTTTTTTGATTTAGTTTTCTTCTTTTTTAGCTTAGTTTCTAAATAAACACAAATAAATGCACCAATTGCAACAAAGATGGCAAACTCACATAACACTGACGGCACCATAAATCCAAAAGATGGGAGAAGAATAATAAGAATTAAAGTTGGGAGTATCATCAAGAAAATACTAATAATTTCCACCAATTCCATTTCTTTCTTAATACCATTTTTTTGTTTTAGATAATCTTTAAAAATAATAAAAGAAACCAGAGCGAGAAATCCCCCATAATAAATGACATAGATAATAAAAGGTATTAACTGAGGGAAAGAAAATGATTGAGTTAAGATATTTCCAACATAAACAAAAAATCCCATACATTCTGCACGGATAATAAATCCGGGAATATTAAGTGCAGCTAAAGAAAATACTATGGGAATAGAATAAATTAATATTAGATTAGTTTTTTTCTTAAAAATCTTCAAAACTGCATGAAGTGCAATGGCTGGGAAAAAACTATAAGTTACAAAACCAATTGTTGCCCAAAAAACAGCGTAGTTAGAGCTACAAATCATAAATTCGCTAAATTGATAAAAACCAAGTAAATAAATAAAAGCGGCAAAGAAATTTCTTAATTTGGTTTTTGGGAATAAAAGTAAAAGAACGCTAGCTAAAACAAGTTCAATTATTGCAGTGGATAAGGAAATGACTGGTGCGTAACACATTTTAAAATAATAATTTTATTTGAAATAAATCCATTTTTTATAATAAATGCTGTGAATATGATGCCGCTAAAGCTACAAAATAGATTTCAAGTTTTAAATTGTCCATATCTATTTGCAGTATTTATCTAAAGCAAAATTATGTAACCAAGCGATTATTACTCCTCCAGCGGCTCCGCATATTGCTCCCCAGAATAAACCAACAAAACTTCCCACTAATGTTGCAGCATATCCAGGATATAAAGTAGCTAATATTCCTAATAACTCATTACTAACCCAAAAAAACCTTGCATTTGGAAAAATCGTTAAGACAAGACCAAGTAGGAATACATATGCCCCCCATAATACTCCAAATGAGATTGCAAGTGCTTTAGGACTTAAATAACCGCATTTTTTTGAATTTACTATTTTTTCATACCTCCTTTCATTTCGTTTTTTAATTTTATTTAGTATATTTTTGTGGATTTGATTTAAATTTTTCCTTACAGGCAGGACTACAAAGGTAATATGATTTACCTTCATGTTTCAAGGGTGATATTTTACTAATATCTATGTTCATTCCACATACTGGATCTTTTATACTCCCAGATTTCTCAGTTTCTTCCATGTTTTCCTCCTTTTTTCATTTTATTAATTTCCCTCTATTTTATCCGCAACAGCCCCCACCACTTTTTGGTTTTTTTGCATGCTCTTCTATTTCTTTTTCATAACTGCTAGCATGTCCTTCATTACAAAAATGTTTTGGATGCGTTCCAGTAAATCCGGGAACTTTTACATCTCTTTTAACTTCTTTATTTTTATCAATTTTATTTCTACAGTACGTACATTTTTTCTTAAATAAACCCATTTTATATTTTGCCCCCTTTCATCTTTTGTTTGAGATTTCTTTAATTAACCAAACTATAAATAATACTAGAGCAATGAATATTAAAATCATAAATATTCCCCCGAATCCAAACATCATATTACCAAACGGGAATCCCATCATTCCAAAACCACCAAATAGGAAAATAATTAATATGATAATTGCTATCAAAGTTAAATAATTATCTTGTTTTTTCATTTTTGTTTTTTTTCATTTCTTTTAAGATATGAATGCAATGTTGAGACATATGTTTATCAATTAATTCAAGTAGGGGTTTAACTGTTTCTTCGTTTATCTTGTAATTTCTAAATTTGCCATCAATTTCTATTTTCACAAATCCACAATGTCTTAATCTTTTTAGGCTGTGAGATACAGAAGTTTGATCCATTTTTAATTCTTCAAAAATCTCGGAAACATTTTTACTTCCTTTTCTTAAAAGATTTAAAATCTTTAATCTTGGTTCTGATGCAAGGGTTCCGAAAAAAATCTTGTAAGCCTCATAAGTTTCTTCCTTACTAAAACCTTCTTTGTTAATTGTTTTCAATATATTTTCATTTATCATGCGTTTCTCTTTTCTATCTTTTTTATTTACTCAAAGTACTTTAAGCACTCTTTTGTTTCTTGATGATGACCTAAATGTTCTTTCCAAGATTCTTCGTCACGTCCAGAAGGTTGCTTACATTTCTCAGGAATATCAGAAGAATTTTCTGAAATTTCTAGTGTATTTTCTTCGGCATAATATTGTAAGCAGTATTGAGTTTCTTTATGATGACTCAAATGCTCCGCCCATTTTTGTACATCATCATCGTATTCTGGTAGTCTGCAATCTGAAGGGATGTCTTCTGAACGATATTTAGCTATTTCTTCATCGCTTGAACTGATAGATTGTTCTCCGTTATGATGGCCGACCATATCATTTTTGTTCTCTGTGTTACTAACCACTCTTCCATTCATACTTCCCATCGTAAATGTTCCAACCAATAACAAAAGAACAACACCTATTCCTAAATATACTAAAGTGTTACTTCCCATATAATTTTCCCTTCTTCGATATGTTTTTATTTATCATATGAATGTTGAATACATATTACTATTTAAACGTTTTTATTTCCTCGAACAAATAGAATTTTTATTTCTAAAAATATTTAAGCTAACTGATTTTATATAGAACTATGGGATGGTTTGATTTTTTTAAAAAAGTACCTAAGAATGAAATTGTGGAATCAAAAAAATTTGTGAAGAAAATTGTTTTCTCTGATATCTGGGATTGGATTAAGGAAAAAGAAATGGAAAATAAATCTTCTGAAAAAAATATCTTTTTTTTAGTTCAGGAGAAGATTGATGTTTTTGTTAATGAGATTGAAGAAAAAATAGATATTTTAGAGAATGTAGATCTTAAACAAAAAAAGGTTGAGGGAAGAATTAAATTTGTTGTAAATGAAAGTAGAATTAAATATATTGAATCTTTAAGAAATTTCAAAAACAATCTGAAAAGATTAGAACAAAATCAACTTGATAAATTTATTAGTGATGTAAATAAGATTTTTCTTGAGTTTAACAAAAGTTCCTATAAGAATTACGAAAAAACCACCATCTTGATTGGAAAAGAAATGGCAAGTCTAAAAGATAGCTTAAAAAACTTTTCTGGAAATTTGATGAAAATATTTGAAGACGGGAGAAAATTTATAGATTTACTAAATAAAATTCATTCGATTAAATCGGTTTTAAAACAAATTGAAGACATTGAAAAAAAAATTAATATGATTGATGAGAAATTAATTTCCTCTGAAGAAAAAATAAATGAAAAAGAAGGGGAAAGGGAAAAAATCTTGGATAAAATTGAAGAAATTAAAAAAAGTGAGAATTATATTGAAAACTTAAAGATACGGGAAAAAATTAGATTATTTAAAATGGAATTGGAAAAAGATATTTCTATTTTAAAACAATTTATTGATTTTAAAGAATTAGCTAATTTTTTTCATATCTTCAAGGAGCGAATGAATATTGTAAAGAATCACAGAGAGAATTTTCAAACGAATTTTAGGAAAGATTATGGGGCGAGTATTATTGATTTATTGAATGAATCTAATACAAATAATGAGTCAATCTCAGAAAAGATAAAACAAATTAGAGATAAAAATGAAGAAATAATAAGAAACCAACTGGAAATTAAAAAAGATGAAACAGAGGGATTATATTTGGAGATAACAAAAATAGTTCAAGAAATTGAAAAATTGAAAAGTGATAAATCTGTGGGGGGAAAAAGATACATAAAAATTAAAGTAAACAGGGAAAAGTTAGGGGATATGGTGAAAGAGAATATTGGAGAAATGGGTGTTGAAGTTGAGATTTAGAGAGATTCAAACAAGGAAACTAACAATAAATAACCCTACGGAAAATAGAGTTGTCGCAAAATAAATACTTTTATTCCAAGCAATAATTTTTGCTCCATCAAAAGGCATAGCAGGAATCATATTAAACGCAGCAAGTAAAGAATTTATAGTTAATCCAAAATCAAAAAAATATCCTAAAATCCCTTCAGTCTTGAAAAGCAAAATAAAAATTAAGAAAATTAGAGCCAAAACTACATTTGCCATTGGTCCTGCAAGTGATATCTTTCCATTTCTTTCCTTTGTGACTCTTCCTGAAATCATTACTGCCCCTGGAGCTGCAATAATAAATCCAAATAATGAAAAGGTGATGGCGAGCCATAACATCTTGTAAGACGCTTTGAATTCTGCAAATAAACCATAATTCTGTGCAACATATTTATGCATGATTTCATGAAAAAGGAAACCAAGACCCCCCGTAAAAAGAGCAATTAAAAAAATATTTATAAAATTTAAATTAAATAATGAATTAAGACCTCCGCTAAGCAAGATCGCAAACGCTAAAGAAATCATTAAACCTGCATTAAATAAGTCTTTTTTCTCCCTGTAACTGAATTTCATATTAATTAGTTAGATAATTTATTTTTAAAGTCTTTGGAGAATTTATTAGTTTTCTTTCTTAATAAATAAAATAAAGCAATAAATAAAATGATTAGTATCACGCCATACTGTTCCACTGGTCCAAGTCCCGCAGAAATAGTTTCCTGAGAAGGATTATTGAGTAGGGTATGGAATAACAGAATCATCTCAAAATCCTCTTATGAATTTTCTTATTTGTTCTTCATTGTATTCTTCTAAAATTTCGATTTTATTAAGTCGCGTCAAGACAATTTTTGCATCCATATCTTTGAAGGGAGCTATGTAAACATTTGAAGGAAATTCTTCAGCAAAATTCTCCAGATTTTCAATTAATTCATTTTCACATTCATAATCTTCACAATTATAATTTATTATTATTCCTGGAGGTCCTGTGCTATCTGAATGTTCCAGCATATGTCTCTGAATTTCAAGAGGCATTGGTTCTCTTAAAGTATGGGAAACTGGGCTTTGCTCAACATGACCTTGCATTGTTGTCGGAGGAAGTGTTTTTATGTTGGAAAAAGTCCAGAAGATTCCATAAAAAATTAAACCAATTATAATTAAAAAATAAACCAATTCTTTATTTTTCTGAAATCCATTTTTGCCACTTTTTCTTTTTTCATATTTTGAGAATGTTTGATGGAGTTATGCATTCTTAGAGCGTCCTCATTTTTGAAATCCCTTTCGCAAACCTCACATCTAAAAATTTCTTCTTCCATTTTTTGTTATATGAATTTTATAATCTTTTTCATGCCTCACTTAAAAATAAATCGTATATAGTTTTTAGGTGTGAACAATAGCGAAAAAAGCACCAATTCCTCCAAATTTACTTGAATTAACGTTCATAAAGAGTAATTATTCTTTTCTTAATTAAATTTAAGAAAATTTATTGTAAGCCCAAGCAATTGCATAACCTGCAATGAATCCCCAAACAGCACCTTCAACCATTCCGGTGATTATTCCAAACGGATTCACTGAAAAAAACATGTGCCCTTGTGCCATCATATCAACCATTCCAGAATACATTCTTGTGTATCCTAAAGCACCCATCAAAAACATCCCTGCTGCAGAAACTGCTGCAAGACTATATGCAAGTGATAGCTCATTTAACTTTTGTTTAACCATTTATTTTAACCTCCTTTTTATGAATTTCTTAAGATTCGTTTATTTAAAAATTAATCCTCTTCCACTCGTTTCCCAAGCCTTCATTCCCCCATCTAAATTATAAACATTTTCATAACCCATTTCAATAAGTTGTTCTGCTGAGATTTGGGCCATCCTTCCACTTCTGCAATAAATTAAAATTGGTGTTGATTTATCAGAAGGCAATTCGTTAACGTAAGTTACCATATTTTCCCAATCTTCTGCAAAGAGGTCTGTGTTTGAAAGTTCTCCTTGATAGGGAATGTGTGCGTTAATTAAAAAAACATTTTCTGAATTCATCAAATTTTCAAATTCATTTATAGGTATTAAATTTACTTTTGATTCTGAAAAACACTCCTCATACATACTTGGATGATGACTCATATGTTCTTCCCATGATTCTTGAGTGTAACCCTCTGGGGCTAAACATTTGTTAGCAGGATTATCTTCAATGAAACTTCCCTTTAAATTATATAACACTTGTGGAAAAATTGTGAAAATTAGAATCGCGAATATTAAAATCCCTAAAATTGCATAAAGTATAAAATTTTTATTCATTTAATGACATAAACCCCCTTTCATTTTTTTCTTGTGTCTTAGCATAATCATTATTCCAACTAGGTTTGAGAAGACTCCAAATCCTAGGAACCATGTTTGATATTCTGTTAAAAATAATGCTACTCCTGAAAAGCCAACTATTGGAATTACTCCGATTAAGAAATGGCTACAACAAGCTAGCATGGTTCCTGCAGAAATTGTTCCTGTTGAAGCAACTGTTCCAGTTAGCATTGCCGTATGTTTTATTGAAAAAAACAATCCTACTTGGGTTCCGAATCCAATTGCAAGAGGAAAAATGAGATACCATAAACTTCGCAGATTCAAAAATGCAAATGCAATTCCTTGAAAAATAGAAACAACTGATAAGTAAAAAATTAAAATTCCTAATCCTGCAAGAATTCCATATAAACCTGAATTATCTCTTACCAATTTTTGCAACATTCAATTAATTTATTTGCAAAAGCATTTATTTTTTTATTTGATTTGAAAAGATAAACTCCTCCAAGAATAATCCATAAACTGCTAAGAAGTAAGAAACTTTTTGTTCCTATATTTTTTTCTAATATGAAATACACTAAAGCAATTCCAGTTAGTAAAAATGGCAGTTTGAAAACTCCCAATTTTTTATTAAAGAAATAAAATAATCCTAGGACTGTTTGTCCCATTAAAATCGCAATTATTGTTTTATCGAAAAAATAGTTTGTAAAGTATAAGGAAAGTAAAATTATCCAAGTAATACTAATTGATAGGCAGATTACACAAAAATCTTTTTTTATTTTCTTATTTAAGAATTCTTTGAAAATTAATAGAGTTAAAAATAGTCCTGAAATTCCAATTAACATTAGAAATAAAGATTCCATTAGATTAAAAGTTGGATAATTGCGCCGATTAAAATCAATGATAAAAGAGTTATGATTACTCCTTGGAAGGGTATGATTTTTCCGTTTCTTAATTTAGATAATCCCTTGCTTGTTAAGGGGGAAATAAAAACAACCAAAGCCCCAAGGAAACTGCTTGCTATGGAATAATTAACTGCATAGGTTATTCCATATTCCCCTATGAAAGAGAGATATAATGGTCCGATTGCTTTGAAAAGCGGCATTATTGGGAAAACTGTTGTGAGAAATACTGCTAAAATAATTATTGTTTTCTGAAATGGAATGTATTGTTTTTTTATTATTTTTGAAAACCACATACCCATCGACATTGCAAAAGCGCCGATAAACATTGCAACTACAACTTTGCTAACTCCAAGCCAAACAGCGGCTCCTGCTGCTGCTCCTGCTCCAATTGTGCATAATGGACAATGGGCACTAACTAAATTTAAAGAAAATACTATGGGAAGTAAAGATAAAAGTTTTTTCATAAAACAAACAAAAGAATCCTCTATAAAAAGGATTTGGTGAAACTAGTTACATATTCAAGTAAGAACATCAAATTCCCAATTTGCATTAACACTATTATCCCCATAATTGAATTCTGCATAAACCCTATAATCCCCAATCTCATTAATTGTAATCTCTAGAGGATTAAATACTGCATCAAGTTTTACTAAACCATTTGCAGGAACTATTTTCAGAATATTATTAATAACTATTTGTGAATCAACCCAGACCTCATTATTTTTCTTCTGAATTTTTATTAAGAGTGTTCCAGAAACATCTTCATCTTCGTCATTAACGATCTTTGATTGTGGTCTAGCTGAAGGAATGATTGGGGGAACGTCTACTATCTCATCCATAATAGTGCAATTATAACACCCTGTATGTTGTTGGTTTTGTTGAAACATTGGCCAACCAACCCTTTCAGAAGTATAAGGTGCGTCTAAATCCCATACATAAATTAGGCTAAATCCTCCAAATGAGCTAGTGCCTACGAGTTCTAAATTCGGATCACTGTCAAAATTAGTTAGAATAAGATCCTCCCCTTTCCCCAACATAGACTTAGGAAATCCTTCAGCTACACTTCCATCAATATTGAATGCGTATACTTCTCCACCTTTATATGTAACTCCTAAAACTTCCAAATAACCATCCCCATCAATATCCCCAGTAATCGGTTGCCTTGAAATATAATCTTCAGGAGGGAATGATGATGGTGGCCAACCTGGAAGCAGATTACCTTCATTATCTAAAACATTAAGAGAATCAGTATAAATTATTTCTTTGTTTCCATCATTATCTAAATCAGACATAAGTATATCATAAATGTGGCCTAAATTTTCAAAATTAAGTAGTGGATCTCCAACGTTAGTTAAACCGAACCCTTTTGAAAATATTTCTGGAAAACCGTCCGAATTAATATCTCCAGCCATAATTTGCCAGTTCCATTGATTATTAAAAGAAGGAAATCCTTCAACAATTGATCCATCAATATTGAATGCTTCAACACTTCCGGTGTCAAAAGGTCTTGCAGGATCAAGATTAGAAGCATCCATAGTGCCCACAATTATTTCTTTATTTCCATCATTATCTAAATCTACCACAATTGGTGGGCTTATTGGAAAAAATTGATTTTGAGTTCTAACTGGCCAGTTTTCCATAAAACTTCCATCATTTTTGAGAACATAAACTTCCCTATTATCAAAATATTCTCCAGTTATAGTATCCTGAGAACTGGTCCCTGTAGAAATAATTACTTCCAAATTTCCATCATTATCTATATCACTAACAACTGGCGTATGTAATGGGTCCACTAAACTTATTTCGACAGGCCATCCTGTAATTTCTTCTCCATTTAATTTAAAGGCATGAACTAAACTTTTTGCTCCCCCGGGGCTACCTGCACCACCTGCCCCTTCTACTGTAATAATTTCGTTTAGGCCATCTTTGTCTAAATCTCCAATAGCTGAAGAAGTGAAGAGGAACCCATTATTTGTAGTTTGTTTCGGCCATTCTGAAAAAACCTCTCCCTCTGAATTTAATACATAAATTTTTCCACTGGAAAAAGGAGTGACAATCAACTCATTTATACCATCACCATCAAGATCACCAGAATTTGGTCTGATAATCTCTGTTCTTTCTATTAAAATGGGCCATCCTTCTTTAGAAGCTGAATCGGAAGAACGAAGAGAGTAAACTGGAACATGATCCCTACTTTCTTCTCCTTGATTATTTCTTACAATTAGTTTGAATATATTTTCCCCATCAGACAACAATCCAGTGTCAAATCCCGAATAAAGGATTCCATTATCAACAAAGTTACTTGAAGTAAATACTTCGTTCCAATTAGATGGATTATTTCCTTGCCCATAATACAATGAATAGCTTAGGAAATTGTCCCCTTTTGCAGTTCCAATGATATCAATACTACTTCCGTCCAAAATTCCAGAAATCTCCAAAAATGCTATTGGGGGCTTGTTGTCAAGGTTAACCGCTGCTAATACGTCAATCTTCCCGTATCCCTGAGTGTCAATATCCTCATCAATATTAATTGCAGTATTTCTTAAAGCCATTTTAACTTCAATTGGTGTCCAATCAGGATTCTTTTGTAACAATAATGCAACAGCACCAGCCACATGAGGTGTTGCCATTGAAGTACCAGAGATGGCAGTATGTTCCGTATCAATGCACTCTTTATCAGACCATGCGTTACTCCATTGAGCAGCACAAATATCAACACCTGGAGCAACAACATCAGGTTTAATAATTGATTTTATATTCCCATTTATATCTCCCCAAACAACAGGACCTCTTGAACTAAATGAAGCAATGTTATTTGATTTATCTGTGGCTCCAACAGTTATTGCTTTCTTCGCTGTTCCAGGACTCCCAATTGTTCCAGAGGTAGGTCCAGAATTTCCAGCAGCAATAACTGCAACGACCCCTATACTTACCACATTATCAATTGCTTGACTTTGAGGGTCATTTGGATTTCCATAACCCCCTAAACTCAAACTTATTATGTCTAAGTGATCTGAAAAATCTCCGTCTTGATTTGGATCTACAGATCTTTCTATTGCCGCAATAATATCATTTTCCCATCCACTCCCTTCTTGATCTAAAACTTTATATGCAACAATTTTTGCATCAGGTGCGATCCCACTTAACCTCATAGAAATATCTGCAAAGTTAGAAACAAAAGCTCCAGGATCATCAAAATCTGCTCCAGTTCCAAAATTTAAACTAATAGTTCTAGAGATTGTATTTGCTTTAAGATAGTGTCCAAGATAAACTTCACCTTTAGAAACTAGGGAACTATAAGCATAATCTCCTTCAACATACATACCCATAATTTCCTCGGACATCCCATTAATACGATAACCAAACTGGAATTCAGAATCTGAGATTCTTTCTAAAAAAGTTACCTGCAATATTTCTTTGTAAATATTATCATCCCCCTCACTATAAATAAGAAAATCACCGACACCGACATAATCCCCCTCCACATAAGAAAAAATATCTCCTGAATTTTCTGGAGATCTTCCTGCTGCTGTTGCAGCAACATGTGTTCCGTGCCCCATATCATCCATTGGATCATTATCATCATTTACAAAGTCCCAACCACCAATAACTTTACAATCAGTTCCGAAACACCCTCCCAAGTCTTCATGAGTATAATCAACTCCAGTATCAATAATTCCTATTGTGATGCCTTCTCCAGTTAAACAAGGCTGACCACTTACAGAACAATCATTTCCATCAGAATCTAATTGCCAAACATCGTCTGCATTTATTAATTGAACAGAATCAATTAAAGTTGTATAAACCTTGTAATTTGGATAAACTTCTTTAACTTCACTTAAATCTTTTAGTTCTTCCGCTTCTTCAGTTGTTATATTTAAAGCAATCCCGTTAAAAGCATTTTCATATTCCCCTAAAACAATTAATTCATCTGGAGAAGATACAACATTTCCCGTGATTAAACTAAGAAAAGAATCGAAGAGTCCAAACCCACTTTGGCTTATTCTTTGCGAAGCTTTTTGTTTAAAGCTTTGATGCTCATCTCGGATATCATTTATATGGATTTGGATCTTGTCTTGAATGTTAGAAAGAGTTACAGGTTCAAATCTTACTGGAAGAACATATGTGGAGGTTTCTGCAACAAATCCCCTAATCCCATATGCATTTCTTTCTGCAGTAATTCTTAATTCCTTTTCCTTAACAATTAAAGGTTCTTCTTTTAGTTGAATTATATATCCTTCAAATTCTATTTCCTCATTAATAGAAACAGGTTTTCTTCTATCTCTTTCCAAGACTGTATAAGCTTGAATAATGTCATTTTGATCTGTTACTTTTCCAGTAATTTTATTACTAATTTGAATGACTCTACCTATTATGTTTCCTGTAATTCCGTTATTAATTTCAGGAGGATCCGTTAGATTTATCTGTTCTCCAAGACTATAACTATCCTTAAGCGTTGCTATTGAAATAGACAATTGCCCCGTTGGAGATTCAACAGGAGGCTCTGAAGGAGTTTCGGCAGGGGGTTCGGTGGGAGAAATTCCCACATTACAATTAAAAGTTACAGTTTCATCAGTTCCATCCAGGGTAGTATATTTGTTCGCGTTAGTACAGTCACTTTTCCAGAACATTCCTATTCCATTTATTCCTTGAAGATTTACTGTGCAACTACTTCTACCACTACAAGAAAATTTTTCAAGAGAGGCTCGAACAAAAGCTCCTTCACAACTTTGACTAAAAGTTGAATCTTGGAAAACACAGGTGATTCTCTCGTTCTTCGTAATGCTTTCATCTACACAAACTCCTCCAGAACATGCAACAGGACAATATCCAGAAAAATCAAGTTCAATTTTTGATGCGCTGCAATAAGAGTCGAGAACCATAGTCTCACTCTGATATCCGATATCATACCCACACTCATCATATATTTTAGTGGCTCCACCATCTATAGTTACATACCCTTTGACGCTAAGAGAATTTGCAGGGTCACTATCATAACAAGTAGCAGGTTCTTCTAAACATGCTCCTTGGTAACATCCATTTGCACATTCAATGAAAGTATCCCACATAATCATCCCATCCTCACAATAAAATTCATGTAACTTTTGATATCCAATGCCGCCACATTCATCAGGAAAATCTTGTTCTTCATTGTTTGCTACTCCTCTTACAACCCCTTTCGTATAAATTTCATTTCCACCATCAGAATCTGATAAACAAGTTCCACCAAGATTTATTACATTCCCAGTAATTTTACTATAAAAATCAGAAAAGGAAAACGCAAAAATTAAAGGTAAAATCAATATCAAAACAAGAAAAAATATCAAACTCTTTTTCATAAACCATTCTAGAAATCAATGTATATAAATATTCATAATTCAAATCCTCATAAATTCATAATAGCTTCCATCATGATTTACTGCAGAGATTACGAAATCTTGTGTTTTTGCTCCAGGCATTCCGGGGCTTCCAGAAGGCATTCCAGGCATAGCGATTCCTTTTATGTCTGGTTTTTCTAGAAGTAATTTTTCTATTGCTTCGAAAGGCATATGTCCTTCAACGAAATAATCTTCAATGATAACTGTGTGACAGCTTTGAAGTTCTTCTGGAATTTCAAATTGAACTTTTATTGGGTACATGTCTTGTACACTATTTATCTTTATTTCAAATCCCTTGGAGGCCATATATTTTGAATGAACGTCGCAGCAACCGCAACTTGAAGATTTGTAATATGTGGCACTGATTCCAGAAACCTCATCTCCGCTAAACGCGAACATTGAGATAACTCCTAAAGCGAGGAGGATTGAAATGATTAAATAACTTTTTTTCATGAAAGAATTAGAAAAAGATTCTTTATAACCGCTTTGGTGAAACTAGTTACCAGGAAGATTTATAAGTAATTCGTATTCTGAATTTTTATGGAACGTGAATCTTTAGATAGAAAATTATTACGGGAAGAAATGGTTGAATCAATTAAACCAGAAACTGGGACCCCAATTGAACAATTGCAAAAGCAAGGATTTCTTTATCATGCAACTCTTCTTATGAGAGTTCCGGGAATCCTAAGGGAAGGCTTGGACCCCAAATTTTCAAATTATAGAAGCGAGAGGGGAAATTATTTATGTTTGACTCCAGATATAAAGGCTGCAATTTATTTTGTAAACTACATGAGATATCTTGGAGGATCTGGGAAAATAGGAATATTAGGAATTTATGAAAACCAGTTACCCAACAAAATAAGAGAACAATTTGAAAAAGATCCTCTGTCTCCAGAAGATAGTGTTAGAACCTATAAAACAATCTCTCCAGAACATATACAGGAAGTTATTTTTGCAGACCAGGGAATATGGGAATTCTCTGATGAATTTATCCTCAAAGGAGACATTAATGAAATATCCGGTTTAGCTTCTAAAATGGGTAAAAATGTTAAAGTTATAGATTTTGATTTTAGTACATTTACATTTAATGAAAGGGGAATATAACTAGCATCCGCGACCATGCCAGAATAAGAAATAGAATTTGGTTAAACTAGTCACGATAATTATTTATACTACTTTAAGATATTTCTCTTATGGGATTATCAGTATTAATCGGAGTCGCACCTTCAAAGAAAATAAGTGAAAATCTGATTAAATTAAAGAAAGAAATCTCTAAAATAACTAAAGAAGATCCGTTTGGAGAGAGTGAACCACACATTACTCTTTTTGTAAATAGCTTTTCTTCTCTTCAAGAAATTGAACCTGAATTAAAACAGTTATTACTGAAATATCATCCATTTACGATTCATTCTGAAGGCGTTCATTCGTTTGGTTATGATCCTTCTACAAATCTTTACACACTTGTTTACAAAATAAAAGATTCCTCCGAATTATCTCAAATCCAGAAAGAATTATTTTTTAATTTGTCTAAAAAACGAACGGATGTCCAAGAAAAATGGCTCCTTGAAAAAAATTCAAAACCTTCTGAAAGGCAGTTAGAAAATTTAAAGAAATATGGATATTTTTTTGGTCCAGAAGATTGGATTTTTCATGCTGCTATTAGTTCTGTGCCTAAAGAAAATTTTGATAAACTTAAGAAATTAGCTAGGAAGCTGGATGTTAAAGAATCCTGGGAAATTAAAGAAATAAATGTTTACCTCAAAAGAAAAGGAGATAATCATCATAAGTTCCATAAATCTTACCCTTTGATTTCTGATTAAATTAACAGCCGCCAACCATTCCGCTATAAGCAGAAGCAGCTTGACCTGCGTTTGCACCTAGACCTACGCTTGAAGCAAAACCTCCAAAGAAAGTTTTGTAAACAACAGCCAAAACAAGAAGTCCAATGATCCCCCATAAAAGCGCTTTCTTTCCTTCGATTTTCATATCTCCTATTTGAATATCCATTTTTTTACCTCCCTTTTCTGTATCATTTTTATTATCACAGCAGTCCATTTTATTGTTCTATTCCTCTGTACTTGTTAGTTGTTAAGTCGAAATAATTTGAGGAATCCAAGCCTTGAGCATCCATAGCTGCTGCTTTTCCTTCCATGATTCCAGGGAAGAAAAGAACTTTCCACTTTCCAATCTCAGTTGTCATCTCTTCATCTGTGAATTCATCTCCGTGGAATTTGATTAAATATTTGGCTAAACCCCTCATTGCGTAAGAGTGTGCGCATCCGCAAGCAGCTCTTCCATCTTCAAAAATTATTGATCTTGCTCCACAGCAGTATTCACAAGATAGTCCTCCACCTTGAGTATATAGGACTTCTATGTATCTTTCTAATTCTTCACCTTCTAATTCTTCTGATCTATCTATGTTTCCTAACATTCTTATTGTTTCATCTGCTAATTGAGGATTACTTGCTGAAACGTGATCATACATTATTCCAAGTTCTTCACCATAAACTGCTGGGACTCCTGTTGGAATTATTGAGTTAACTGATACCATACCTGTTATAGGTGTTGAAGAGGGATATAATAATACGAAAGCTAATAAGATAACAATTCCTACTTGGGCGTAGAATTCGTAATCGGTTTTTTTGTTCGTCATGTAAATTTTAGAAAAACATTCTTTATAAGTGATTTGGTGAAACTAGTTAC
>SDBV01006205.1_pt1 | contig 16636 bp, 21 predicted proteins | sample 2277081 | NCBI WGS metagenome assembly SDBV01 (sample SAMN10402039, study PRJNA504765) | marine sediment metagenome | isolation source: marine sediment core GS10_PC15, 223 cmbsf | place: Arctic Ocean: Southern Knipovich Ridge | collected 2010 | reverse complement strand
GACTCAACTTGTGTGTGCCAGATGTATCGATGAGCAAACCGAAGGGGGCATGAGTCTAGACTGTCGAGCTTGGAGAACGAGCAGCGCATCAAACCCTATACTGGTCCAATTGTTTGAGGTGGATGTTATCGTCGTCGCCAGCAGGAATCAGATACTCACCCTCATGAGGGCCTCCGATGATCGAGATCTCAAGATCATCATCGTCTGTCACGTTGGCGTAGACGACATCACAGCCAGCTTCCATCGCCAAGCACGCAATCACAGTAGAGGGATCGCGCTTGCGTGGGTTGTACTTGAGATTGACGGAAGTCTTCTTGACTGGCTTATCGGGCCGGCCCAGAAAGTACTTACCCAGCGCCAGCACAGTAAGGACGGCACCAGAACCAACAGCCAAATACAGCATCACTTCCAAAACCGTCATGACCATAGCTGTCTCCTAAAGCGCCCAATCGTAAATGATGGGCCGGTTGTCTTCTTTGGTGAGAGTCGCCCAGTTCTTACTGTATCCGCAGCTACTGTAGACGTCGCTGAGGCCGAAGTGCTCTACCACCTTTTCGATTTCTCGCCTCTTGTGAGGCTTAATCCTGAAGTTCAGCTTGACGTACTCCTGCACGAGCCAGCGATCTCCCTTACCCTTACGGACTTTTCCTTCAGCCAGGATGGGCAGGAAGTACTTCCTGAGGCGGGTCTTCGTGATCCACTCTTTCCAACGGATGATGGCCTTGGTGACCTGATTCATATCGTCGTCAATCTTCAGGACAACACCCAGGTCCTTTAGGATGAATATCGGGCAACACTGCGTAACGCCTGCCTGACTGTAGACCTTCCCGTTGATCTTGACCCTCTTGTACTTTTTGTCCATGCGCTCAACGATCAACTTCGTGCTCAACTTCCGCTTCATTGTCTGCTCCCAGTGAGGTGACGAGTTGTTCGGTGTCCTTGATTTCTACTTCGAGTTCGTCTTCAATCTTCTGCAGGCTCTGCCGTTCTTCGCGGCTGAGACCACCAATGGGCTTGACCTCCTTGGCACTGATGACGCTGCCCTGAAAGCCAACCTCCTGAGCGATGCTGTCGAGTTCCTTACGCTCATCCTGATTGAACATCGGTGCGACATTCAGGCTATCTCCGGTCGAGCCAGACTCCAGCACCTCAGCATAGTCCTCGACCTTCTCACGGAAATCGATCAACAGGTTATCGATCTCCCTGGACTCGATGTGGGTGGACTGCATGGCCTGCATGAGCTTAATCTTGTGGATGAGGCCCTCGATGAGAGCGGTGTTCTTCGCGTAGACATCGATGCGCTGCTCGATGGCGCTGATCTGCTTGCGATACCGGTAGATGCGGAGCAACGAGAATCTCCGCTCACGCTGATCGCGCTCAGTATCCCTGGCCTCACCTAGTTCGAACGCCTCGATCTCACCGATCCGACTGATCTCACGCTCCAAATTGCGCATCTCGACGTCGTTCTCCTCTCGGATCACGTCGAGAATCCTGTACATGTCGTCGTAGGTCTTCGCCTTGTGGAGGCGAGCCACCAGATCAGGAGTGTTGCGCTTCAGCTTTAGCCAGTCGAACAGTGCCATGGTGGTATCCTTTACGGTCATGCTGCTTAGCGGATCTGCTCAGAGGTGTGCTACAGAAGTAGCCCGCAACGTCAGCAGCGACGCTGACGAAGTAGTCTCGGCTGTTACACTGACACACCTCCAAATCAGGGCATGGCAACGCCTGCTCTGCGATGTGGCTCTGATGACAGGCCCAGGCGTGCAGCCGATGAGCATGCTGAAGAGCACGCCAGTACTCCCCGGCCCTCCAGAACCCGAACATCCTGCGGATGCTCACTGTTGTGCAGGTATGGATGGACTCGACTGTCCCAGTATACCCCATACAGTAGATCTTGTCAAGCACTATCTTGGCAAAAACTGAGACCATCACTTTCTTCTCAGACGGCGTAAGAGGTTCGAGGATGTCATCGATCCACCACGATGACTCTGTCACCAAGTCTTCTCCTCACCGATATCGTCACGGTAGAATTCAACCGCCCCTTTCCTGTTATGGTTAGGGCGTCGCCTCTCAGCCACGCCGTGGGCGATCATCAGTGTTGCTTGGGTGGAGAAGTCCAGGATCAGCTTATCCATAATCTTACGGAGCTTCTCCTGCTCAGCATCGAAGCTGAAGACCCTCGTCAGGTCACCGTCATCATCATAGATTGTGAGTTCGATTCTGGACATCACATTGCCCTCGGCAGATCGTCAGGCTCGTAGTTGACGAGAGCCTGAAGGAGGCCCTTCTTGGTTTTTGAATTACAACAGATCATCGGACAATGCTGATGATCCCTACCGGGAATCCACTCCTTGGCGTGCCAGCCGATGTCATCAGCGTAGCCGACCAGGAACACGTTCTGGTTGATGATGTGCTTGACGTAATGTGCCATCGGCTTTCTCCTTTTCCATCTCCGGCAGTGGATACTCTTTGAAATACCTATCCGCGAAGCCCCACCAATCATGTGGAGGATGCTGAGGCGCATACGCATACCACAACATTGCTCTGATGTGCTTGACGTGGTCGTTCAAGAACATCGGAGGCACTGTAAACTTGAATCCATCTTCCTCAACAACCCCTAGCGCCTCACCGACCATCAACAAACACTCCCAAAGGCCAGTTTTTTCGTCTTCTAGTTTGCCTACTTCGTCTTGGACCAAGATGACCTTGTCTCTCATCTCAACGACTTCATTTTTAAGCGCCTTGATCTCATTAGCCTTCATGTTGATTTCGCTACGGAGATCGCTGTTCTCCCATCTGAGATTGTGGACCTCCCGATGGCCATCTCTACTCGGCAGCATGGACATCGCAGTCCTCCCTTGTATCCTCCTGGAAGTCTATCCAGACCACATGTACCCCAGCTTCTGCCAGCATGTCAAGAGCGAACTGAATGCTTTCACTCCAATCTTCCCGATCACTAAAGGGGTTTTGTATGGCGACTACGATTTCCTTGATTCCAGCTTGGATCACAGCCCGTCCACACTCAGTACAAGGGGGACTTTCCATATACATGGTGCAACCATGGATTGAAGTCCCTACACGAGCAGCATTGTATATCGCGTTACGTTCAGCATGTTCCACACGCTGATATTTTACAGGCCGCTTCCATCGGGCTGAATCTGACTCATCAATTCCTCGTGGAAAACCGTTATACCCAGTGCTTCTAATCTCGTGGTCTGGTCCGACAATCACAACACCTACCTTCGTGCTGTTGTCTTTACTTTTCTGCGCCACAAGCTTTGCCAGTGCTATGAAATAATTATTCCAGCTATCCACTCTCTTGTTCCCCATTCAAATAGTCCAATCTCTTGCGCGTGAGTCGGTAAGCACAGAGCACTCACAACACCTTAACTCAAACTGTAGTCCCTTTGGCTTCGACATAATTCATATAGTTCGTTCACGGACAAAACGTATCCTCTGTATTTCTTCATAGTAGATACGATCACTGGCCCCACACGTACCACACTGTAGCCAATTTGGGACGCTGTGAACGTCTGTGCTTTCGCAACTCACACATAATGTCGGAAGCCGAAAGAACGCCCTTACAGCGTGCCAGCCAGGGAAGCCCCCTAGGTTTCTGTCATCTATGTAGTAATCGGCGTGTACCTTTCTACGTAACGGGCAATCACCGTACCGGAAGTCCTCTTCAGCAGGGCGCTCATTGATGCCCCACAACTCCACCTCGTTATTTAGTAAGAACTCTACGGCATCGGTGAGGTGTCTTTTGTCTATTCGCGTCTCGTGGTCTTCACGGCACGTCCACAGGATCAACTGATGGCCCTCGGCAACCAGATCCCGAAGCGTCCTTAACGCCAATGGCTGCTCCTCACCAAGATCAGGGTAGCCGCCCCTGTCCTTGGTGATGGTGCCGTCAAAATCTACTGCGATTACCGACACTTAGATCTCCTTGAGTCGTTTGACTGCCTCCTGGCAGTGCTTCACATCAATTTCAATGCCGATAGCTTTGCGGCCCAGCCGCTTAGCGGCCAGCAGGGTTGTGCCTGAACCGGCATACGGATCAATGATGGTCTCCCCAGGGTTAGTGTAGATCCTGACGAGACGCTCCATCAGCGTCAGTGGCTTCTGATAGGGATGGACGGTCTTGGCGACTAGCCGGTCGTCATACACTCCTACCATCTGAGACCAGTGAAGCTGATTGAAAGTATCGCCCCGGCGGTATACTGCAATCACCTCTACGAACCTACCGCATCGCTTGGAGAAGTTCTTCGTGGACAGCGGTTTCACCCAGTGCAGGTACTCATCAGCATCCTCCCATCGGTTCTCAGGCCGACAGAACGCTACTACGTTCCCTTGAGACACCACCTGATAAATCCCCACACAGTCTTGAGCAAACTTGTTACGATCCAAATCGTAGGGCGGATCAGTAACCACGTGGTCCCCTTGGAGACCAGGGAGAATGGATTCGCTATCGCCGTGATACAGCCTAACATGGGCATCCTCATAGTAAGGTTTCATTTATTCGGTGTCCTCTAACGCCTGCGTGACGATCTCGTCAACCTCTCTGAATGGCCGCAGCTTGAGCGACTCCAAAGCACTACGAGCAGCCTCTAGCTTCCTCTTCACGGACGACGTCCGCTCAATGTGCCGGTAATCCATACGCCTTTCAATCAAGTGCGCGAAATACATCATTCCAAGTATCATAACTACAAAGACCATCATCCATTACTCCCAGAATTGTTCCCAACCTTCAGCGAACGCACTCTTGAGCCGTTCTCTATACTGATCGGTTTTGATCTTGCACATCCACAGCCGGTGACCCACGCCCCCCTTGCAGACTACGCCTTCATCGACATCATAGTGGCCCGTCCTGACTTGCTCGATGAACTCGTCATCGAGGACGCCTTCGCGGATCACCTCTGCCGCAAAAGACAGATAGCCGAACTCGTTGACGAACTCACGTGGGCTGATTAAGCCTTTCTTGTGGAGATTGACGTCAATCAGCCGCAACTCCTTTGGCTCATCACTGACGTGCTTACCAGCAAAGCTTGATGGCCCGAAGAACTCCGTATAGACGATCACCCTCTCGACGCTCTTGTAGGATGTCCTAAATACAGATTCTAGCGCCAGAGCAAGCTTCTCCATGAAGATGGCAACAGCGCAACCGTAGTCGGGGTCGGTCTCATCGAAGAGACGCCTCCTGGTACCGAACTTGTACCAGCCACGCTTTAGGCTCCACTCCCAGCGCAGATTGCTGCCGTCGTACTTCCTGAAAGCAATGCACCTCTCCCCGAGAGGGGCATCGCGTGGACCTTTGATTGATGGATAGTGTTTCATAGGCCGCACACCCACAGGGCGAAACCGACATTGATGCCGATTATGCCTGCCAAGAAAGCCAGCCCCGCAATTGGAGCGATGAAGATGCCGACATCAAATCTGCTGATCCAGTCAGGCCGAAATGTACCACGGGATAACCATTCGACATACACGTAGCTCATCAGGAAAGAGACCAGCATGCTGATCAGACCAACGAGCATTACATCGAGACCCATGGTGTTCTCCTTTATAGGGTTTCAAGCTTCATGGCCCACGTCCTTTAGCGCTTTAGCGGCAATCTCCCTGGCCGCGTCGTGATGATCGAGTTCAGCGATCTTGTCGAGAGCCTTAGTGAGGGTGGCGATCTTCTCGGAATCGTACGGCATAGCGGCCATCGGGGTGTACCACTCTCCACATCCATCAACCTCTCTACGCCGCATGTCCTGGAACATGAAGGGGAATCGTTCCTTCATAATGCTGGCGACCTTGTCGAACACCACCCGGATTTCCTCCTCAGCGTGGCGGGAGGTTCGGAGTTGGATGAGGTGGCGGGCAGCCCTGAGGTTCATCGACCACATGATTGAGGTGCCGAGGCCGATAGGAGCAACACGCCTGAACGCGCTGGTGAGCTTCTTCTTTGTCGAGAATGATTTCAGGTCCTCGATGCCGTAGATTCTGGCCAGCTTAGCCTGCACCTCCTCCAGGTGCTCGACGGTCTCCTTGACGAGCGCCACGCCATCTCCGTGGTCGTTATCGTGCTCCTTGAGGATGGTGGGCATCCAGAAGCTCAGATCGGTCAGCCTGACGTAGCGGAGGCTCTCCTGCGACATCGCCGTGCCTACACGATGACGGACGATTTCGTGCGTGAAGACGCGGCTGACGTCATAAAACACAAAGGTCACGTATCCGTGTTCAATGACGGACCCGTGACCTATGCGGTTGATGTTATTGACGTACTGCTCTGGGTTGTCCCTGGTCTTGGTGACGTTAGGATTCAACCCTTTTTTGAAGCTCCTGTAACAGAGCTTTCCACCCACGATGCAGATTTCTTCTGCACCAGAGGTGACCTGATCAAGCTGCTTGGTGAATTCGGGAGCGCCTATGTCGGACAGATACTGCTCCAGGCCTTCACGCCAAGAGGCAGTCTCTGCGACTAGAGCAACTCGTGGTTGGTCTATAATGCGCATTATTGAAATTGAAAAGCATTACCTTACGCGATATCTTCGTCGCTGAGATCGACGCCCTCGTCGGGCTTCTCCGGCTCAGGACGCGCATTCGGGCTTGGACGAGGCTTCTTGTCCTTTTCCTCGTTGAACATTTCGCTCAGGCGCAAGAACTCCTCGTACTCCTCGTACTTACGCTCCTTCTCGAACCTCTTGAAGGCGCTGTTAAGCTGCATGACGTTTGTGTAACCCATGCCGTGTTCGAGGTAATAGCTGAACATGGTGTGGGCGAAACCGGTCACGCCGAGATTCTTTAGCTCTCCAGGAGAATCGTTGTCTTTAAGGAACGGATTCTCAGTCTCCATGACCTTCGCGTAAGTGGTCTTCGCGGTGTTGAGGCACAACTGCAGCAAACGCTGGATCTCTGCTATAGGCAGTAGTGGGATGTCAAGTGCTTCGTGGTCAGACATTGTTTCTCCTAGCAGGTTACTGAGTTGATGATGAGTTCGCTGGGGGCGAGGTGGTTCGTGCGATCCGAAGTGACGATCTGAGCGAGGCCACCATACTGTTTTTGTACGACTTGTGGACCACGCTGCTGATCGATTAGATCATTGAAGCCCTTGAAGCGCTCCAGCATCTCCTTGTAGTTCTGCATCCTCGGCAGAGCTTTCTGTGCGATGCCTCTGAGATCGTTGATGTCGATGATGTCCTTCAGCACACATGCCGCTACAACATCAAACATGAGTTCCTGGCAACACGACACCCCATGCTCAGCAGCTACTGCAGATGTCAGAAATGCGATCTCCTGAAGTGCAATTGCAATTGCACCAAAGTGGCCATTGCCCCTAGCGTCCCTTAACGATTTCAAATACGCAAGAGCGATGGAGTCGGTGACGTTGAGGAGCAGTTCAAATGACAGGCTCTTCAGGACACCAGCAATGCTTTCCACCGTGTCGTCAAGGCATCTGTCGAAGTAGGTCACCTTCACCCAGTTGTGCAGGCCATCCCCGTCAACCAGAAAAAGATTCCTACGCAGCCCAACATTCAAAAACGCAAGCTCAAGCGTGCGGGCCTTCTCAAAAACTTTACTGATGGTCTCGCGTGCCTTGGTGGTCTTCAGAAGCTCTGGGATCTTATGGCTTTCTAGAGTGGACCAGACCTTCCGGCTTTCCGGAGTGTTGAACCAATCCAGGGCAGCCATGACATCACAAGTCTGCATGTGTCTTACCATCTGTTGTGCTGCCATCTAACGCTCCAGTATACCACATCTCAGCGGTTTGTCAAGACCCAAACTTACTACGCGGTCGCGGCTACGCCATCTTTACGGTCGATGGACTCATCTGTGTCTTCCAGACCACGCTCATTGCGGTCCTTGCCGAATCCATCAATCGGATCTTCCTTCGGCTCATCGATGCTATTCTTGATGGCCGGATATGCTTCAGCATACACCATAAACTCGATGTTGTCAAGCTCTTTTTCGGCCCAATCTTCTAGAGCACCCTGTCTAACTACAGGCCCCTCAAGACCGGGCTTATAGGGTGCTGGAGGCAGATCAAACCCGATGGTATCTCCATACCATTGCTCAGAATAATTCGGATCACCCGGCAAAGTACCGGGAGCGGGAGCGATCTCCTCTCCAGGCAACGGAACGTCCCCAAGAAGTTCTGGAGGCACGTCCTGTCGGACGCCAGGATATGCTGCTGGAGTCTCGCCCGGTACCGGCACCGACTCTGGCCTACGGAGTCGTGGGGCCTCTTCCGGCATAGGCGCTGGAGCAGCAGCCATCTGAGCGTAACGCTGCAGACGTGCTTTGCGGAGTCTAGCGGCTACTTCCTTGTTTCGATACGACTCCTCAGTCATACCGCCCATGAATGGAATACCACCGACAAAATCCTCACCGACCTCACCCTTATCGATTCCCTGGAGGGTGTGAGTGATGTGATTCTGGATTCGATTGATTGGCATTCTACTCATGTTCTTCGCCCTCTGGTCGGCTCCACAGCGACCCATCAAAGACAACCTCATCAGCCTGCTGGCCAATGTCTGGATGCTGTTGATCGACTGGGACCGAGAAAGATGCTTCAGCGACCATATCGTCAGCCTCACTGGAAGGCCTAGACCACATCTGCTCAACACCATCAAGCTCATCAGCAGTGGCGGCCTGAGCCTGAGCGGTCAACTGCTCACGCATGATGTCGGCTTCATCTAGTGTGTCATCTTGAGGCTCCCCATCAAACAGTGCATGCACGTCTGTGTGTTGAACCTGCTGCGCTCTAGCGACCATCTGGGGCTTCTGCTGTCTGCTGTCCCAGAAGTCGTTTACAATGCCTGTTGTTCCCATGTTTACCTCTTAGTAGGATTCAGAATTACTATCGTCGTTACTGCCGTCTTCGTCTGCGGGAGCAGGCCAAGACTTAACGACAACCTTACCAGTCTTACCGGGCTCTTTGGTAGTGACGAATATTCCAACTGGCTTATCGACACCTTTCAGTATTATTTTGAACTCAACAATGCCATCACCATTGTCGTCCGCATAGGTTTGTACCGGATCATCAGAGCTATGTACCACGCTGCAGACTGGCGAGAAATCTTTAGACTCCACCCGGATTTGCAGCACCATTCCGTCAGGACCTTGAATGCCCGCGCTACTGTAATGACGTCCATCCGGCAGTGATGCTGAACCATCAATAACAAGATTGATGGTCCGAACATCTTCTGATTCTGCTGGCGCTCCTGTTCTCTTGAGTTCTTCAACCAGCAAGTTGAGCCTCTCAAGCTTATTCTGAAGTGCCTTGGCGTGCTCACCAGTCTGACTTGCTAATCTACCTAGTCGGGCCGACAAAGCTGACAACTGCTTCGAAAGGTCATCAATCTGAGCCGTATGCCACTTACTTAGCCTGTCTGATAGGGTTGACAATTTCTTCGAAAGATCATCGATTTGAGACGTAGTGATACCACGCCACCGTTCAGGGCTGATGAGTTGGTTTTCAGGATCACCTCCCTCCATAGAAGAGCAGCCGAACAGTAAAATCCCTATCAATAGTACGGCAAGTAGTTTCATCTACAGTACTCCAGGTCTTCCCATTTCAGGCTCTTCTATGGTTATGTCTCCAACTCCCTCTAGCTCATCTAGAGTATACTCATCGCCTTCCTCATCAGGCTCTTCCATGTCCATGCCGAGATCCATGTCTTCTGCCTCGCCAAGCTCCATATCGAGCGCCTCTGAGGCCTCATCGAGAAGCTGCACGGTTTGTGGGCTGACTTCGTCGCTCACGAGTTCCTTCAGGGCCTGGAGGGTGTCGATGATGACGCCAGCTACCTTAACCATGGCTGTATGGGACCCAGGATCAGGGAAGGTCTTGCTGCTAATCGGAACGTCGCTGAGCAGGCCTTCAGCCTGCTTAGCAAATCCCTTCATGCGGCCCAAACCCTTTTGAGACAGCTTTGCCTTGATGGCTTTACGGGCTGTCTTCTTTCCGAGCGAGTCTTGAATCATCTGCGCAGATGCAGTATGCTGCACTACATCGATGATCCCAATACCACACTTGTGGCAGTAAGCTGATTGCTTGACCAGAATGGCCCTGCAGTCGATACACTTCTTCATATTAAGCTCCCTGTTCTGCTTTCAGGTCTAGGACTTTTTGGAACTTGCTTACAATTCCGGCATCATTCACTGAGGCCACATACTTGCCCCAGAAAGCATTATCATTTCGTGATCGGCCCTCAATGACATAATTGCCAGGACCAGAGTTCTTCATGATGCCGAAGCACGCAGTTGGAGACTTGTGGACTCCAACAGTCGCCCCGGAGTTCTCACCCTTATCGCCCTTGCCACGGTAAACTGTGTACTCGACGTCCCACGGATCATCGTAGTTCTCCATGCCTTGGCCGGCACCATCAGGGATGTCATCGTAGACTCCGTAGTTGGTGTAGTTCTTAGCTCTGACCTTCTTGGCACCACGCCTGATAAATGATCCTGTTGAGAGTTCATTCATAGCGCTCATGCGCTCCACGTAGGCTCCAAACTGCTTACGGAGTTCATCAAAGTTCTCTGGGATGCCAGCACCCTTGATGCGTCGCTGTGCGCAGAAGTCCAACAGCATATAGGCGGTGTCGGTAATCTCTGCAGGAACTTCATCATCAGAAAGCCGCTGCTGCATCTCAACGATCACCTGCGTAAAGTCGCCGTCCTCAGCCGTCCTGACCTTGTGGGCGATGACCTTATAGATGTGCTCAGGAGCGACCTTGCTGGCCTTCTTGGATACTTCAGCGCTTAGACGACGCATGAATGCTTCACGCGGCACCTTGACCATCTTGAGTTCCTTCATCGCTTTCGCGAGCTTCGGAGAAAGACGAGCTACGTCTTGATAGGTAAGATACTGTGTTGCCATGTTTCCGTCCTTCATCACGGAGATAACCGGTATACCGAATTCGTCTCTGATTTTCTTTGCCCAATAACTGATCTGCTTGTTCTTTTGGGGAAGCTGACCATGAGTCTCCTGTATTTGCTGAACCTGCTCTAAGTATTCCTCACGAGGCCCACGTGAAAATCTGCTTACCTCATTGAATGCCTGTTGAAGAGCCTCATCACGAGTAACGTCGCCACCACGGAATCCTTGCCTCCAACTGACAAGACTCTCATGTAGGTCCTGCAGACTATCTAGATATTGCGCATCTACCTCAATGCGGCCCTGATAGAGTTGCTGTTCCTCAGGAGGTGTCTGGCTCCATACTTGCTGGAATCTCTGCTCAACAAGGGCGGCCACTTCAGGATACTGTAGGACCTCTGCGTTATCGTTGGACCACTCCAATAATCCTCTGAGATCTGTTATGCTATTTATTTCGTCAGTAGCGACCTCAGCAATTTCTGCCCCTTCAGCCGGTATGACAGCAGGAGCCCCGTATTGGGCTTCTCCGGCCACTTGAGGCACCCCAACGTGCGCCATGAAGGCATCCGTTAGAAACTCCTCTTCAGCAGGGACACTCTCTGGGGCTTCTGGAGTGGCTTGTTCGATAACAGCCGGTCTAGCGACCTCCGTGTAGCCCTCAATGGGCTCCACTCCAGGCATCGGGATAGGACGTTCAACGGTCTCAGATGGCACGGCCTCATGCACGGCCTGCCAGTAACCGATATCTTGCTGCGGATCTCCACTGAGTGTCGGTGGTATCCTGACGTCCGCTGGGTCGTACTCCTCTTCCCGCTCCTGACCCTGCCTCCACCAAGCACCAGTAATGGGCTGACGTGGCGGCGCATACTGAGGAAGCTCTAGCTCTGTCTGCTGCGCAGTAGGTTCAGCAGCAGGCCCGGCACTAAGTCGAGCAACTTCAAGAGCTTCCTGACGGAAGCGCTCTTTAAGTTCTGCAAGTTCCTTGATAGTATCCTGAACTATTAGTTTGTGCTGATCCATTGCCGACAACGGTTCAGCTTCTAGTGGCACTTCCGGCTGTTCGGCGTAAGCCTGCTCGGCAGCCTGCCTGACGCGCCGCATCAGCCCTGCCACCTCTTTCTTGAATTTCTGTGTTGCTTCCGGATCGTCACCTGCAGCCTCTTTGACCTCATTGACTGCTCGACTGATCTGACCGGTCTGATCTGACGTCATTCCAGCAGCCTCCAGTGCCATCAGATCCTCTATCCATGGTGCTGTTGGCTCACCGGGCTCTGGGCCAGCAAACCCTAGCGGCTCTGGTGCAAAATCAAATGGCTGCTGCTGTGGTGCTTGCTGTGGCTGTGCCTCCGCTGCTGGCGGTGCTGGTGGTGGAAGCTGTGTTGGTGCGGCTACCGGAGTAGGCTGAGCCATCGGGACAACACCGCCCGGCAAGACAGCCGGCATAATCTGCTGTGCTGGAGCAGCGACCGGCGCTGCTGCTGGAGCCGCTGCTGATGCGGGACCACCAGGATAAGCGCTGACGGCAGTCTCTGCTCCTGCACCATCTCCACCAGCAAGTGCCTGATACTCAGGCACGTTCTGCATCAAGAACTGTGTACCCTTTTCGCTGATGCTGTAGCGCTGGACTGGATCACCCAACGGTGAAAGATAGCCTAAAGCGACTATCTGATCAAAATTGGCTTGGTCCTCATCCGTCTCAGACACCCATGGACGATTAGGGCCATACTGCCTCGCATAGTTGATGAAGGCTTCTTCGTACTGGCCAGCATCCCAACCAGGAGCCTGTGCCTGATCGTCCTGAGGAACTTCCGGCACATCACCTGGAGGCAAGACTGACGGTACTGGCTCACCAAGTTGACCACGCAAGGTCTTCCCATCGTCCTCCATACCGACATCATGACCCATTGGGTCATTCTCTGTCTTCTTCTTTAGCGGATCACCAATAGGCCTTGCACTGGATGATTCCTGCTCAGAGTTAGCGGGCTCGCTGTAGATGTCATTCTCAAGGTGCTTGGTTACCTTGGAGCGGTCATGCTCACCAGCCCCTCTTGCGTGTTCGGGAAGAACGCCACTCTCTAGGCCGGTGTAATCGGTATCGCCTCTACCGAACACCTCTGGATTGAGATCCTCGTAGTTGCTGATAGAGTCGGCTGCAGCCCACAAACTCTCATCTGTTGTTTCTCGTTTGTCCTGAACGCCTTTATGACCGGCATCGAGAAAGAGTCGATGAGGCCTCTTAGAAAGTCTACTGTGGAAGCGATCAACGATATCCATATGGTCCCTTATCGAAATGGCGACGACCGAAGCCGTCGCCATTTTGTGCTACCCAAACATCACTGTTTTGTATTAGTACGAACTTGCGTCTTCTCTTGTCTGTTTTGGTGTTGGGCTATCTGGCGCAAACTTTCCAAGCCATGTCTTGACGGCACCGTACTCCTTAAGATCAACCCAGAATCCAAGATCTCGCGCTTGCTTGATCAGTTGTCTGGCCTGCCAACGGCTTAGTCGCTTGTATCGGTCTCCAACAATGACGGACATGATGGCCTTTTCCATGTCAACGTTGTTATTGCTGATGACGTCAGTCAGAAGGGCTTCCATGATGTGCTCAACAGAGTACGGAGAACTGGTCTCGCCCTGATGGAATCGTCCCGACCTATCGTAGGCGACGTCGTTTGGTGCGAACGTCACATCGAGGCTGCTCTGAGGATGTCCGATATGGTCAACTATAGCGCGCTGCTGCTCTGAGTGCTTGCGAGCGTACTCTTCATCGACAATCAGGCTGTCTTGGGCAGTAGTCTTCTTCTTGCATGACTTGCACGTTTTGCCTGCGAACTCATCAAGAGGCTTCATCTTCTTGCACGATGGGCAGTGTGACTTCCCAGCGGCCTCAGCCTTATGAGCGGCTGTGTTCCACCAGGACTCTTTCTTCGATCCGTCCTTACGCGGGTCACCATGCTTCTGCTTCACCTGCTTGACACAGCTTTCGTACTTCTCTTTGTCTTCGCGACCTGTTGACTCAGTGCAGACCGCCCAGGGATTGACCTTCTTCTGGCCAACGAGCTTGTCTGTTGATGGTCGGTACTTATCATCCATCGTTTCGGACGACACTGTTGGCTGGGGACGCTGATCTTTATCGAGTTCACCTCGGCTATCATCACGACCCTTGTCCTTGCTGGGCTTCAGGTTGTTCTTCCACCACTGCTTCTGCTCCGGCATATCGGAAGCGATGTCGTCCTTCTTGTCCTTGTCGTAAGAGCGATCACTGTACTTCTGAGCAATCATCTTGGCGAGATCCCGGTATCCCTCTGAGTAGATGGCAGCCAGACGCTGCATATCAGCATCTAGACCGGTAGCCTCCTGCCAGGAGGCAGTCCGTCCAACAACATCATTGTACGCGCCGACAACGTCATCGACGTTCACGTAGATGTCCTGGTACTTGCTTTGGAGGTAATAGGTGATTGCCTGCTTGGAGAGTCCACGGCCAGCCATGCTGACGACTTCCCTGAGGATCTCTGGACGATCAGTACCGTAGTAGTAGGAGCGGGCGAAAAGGACCTCTCTTGCGGTCTGTCCTTCGCTGACTCCTCCAAGCCTCATGAGGCGCTGGAGGTCAGTAGCGCTAAAATCCGCGCTACTCTCCCGTCTTAGCCCCTGGCTTAGTTCGCGTTCAACGACCTTGTCACGGTTGAATCGCTCAGCCTTGTACATGTAGTCGGCAGGGTCCTTCGACTTGCTGCCGCCCTTCTCGCGACTACGACCGAACCAATCTTCAGACTTCTCAGTGTCCTTATCTTCGGCGTTATGGAAATCCTTAGTGTTTTCCTTCTCGTCCTGCTTGACCTCGTTGAGATCATAGGTCTTCTGACCGGGCTCAGCGTTCTTTTCACGAGTACGACCTGGGAACTTCTTGACGTTCTCAGTAGTCTCCTCAGTCACACCAAGGTCTAGAGCACCATCGTGCTCGTCTTCCCTGATTGACTGCTGATTAGGAGCAGTCTTGCTGCGCCATTCGTTCTCTTCTTCATCGAGGGCTCGGTCCCACCATGACTTACCGCCACCTAGGTTGCCGAGATCTTCTGACTGGTGGTAAGGCCGCTTGCCTGGATCGAGCTTGAACCAGTCTTGTGGCTTCTCACCCTTTTTTTTTAGACCAGCCGTTACAACAGAAATCTCATTTCTGCGGGTCTTAGCGAGATCATCGTTCTGATCGAGTAGGGCTTCAGCCTTCATAGCACCTTGCGGATCAGGACCGAACTCGCCCTGATGCCACTTCTTGATGACGGCGGACTGGTTGCCTTGCTGGACATCATCGACCTTCTGGGCGTAGCTACGAAGCGTCTTAGCAGTGCTGGTAGCTCCACTGAGATTAGCTAGAAGCTCTTCACGGAAACTCGCGTAGCGCTTGTCCATTGGACGCACAGGATTCTTCTTCTTGTACATGCTTGATGGAGTTGAGCTGCCTGGGCCAGTCTCTGGTCCACCAGTTCCGTGATCCATGCCGTCTACGTGTCCAGGGTGAGCGCGATCTGTGATGTTGGGTTCATCGGGATTGATGTTGATGCCCGGCATCCCTGAAACCTCTTTGGCGTCAGGAGCGTCGTACTTCTTGTCTTTAGAACCGTCAGACTTGCCATGGCTTAGACCGTCCATATCATCTTCGGTTGAAGCGCCCTTATCGTCTGGCGGCTCCGGGTTTGGAACTGCACCGACAGAGCCTTGAGCTTCGGCTTTCTTGTCTTCGTACTTCATGTCGTCGTACTTATCGTCCTTCTTGTCATCTTCCTTCTTATCGTCCTTATCGTCTCTAGGAGGCTTCTTGTCTCCATAGTCTCCACCAGAACGAGCTTCCTGCTGCTCTTTGAACTGCTCAGGTAAAGCAGCGGTACCGAGGAAGGAGCACTCGTGCTTCATCATCTCATACTCGTCTTTCTTATCTTCCTTCTTGTCGTCTTGCTTGTCTTCCTTCTTGTACTCCATCTCCTTCTTGTCGTCTTCGTCGTCATCCTTCTTGTCGTACTTGGAAAGATCCATGTCCTCAAGCTCACCAGCTACGCGGTGCTTGAGGAACTCATCAGAAGGAGCGCCCCACTTGGAATCGCTCTTATCGCGACCGTCATACTTCTCATCATAGCCTGGGCTGTTAGCGTGTCCGCCGCCAGGAGCTATGTTGGGCTGCTCCTGGAAGGTAGAACTACCCTTCTCTAGCGGAACACCTTCGCCTGGACTGGCATCCCACTGATCAGCGCCTTCAGTCTTGCGGGCAGGCGCACCAAGTCCGCCTGGGAGGTTCTCGGTAAGAGCACCTGGACCCTGAGCGCCTAGAGGACTACCCAACGGAGCAGGCTCTTCAGGCAGAGCTAGAGGCTCTTCACCAAGGCCAAGGCCGGGTTCTCCAAACTCTCCAGCCACCTCCTCAGAGAGGATCTTGTAATCAGTAATGTTGCCCTGATTGTCAAGGACCACAACGGTCCCCTGGGCATCGGTCTTACGCTGCTGGAGCTTCTTTAGGAAGTCGATCTTGCTGGCAGTCTTAGCGGTTAACGGTGCTCCCTCTCCAGCCCAGGCCTTTCCGCCTTCTACGTGAACAAGCTGGAAAACATCACCGAAAGCCTTGATGGCTTCACGAGGAACGGGCTGGCCTTGTGCGAGGACGGCGATCAGATCATCGCTCATCATGTCAAAGATAGGACCCTTACGGTCCTTGTAGACAGCCTGAATGGTACGTGCGATGAGACGCTCATAGCGCATCATCTGACCTGGAGTCCATGGACC
>SDBV01006204.1_pt1 | contig 16637 bp, 13 predicted proteins | sample 2277081 | NCBI WGS metagenome assembly SDBV01 (sample SAMN10402039, study PRJNA504765) | marine sediment metagenome | isolation source: marine sediment core GS10_PC15, 223 cmbsf | place: Arctic Ocean: Southern Knipovich Ridge | collected 2010 | reverse complement strand
CATTCTGCGCGGCTGATGACCATTCAGCAACCCATCAATTTCACTCGCGGGCACAAAAGGGGTATTTCATACCCCCTCCTGTGTTAATTCGATCTTCCATTACATTCTGCGCGGCTGATGACCGTTCGGCAACCTTGTCACCCCTGCGCAGGGGCGACAAGCTCTTCACTCATTCTATCCAATTTACCTGAAGCTACAATTTCCTATACTAAAATTTAGATATTTTTTGTTGCGGAATCCAGATTGGGTGACATAATACAGGTTTGTGATGTTCGGGGGTTTGGCAATGTAACACGAGGGAGACGGTATGGGCCCGGTACTGCATGGGTTGATTAAATTGCAGAGTGTTGAGAATCGGCTTCGGGCGGTGAGGTCCAAGCTGGTGCGATGCAGAAGAAAGATTCTCTTCCAGGAAAATCAGCTCAGGACGCTTCAAAACGAACTTGAGGCGAAGAAAGAAGAGATTAAGCTGACGCGGGTGCAGGCCGACCGGATGGAGTTGGAGTTGAAGAGCCGGGATGAGCGTATTGCCAAGTTTCGAGCTGCACTGAATATAGCCAAAAGCAACAGGGAATACTCGGCGCTACTGACCGAGCTTAACACTGCCAAGGCGGACAATTCCAAGATTGAAACCCATATCCTGGACCTTCTGAAAAATATCGAGACCGACCAGGCCGAGTGTACCGAGACAGTGCAGAAGATCGAAGATCAAAAAATCATGCTCGATGAGATCCGCAAAACCTGTGAATCCCAGGCCGTCGAGTATGAAAAACAGATCGAAGACATCCAGGCCGAGTGGGACCAGGCGTCGTCGGGCATATCCCGGGATACGCTGGAAATCTTCAAGCGGGTCGCCGACACATACGACGGCGAAGCCCTGGCCGTGGCCGAGCAGCAGAACGAGAGTGTCCAGGCCTACAGTTGCGGCGGATGCTTCATGGGTCTGACCACCGAAAGCATAAACCAGTTGATGACAAAAGACGACATAATCCGTTGCGGCAACTGTACCCGGATACTGGTTCTTAAAACCGACGTACTGTGATACTACGGCTCAGATACGGACAATCGCAAAAAGGCTTTCGGCCTGACAATATGTTATGATATGTTATTCCGATCATAATGCAAGTTGGTTTTCTATGGACACAAAAAGTCTTATTCCTGCCGGCAGCCCAAAAAGCGAAAAACGCAAATGACAATTCAAGAAAAACTTGTCGAATTGCCCAGCATATCCACAAACTTTGGGACGATACCGTTTTTTTTACATAATACTTTAGCCGTGTGAAACAAAGCTGACAATCCCAATTTATTGAGATTCGACAATATTAACCGTGTCATGCCTGCGCAGGCAGGCATCCATTCTTTCATTTTGGTGCGTTGGAATATTAAAATGGACCCCTGCCTTCGCAGGGGTGACTTCGATAAAATAATTAACCGAGCATCTGAGCCGACGAGAATGGGCCGCGACCGAGCTCGTCGGAGTCGGCTCTGATGCGGACAATCGCAAAAAGCTTTTTGCTTCAAACTGCTTCGAATGGCTAAAATGTTACTTTTTTACGGGAAGACATAATGACCGCCAACCATGTAATCGTCCACACCGACGGAGGCAGCAGGGGCAACCCCGGACCGGCCTCGGCGGCGTATGTGCTGCATGATACAGATGGCAGGCTCATCCGGGGCAAGGGGGTCTTTCTTAGCGAAACGACGAACAATGTCGCCGAATACACCGCGCTGCTGCTGGCATTAAAGGCAGCCGAGCGGCTCGGCGCCGGTCGAATCGAGCTGTTCAGCGACAGCGAGTTGATGGTCCGGCAGATCAACGGGCAGTACAGGGTCAAAAGTAAAAATCTCAAGGGTATTTTTGCCGAGTGCATGGCCGTCCTTGCAGGGTTTCGCCACTGGCGTTTGAATCATATAAGCAGGGACGAAAACGCCCAGGCCGACGAGCTGGCCAACCGTGCGATGGACATGAAGGCGGAAGTGACAATGGGCTCGGCCAGGGCAAAGGGCTGCCCCGCGACAAAACCGATCCGGCTGGGTGTGATGATCAGCGGAGGCGGCACAACGATGGTGAACATCGACAGGGAGATAAAGGCCGGCCGGCTCAACGCCCGAATCGTTGCGGTAATCAGTTCCCGCTCGGATGTCAAGGGTCTCGAACGCGCCAGGCATATGGGTCTTGAGCCGGTGATTATCCGCAGAAAAGATTTTCCCGACATCGAACAATTCAGCCGACAGATCGCCCGAACACTCGACGAGGCAAAAGTCGATCTGGTGGTTCAGGCTGGCTGGCTTTGCCTGTGGCAGATACCGCCGCAGTATGAAAATCGCGTGATGAATATCCACCCAGCCCTGCTGCCGAGCTTCGGTGGGCGGGGTATGTGGGGTCACCACGTTCACGAGGCGGTACTCGGGGCCGGCTGCAAGGTTAGTGGTTGTACCGTCCATTTCGCAAACAACCAGTACGATTCGGGGCCGATTATTTTGCAGCGCAGCTGCCGGGTCGAGGATGCTGACGATGCCGAGACGCTTGCCGCGCGTATATTCGAGCAGGAGTGCATCGCATATCCGCAGGCGATAGAATTATTCGCCCAACGCCGCCTGGAGGTGGTTGACGGTATCGTAAAGATCAAAGACGCCCCATAGACCAACTCAGCGGGCCAGGCCCGGAAGACAAATGGTTTTTTTCGGGGGTTCGGCAAGCCCTTAGTGGAAGTCGATGAGTGACTGGGTCTTTATGATGGTGACCTGGTCTGGAAAGGCGTGGAATGCGTGGATATGCAATTCATCACGCCGTGCCTCGAAATCGATATAGCTAAACGGCTCAAGCCCGTCGATTGCCAGCTTCGGAAAGCGGACGAATATGCCGCGATTGCGTGCAAAACGTTCCAGGTCAATGTGGCTCTTGCGATAAAGATTGGGGCTCATCTTTTCGACCTGGAAATCGGTCATATAGCTCAGTCCCCTGCTGAGTGTGCATTTATGGGTTCGCTGCCCCCTGAAGCGGAATCGCTCGATAAGGCCCTGCTTGGGCAGCATTTGGCCGGGGTGTGAGATCAGTTCGGTAAGGCAAAGCCCGCGGGTAAAAACGCTGACAACGTGCGAACAGCCCGTCGCCCAGATCATCGTCTCGTACTTTTCGGACTTGAGATGGCGTTTTGCGTAGATGTCGAAGAGTTCCGGGTGAAGTGGCCGTTGGTACAGTGAAAATGCCAATTCGCTGACAGCAACATTCGTCTTTGGAGCGTCCATAACCGATCCCACCTACTCAGGAAATTCTTCTCTCTTCGATAAGTGCATTATATGAAAATTGTGTCCTCCGATTCAAGCTAATTATCAGTACTGAAACCGTGTTAGGGGGCGGTTATCGGACGAATATCTTGCAAGTTCGGGTCTTGTCAAGGGTAATGATTCGGGGGTTTTTTGAAAATTTTTTGGTATCGTCCCAAAGTTTGTGGATACGCTGGGCAATTCGACAAGTTTTTCTTGAATTGTCATTTGCGTTTTTAGCTTTTTGGGCTGCCGGCAGGAATAAAACTTTTTGTGTCCATAGAAAACCAACTTGCATTATGATCGGAATAACATATCGCAACATATTACCCAGCCCTGTTCTTTCTGCTGTTAGCCCGAAAGCGAAAAACGCAATTCCAGAAATTAGTAGTCTTCCACAAACTTTGGGACGTTAATATTTTTTTTGCGTGTGAGTTTTTCATTTCCTGCTCCGTTAGCCGTTCGGCCATAATGGTTTATGCGAAACCGTAAAATTTGCTAACAATCCGCGGGGCGGCCGACGAAAAAAAAAACTTGATTTTTTATCACGATACCATATACAGGAATGTGCGTGGTAGCAACCCAAGATGTGGTATGGTAATACGTTCTCCTGACAGACTACTGTGATTATTGGCGGAATGAGAAGTGAAGTGTCCATTCTGTAGGGAAGATCGGGACAAGGTGATCGACTCTCGCAGCAGCGAGGGCGGCCGGGTTATTCGAAGGCGAAGGCGTTGTCTTGCATGCAACAGACGGTTTACCACCTATGAAAAGATCGGCGACAGCTTCAAGCTCAACGTGGTAAAAAAGGACGGGTCGCGCGTGCCCTATGACCGCGACAAAGTCATCGCTGGTCTGCAGAAGGCTTGTTACAAAAGGCCCGTCTCCGCCGACAGGATACAGGACATCGCCGACAGGGTTGAAGAGGATATCTTCAAGAATTTCGACAAGGAAGTTTTATCCGGGTTTATCGGTGAAAACGTCATGCATCACCTTCGCGACGTTGACAATGTCGCCTATATCCGGTTTGCCAGCGTCTATCGCGAGTTTACCGACGCCGGCGAATTGATCGAAGAAGTAACCAAGGCGATTAAAGGGCCTGACGTTACAGGCCAACCGGGGCTTTTCAACACATAGGCGATTAAAGGAGACGCGACAAGGTTGCGATGCGCTTTGGCAGAAAGGATTGGCCGAATGCAACTGAAAGTAATCAAATCGGACGGCAGTACGGAGCGGTATCTGCACACAAAGGTACTCGGCACGTTCAGCAACGCCCTGGGGCTGATAGGCCAGTCCAACGTCTATGCGGCCGAGCAGTTCGCAGAGGCCCTGACCTTTCACCTGTATGAAGAGAAACAGCCTCGCAAGGTCACCAGTGACAGCATCCACCTCATGGTCCGGGCGGTCCTTGTCGCCACCGGCTACGAAAACGCCGCCGAGGCGCTGAACGATTATCGCCTGAGACGCCAGCTTGAACGCAGCCGCATCGAGGTCATCGACGACCCGCCCCACCAGCCCCAGCCGGATTCGCAACGGACGGCCCACAGATGGAACAAGTCCATAATAGCCAGACATCTCATTGACCGGGACGGGATGGACTACCACATGGCCAGGGCGATCGCCACCTCCGTCGAAGAAAAAATCCTGTCCCTGGGCATAACCAGCATCCGAAAATCCTTGATACGCGAACTGCTCGCCTCCCAAACAGAAGTAATGCTCCGCGCATATAAACAATTGCAGGGCACGGCATAGCCGCTGGCATTATGGGCCCAGCAAAAAAAACGCCGCCGGCACAACACCAGCAGCGCTTTGATTCGCTAAATCCTGATGATCAGTGTTATTTAACACATGCCCTTGAATTACTCTGCCGGACTCTGCCGGAAAATTTACGATTGTCAACGACCCGGCTAACTGTGATCACTCGACCGTAATCAGTCGGCTACGAGCTGGGCAACCATATCGCCGACTTCGCTGGTGGAATAGCCCATTTTTCCCGCAGCCAGCGATTTGAGTTTGCTGCCGGTGACGACCTTGACGGACTCTTCGATCTTCCCGGCGGCATCTTCTTCGCCGAGTGACTGGAGCATCATCGCCATGGCGCAGACTGCCGCCAGCGGGTTGATCACGCCCTGGCCGGTATATTTCGGGGCGCTGCCGCCGATAGGCTCGAACATGCCGATACCTTTGGGATTGATATTGCCGCCTGCCGCGATGCCCATGCCGCCCTGGGTTATGGCTCCCAGGTCGGTGATGATGTCGCCGAACATGTTGCCCGTCACCAGTACGTCAAACCATTCGGGACTCTTGACCATCCACATGCACGTCGCATCGACATGATAGTAGTCGCGACGAATATCCGGGTAGTCCTTTTCGCCCATCTCGTGAAAGGCCCGTTCCCACAGGTCATAGATAAACGTCAGCACGTTGGTCTTGCCGACCAGTCCGAGGGTGTTTTCCTTGCCTTTTCCGCGGGCCTTTTTGCCGTATTTTCGCGCGTACTCGAAGGCGTACTTCAGACAGCGATCCACCTGGAACCGCGTATAAATCGAAGTCTGTATCGCCACCTCGCCGGGCGTGCCTTTAAGCGTAAACCCACCTGCGCCGCTATACAGGTCGCCGGTGTTTTCGCGAACGACCACATAATCGATATCGTCCGGCCCTTTACCCTTCAACGGTGTCTCGACGCCAGGATACAGCCTGACGGGACGAAGATTGATATACTGGTCCAGCGCGAATCGGGCCTTGAGCAGGATTCCCTTCTCCAGGATGCCCGGCTTGACATCGGGGTGTCCGATCGCGCCCAGCAGTATCGAATCGAACTTCCGCAGCTCTTCGATCGCGCTGTCCGGCAGCGTCTCGCCGGTACGCATATATCTCTCACCGCCGAAATCGAACTCGGTCTTTTCAATCTTGAATCCGAACTTCGCCGCAGCCGCTTCCATAACTTTAACCGCTTCAACCGTAACCTCAGGCCCGGTCCCGTCCCCGCCAATAACTGCAATCTTATAACTGGCCATCTACTCTCTTTCCTTTCTGGTTCATGGATTATCATCCCCACGTGGGCATATCCCGGGATGACTTCTGATTATTTTTTCATAAACACACCACGCTAATCTGTGGTACTACAACGCCGCTTAGATTTACCTGAATTGATAACCCTTTAATATACAAAACCTTATATCAATCAAGTTAAATTCGAAATCCGAATATCGAAGCACGAAACAAATTAGAAATACCAAAATTCAAATAACCAAAACAACAAGACTGCCTCAGTTGGCAGGAATTCGTTTTTTTGAAAATTGGGATTTTGAACATTTGATATTATTTCGGATTTCGGATTTCGTGCTTCGGATTTTAAAACAATAAAACAGATTTCCACTATTAAATGGCGCTGTAGTAATAGTTACGGCGCACTAATCCATAGTTGCAGCCTTCTTAATATGCTCCAGCAGGCCGCCGTCGTTGATTATCTCCAGGGCGAAATCCGGCAACGGCTTAAACTGAATCTTCCTGTCCTGGGTTACGTTGTTAATGATACCATTTTCGTAGTCGATTTCAATATCGTCACCGTCATTTATTTCCTGAGGGGCGTTGGGCAATTCGATTACATAGAAGCCGCAGTTAATACAGTTCCGATAGAATATCCGCGCAAACGTCTGTGCGATGACCGCGCCGACGTTGGCGCCCTGGATAGCCCAGACTGCGTGTTCCCTGCTCGAACCGCAGCCGAAGTCATCCCCTGCGACAATCACGTCGCCGGGGCCGCATTTACCGACAAACCCCGCATCCAGGTCTTCCATGCAGTGCCTTGCAAGCTCCGCGGTATCGTCGGTATTCAAATACCTCGCCGGGATTATCTCGTCGGTGTTAACGTGATCTCTTTTATATACGTGCGCCTTTGACATATTCATTTTCCTTTAAAATCCGAAATCCGTGCTTCGTATTTCGTGCTTAGTGTTTAGTGCTTTGCACGCTCTCACATAAACTTTCTCGGATCGGTCAGTTTACCTTCTATCGCGCTTGCCGCCGCTGTTGCCGGGCTTGCCAGATATACCTCGCTCTTTGGTGAACCCATTCTGCCGACGAAGTTTCGATTCGTGGTGCTGATGCACTTTTCGCCCGCTGCGAGTATGCCCATAAATCCGCCAAGACACGCCCCGCACGTCGGTGCGCTGAACACACAGCCGGCGTCGGCGAAGTCCTGCGCCAGCCCTTCGTCGATGCACTGCCGCCAGATAACCGGCGTGGCTGGTACGACTATCGTGCGAATCTTAACCTCTTTGCCCCTGATGATCTCGGCGGCAATCCGCATGTCCTCGATTCGCCCGTTGGTACAACTGCCGATATATGCCTGGTCCATCGCCATACCGGCGCACTGGCTGATTGCTCTGCCGCCGCTGGGCAGATGCGGAAACGCCACGACCGGTTCGAGCCTGCCGCAGTCGATCTCCGTCACAGAGATATACTCCGCGTCCGCGTCGGATTCGAAAACGGTATATTCTGTTTTGTCCTTCAGGTGTTCGTCGAGATAGGCCCTGGTGGTTTCGTCGAATCCGATGATGCCGTTCTTTGCGCCCGCCTCGATAGCCATGTTCGTTATCGTCATGCGTGCTTCCATGGACATCTCTTTGAGCGCGGGGCCGACAAACTCCATCGCCCGATACAGCGCCCCGTCGGTACCGATGCGTCTGATGGCCTCCAGTATCACGTCCTTGCTATAGACGCCACGCGGCAGTGAACCGCTCAGGACAAACTTCATGGAAGCGGGCACCCTGAACCACAGTATGCCGGTGGCTATCGCCGCTGCCAGGTCCGTCGAGCCTATACCGGTACTGAACGCCCCAAACGCCCCGTAGGTGCAGGTGTGGGAGTCTCCGCCGACGATCACTTCGCCTGGCCGAATGTGCCCCTGCTCCGGCAGAAGCGCGTGACAGACCCCTGCCCTGCCGACGGGATAGTAATGCCTGATCCCTTTTTCCTTCACCCACGTATCCAGACGTTTGAGCAGCTCAGCGCTCTTGATGTCCTTGGCCGGCTGAAAATGGTCCGGGGTAACCGCGATCTTTTCGGTATCGAACACCCGGTCAATGCCGTGCTCTTTGAGCATCGAAATCGCCGGCGGAGTCGTCACGTCATGACACATGATCATGTCAATCCTTGCGTTTACAAGGTCACCCGGCCGAAGCGATTTTTTGTCCGCAGCCCGCGCAAAAATCTTTTCCGTTATCGTCATCGCCATTACGCACAACTCCTATGTTAAATTGCGATTTTCCACAACATCCTTCGCGGCCCACAATCACCAGAAATCTTTTGCCTCTCTCGCGGGCACAAAAGGGGTATTTTTCACACTATACCCCCTCCTTTTTTCTAATGCCCGGCGTAGCCGAAACCAAACAGGTTTTTAATATTGGATTCTCATAAAAATTCGTGCACTACTCACAATCAAAAGCATGCGTTTTTCGCTTTACCGGCTACCAGCAGGATGTAAGAAACGGATGGTTCATCCTGCTGGTAGCCTTTAATGCGCTAAACGCAAAAAGTGGGACACCTTCAGAAACAGCTATAACCACTTATAAGAACAAACACTTACAAAAACACCAAAAAATATTGTGCGCGCCGCCGGCTCAATCATAATCTTAAGAGACTAATGCCCGGCATCCGGTGACAAATGTCAAATGCTGATTACAAATCTGCTTTTTCTTCGTCTTTCCGTGCCGTTGTTTCCGCCGAGACCATCCGGTTGATCGCATCGACGTACGCCTTTGAGCTGGCCTCGATGATGTCCGTCGAGACCCCCCTACCGATATACGTCCTGCCGCCGCCGTTGCTGATTCGCACGGTCGTCTCGCCCATTGCGTCTTTTCCGCTGGTAATGGCACGGATAGAATAGTTTTCGATCTTCGGGCAAAGCCCCGTTGCAAGGCGTATCGCCTCGTATGCCGCGCTGACCGGCCCGTCGCCGCATGCGGTGGCCTGTTTGACATGGTCCTTGACACGAATCCTCACGCTGGCCGTCGGCACTGTCCCGGTGCCGCAGGAAACGTGCATGTATTCCAGCTTATATACAGGTTCGACCACGCGGACCTCGTCGTTGATAATCGCGGCGATGTCCTCGTCGAAGACCTCTTTTTTCTTATCGGCGATATCGAGAAACTTTTCGTACGCGATATCGAGTTGGGCCTTGGTGAGCTTGTAACCCAGCATCTTGCACCTGTTCACAAAGCCGTGCCTGCCGGAGTGTCTGCCCAGCACCATCCGCGAGCCGGAAAGCCCTATCGTCTCAGGCGTCATAATCTCGTAGGTCGTCCGCTCCTTTAGAATACCGTCCACATGGATGCCGGATTCATGCGCAAAGGCGTTCGCCCCGACGATGGCCTTGTTGGGCTGAATCACGAACCCGGTCAACTGTGAAACAAGCTGGCTGGCTCTGTGAATCTCGGTAGTCTTTACATTCGTGCCGACATTTCCGAAAAAGTCCGGCCGAGTGTGGATCGCCATGACGATCTCTTCCATCGCCGCATTACCTGCCCTCTCACCCAGGCCGTTGATAGTGCACTCGACCTGACGCGCCCCGTTGCGCACGCCAGCCAGCGAATTGGCAACCGCCATCCCCAGGTCGTTATGGCAATGCGTACTGAGCACCGCCCGGCCGATGTTGGCAATGCCCTCCCTGAGCTGCCTTATGATGTTGCCATACTCGTACGGCAGTACATAGCCGACCGTGTCTGGAATGTTCAAAGTCGTCGCGCCCGCTTCGATCACCGCCGTCAGTATCTCGATCAGGAACGGTATCTCGCTGCGGCAGGCGTCCTCCGGCGAAAACTCCACGTCGTCGGTAGCGCTCCTGGCAAGCTCGACCGCCTTGACCGCCATCCTGATGACCTCGTCGGGCTTTTTGCAGAGCTTGTGTTTCATGTGTATCGGCGAAGTCGCTATAAACGTATGGATACGCCTCTTTTTGGCGGCTTTCAGCGCCTCTGCCGCCGACTCGATGTCTTTGGCAGTCGCCCGTGCCAGGCCGCATATCACAGGCCCTTTGACCTGTTCGGCACACAGACGCGTCGCCTCAAACTGTGCCGGCGACGATACGGGAAAGCCCACTTCGATAATATCAACCTTCATCCTGGCAAGCTGAAGGGCGATCTCGATTTTCTCACTGATTGAAAGCGACGCGCCCGGCGACTGTTCGCCGTCACGTAACGTAGTGTCGAATATCAAAACTTTTTCCGAGGACATTTGCCCACTCCTATGGTAATCCAACTTCTAATCACATCCTGCGCGGCTGATAACCGTTCGGCAACCTGCCAATCTTCCCCGCGAGCACGAAAGGGGTATTTTTCACACTATACCCCCTCCCATGATAGTTCGGTTTTTTGTAACCGTTCACAGTCAGAAACGGTGCGTTAAAACGCACCCTACATGCTAAAATGTTACGATAATAGCAACTGAGCATCTGAGCCGACGAGAATGGGCCGCGACCGAGCTCGTCGGAGGCGGCTCAGATGCGGACAATCGCAAAAATGCTTTCTGCCGAAAAATGCCGAAAACTGCTTAAAACTGCTTAAAACTCCTTCAATTGGCTAAAATGTTGAATTACTGTGAACGGTTACGGTTTTTTTACCGCCTATTACCCAGCCCATTATGGCTCATAGACAGGGATTTTCTACGCTAAACTTGAAAAATCGGTATTTGGTTTATGTGTGGGGGGGGTATCGTGCGCCTAACGGCGCAGCAAAAACAGGCCGAGCGCCCCGGCTGCCGCAAAACGAATTGTATCCATATCTCGTACCATTGCCGCAGCAGTGTACCAGATAAAACCATGATTGCAAGGATATTTGAGGATTTGCTCGTGAATCCTTAAAAAAGTGGCAACTTTTCGGAGTCAGGACTCAGTCGTCGAGTTGTTTTACGATATCGTCGGGGATGTCGAAGTTGGCATAGACGTTTTGTACATCTTCGTGGTCTTCGAGGTCTTCCATCAGACCGAGTATTTTCCTTGCCGTGTTGATGTTGTTTATCGGAATCAGGTTCTTGGGTATCATGGAGATTTCGGCGATTTCGGTGGGGATTTCTTTTTCGTCGAGCGCCTTTTTAAGTGTCTCGTACACAGCCGTGGAACAGGTTATCTCATAGACCTCGCCGGTGTTTTCCATGTCGTCGGCGCCGCCCGACAGGGCGACTTCCATTAGCGAATCTTCGTTGATCGCGTCGGTCTTGACGGTGATAAGGCCTTTGTTTACGAACATCCAGTTCACACAGCCCTGGGCGCCGAGGGAGCCGCCGCGTTTTTCGAAAATCTTTTTGATCTCCGGCCCCGTCCGATTGCGGTTGTCCGTCAGGCCGTCCACCATGATGGCAACGCCACCGGGTGCATAGCCTTCGTAAAGCAGCTCTTCATAGTTGACCGCACCGAGTTCGCCGGTCCCCTTTTTTATCGCCTTTTCGATCGTGTCCTTGGGCATATTGGCCTCGCGGGCCTTTTCGATGGCGTACCTGAGCGTCAGGTTCTGGGCGGGGTCACCGCCGCCTGCCTTGGCCGAGACGATAATCATCTTGGCTATCTTGCTCCATATCCTTCCGCGTTTTGCGTCGTTGGCGGCCTTTTTGTGTTTAATGCCGGCCCAATGCGAATGTCCTGACATGTCACCGATCCCATTATCAATTGATTATTGACTATTGACTACTGACTACTGACCACTGACTATTGACCATTGCTTGCTGATTACCAACTAATGAATAACCTTGTTTAGTGGATACGTAATAATGCCCGATGCCCCGGCGCGTTTCAATTCGGGGATGAGCCTGCGTTCGACATCGTCCTCGATTACTATTTCAATCGCGACATAGTCGCTGTTGGCAAGCTCGGAAACTGTCGGGCTTTTCTCCGCCGGCAGAAGTTTCAGCACCGCCGGCAGGTTGTCCTTTTCGACGTTCATCTTCATGCCCACCCGGCTCCTGGCATCGATAGCGGCGTTGAGCAGGATCGCGATATTTTCAATCTTCGTGCGCTTAAAATCGTCCTGCCATGCCTGTTTGTTTGCGATAAACCGCGTGGTGGACGACATGATCTCGTCGATGATCCGCAGATTATTGGCACGCAGCGACGAGCCGGTCTCGGTAAGCTCCACGATACCGTTTACGAGCCTGGCCTTGACCTCCGTGGCACCCCAACTGAACTCGACTTTGACGTTGACGCCTTTCTGCCGGAAGTAGTTTTCCGTGGTGTTGACCAGTTCGGTCGCAATGATACCGCCGTCCAGGTCTTTGGGCCTCTGCACATCCGATTCGTTGGGCACTGCCAGCACCCAACGGGCAGGCTTGCTGGTCGCCTTGCTGTAAAGCAATTCGCAGACCTCGTGTACATCCGAGCCGTTTTCAACGATCCAGTCGTGCCCCGTAAAACCCGCGTCCAGCACGCCGTCGGCTACATAACGGCTCATCTCCTGGGCGCGAAGAATTGTCAACTCTATCTGGTCGTCGTCAATCTGCGGAAAGTAGCTTCGTTCGAATCCAGACACGTTAAACCCAGCCTTTTCGAACAGATTTAAAGTCGCCCTCTGCAGGCTTCCCTTGGGAATGCCCAGTTTCAATACTTTTTTCGACAAAACTCCTGTCCTTTCCTAATGCCCCTGCTTAGCCTTCGTTTTGGTCTTCGCTTTAGTCTTCGCTTTAGTCTTTGCTTTAGTCTTCGTTTTGGTCTTTGCCCCGGTACTGGTTTTCGCCTCAGTCCCCGCCTTAGCCTTCGTTTTGGTCTTCGCTTTAGTCTTCGTCCCACCTTTTTTTCTGGTTGTTTCGCATTCGCGTTTGAGCAGGGCGTAGAACTCATAACCGCTTGTCGCGGCAATCTGCCGTTCGAGGAATCCCGCTATTTCGTCGTCGTCGGCCTTTGGATTGACGTACTCGTTTTCCCTAAGATAATCGAGCATTTTCTGAGTCAGAGGGATGGTATGTCCATCCATGGCGGTAACAAAGCAGTAGTTTGCGGCAAACCGGCTAACATGTTCCAGTTCACCGAGTAGTTTGTGCCACTGTCGTTTGCCCTGCTGTGCAGCATCGCCCATGTCCAGCATGTCAAACTTGTTGAAGACGGAATTCAGGGCCATGGGCAGGTCGGAGGCGATTGCCCTTGTCTTCTCGTTCGAGGCACCGATCACTTCTGCAATCTCTTCGGCTCTGGACACACGCAGGTCGTTGAAGTTGACGAAGTGGTCCTTTATCTTACCGAGGATCCTTCTGGCCAGCGAAGCCTTCACATGCTCACTGATAATGCCATACACAAGCGATTCGATCGGATCGGCGAACGTACGTTTTTTGACCTTCGAATGCTTTTGCTTCAGCAAACAATGCAGTTTCGCGACTTTTTTTGCGTATTCTTTACTGTTTTTCATATCTTTCTGCCGAGTTTGAAGTACTTAATTTTTTAATCGTCCTGCTGCGGGATGTCAGCATCTTTCTGATGCAGTTCCCTGGAAATAGTTTCTATAATATTCAGTGTTTCCAGTGTTTTCTTGAGTTTCTCATCCTCGAAAAAATGCAGATGCGGACAGCATCTGGCGGTCACTTTTTTGCCCAGCAACGATTGTATCCGCAGTGTTGCATGCTGGATGGCCTCGAAGGTTCGACGCTTGGCCTTGCCACTGGCCGCCAGGATGCTCAAGTGAACATCGGCATTTCGCATATCCGGCGAGACGTCCACTTCTGTAACGCTGACAATGCCGGAAATCCGCGGATCGCTCAGGTGATTGGCTATGGTATCGCTAACGGAAGCCCTGATTACCCTTGCAACCCTTTCCTGTCTTCTGGACGGCGCTAATCTGTCCATATTAACTTCCCACCTACCCTCTAAACATCACCGACGAAACCGTACGATACTATCGCCCACAGCTCTCCAGCCGGCAACTACAGCTTTCTGGCCAGTTCAACAACTTCATAGATCTCGAATTCGTCTTCGACTTTAATATCGTCAAAGCCGACGATTTTAATACCGCATTCCAGCCCAGCCTTGACCTCACGAGCATCGTCCTTGAAATGTTTCAGCGACCCGACCGCACACTTGTCCTTGATGACTATACCACCCCGAACAAGCCTCAGGTGCGATTTCCTGCTCACCATGCCGCTGGTAACATAGCACCCCGCGATAGTGCCGACGTTCGAGACCTTGAATACATCGCGAACGACACACCTGCCGATGCTCTTTTCTTCGTATTCGGGGTCCAGCAGGCCGACCATCGCGTCCCTCAGCTCTTCGGTGATCCTGTAGATAATATTGTAGAGCCTGATATCGACGCCTCTGGACTCGGCGATCTCTTTGACATGCTCGTCGGCGACGACGTTGAATCCGATGATGATCGCGCCGGAGGCATGGGCCAGTACGACGTCGCTCTCGTTAACCCCGCCGACGGCGGCATGGAGTATCCTGATCTTTACTTTCTCGGTGCTGATATCGCCGATGTAATTGGTCAAAACATCCACAGAACCCTGGACGTCGGCCTTCAAAATGATATTCAGTTCCTTGATACTGCCAGCCTCGATCTGGCTGAAAAGATTGTCCAGGGTAACCTGTGACCGACGGTACAGGGTTCTTTCCCTGGACATTATCCTGTTCTGCTCGGCGGCCTGTTTGGCCCGGTTGATATCCGACATGCAGAAGAATTTGTCGCCAGCCTGCGGGACATCGCTAAGGCCCGTTATCTCCACGGGCATCGAACTGACTGCCTTCCTGATGCTCCGCCCGTCGCTTTCTCGCATGGTTCTTACCCTGCCGTACCCATCACCGGCCAGGACAATGTCGCCCTTTTTGAGGTGTCCTTCCTTCAGCAGAACCGTCGCCGCCACACCCTGGGTACTGGTCATCTTCGCTTCGATGACCCAGCCGGTCGCCGGGACCGTGGAATCGGCCTTGAAATCCTTCAACTCGGCCATGTAATCGAGATGTTCAATTATATCTTCTATTCCTTCGCCGGTTATAGCACTGGTTTTGACTACTTCGATCTTTCCACCCCATTCGGTGGGCGTAAGCTCCTGCTCGGCGAGCTGACCGTAAATACGATTTATATCGACGCCAGGCAGGTCAATTTTGTTCAACGCAACAATGATTTCGACATTGGCAGCTTTAGCATGGTGGATCGCCTCAATCGACTGGGGCATAAGACCATCGTCAGCGGCGACAACCAGAACGACAATGTCGGTCATGTTTGCACCACGTGCCCGCATTGCAGTAAAGGCCTCGTGTCCCGGCGTATCCAGAAATGTAACCTTCTTACCCCCCAGTCCAATCTGGTAGGCGCCGATGTGCTGCGTAATACCGCCTGCCTCGCCGGCAGCGACGCTTGTGGAACGTATCTTATCCAGCAGCGACGTCTTGCCGTGATCGACATGGCCCAGCATCGTTACCACCGGGGGTCGTTTCTCGAGATGCTGGAACTGCCTGTCAGCGAATTCCTTTTCTATCTGCTCCTGAATCGATTTCTTCCGTTCGACTATGAGCTCCGTGCCCATCTCCATGGAGATCAGCTCGGCTGTATCGGTGGCTATCACCTGGTTAGCGGTGGCCATGATACCCTGGGACATCAGTTTTGCGATAATAACGTTTGTCTTGGTCGCAAGGGCCGACGAAAGGTCTTTCACGCTAATCGGCTCGCTTACGAAGGCCTTCTCCGGTCGCAAAACAGGGGCATCGAAAGATCGCTTGGCCTCGATCCTGCGTGTGGACCTTGCCCGAAGCGTCTCACCTCTTGCCGCGGCGAGCCTTGCTCGCCTGTCCTCCACGTCCCTGGCCCGCATTCGACGCTGACCGCCCTTTTGTTTCTGAGCATCGGCTGCTGGTGGGATGGTTGTATCTTTGCGACGCCCCCTGGTTCTGTCACGACCTTTTTTGCCCTTGGCCGGCGTCGCCGTATCCGTGCCGGACAGCAGAGGAACGGTTATCGGTTTGTCATACCGGGTCCTTGAAGTCCGGGAATATCCGGAGCTTCGCGGACTACGACGCTTGTGTTCATGCGACTCGACCGCTTCAACACGTATCACCGTGGGACCTGTCATCGTTGCGGGCTTTGGCGTACCGAGCATGGGGCCAGCCGGCTCGATGACTTCGGGTTTGGGGGGAGCGGATTTCTTCGCCGGCTTCTTCGCCGTTTTCTTCGCCGTTTTGGGTTTGGCGGGCTTTTTCCCAGCTTCAGGCCCAGCCTTCGGCTTTGACTTGGCCTTCGGCTTTGGCTTGGCCTTCGGCTCTGACTTGGCCTTCGGCTTTGGCTTGGCCTTCGGCTTTTTCGCCACGACTGCTGCCACTTCTACCCGCCCGCCGACCCGCCCGCCGACCCGCCCGCCGACCTGCTTTTCCTCCCCGACCGGGGCTTCGGCGACGGCAACCC
>SDBV01006203.1_pt1 | contig 16638 bp, 19 predicted proteins | sample 2277081 | NCBI WGS metagenome assembly SDBV01 (sample SAMN10402039, study PRJNA504765) | marine sediment metagenome | isolation source: marine sediment core GS10_PC15, 223 cmbsf | place: Arctic Ocean: Southern Knipovich Ridge | collected 2010 | reverse complement strand
TCGGTGGTGTAGAGGGTCGCGACCTCTCCTGTGTAGTTGCGAATACCGTACAGCGCGCCCACGACGAGGAGCGGAATCATCAGGAGCTTTGCTGTCGTTTGGTTCATCGAAGACTCTCTTCGCCTCAGCTCGGGAGCACGCAGTCCGGCCGAGCCCCTGGCCCGAGAGACTGAATCGGCTGAACACCGCGCAAAGTTCACCAGAACTGTGTAAAAAAGACCCACCGTTGGGCAGCTGACCGGACCACGAGCCGCGGCCGAGCGCTACGGCCGGGACCGGCCGCGCCCGCGCATGATGCGCTTGAGATCCCGCTCGTTCTCGCGTTTGCGGATCGCCTGGCGCTTGTCGTAACGGCGCTTACCGCGCGCGAGAGCGATTTCGACCTTGGCGCGACCGCCCTTGAAGTAGAGCTGCAGCGGGATCAACGTGAGCCCACGCTCGACGACGCGGCCCGCGAGCCGCCTGATCTCGCGCTGGTGGAGGAGCAGCTTGCGCTCCCGCAGCGGCGGCGCGTTGGCCCGCCCCGCCTGCTCGTAGGCGCCAATGTGGGCGTTCAGGAGGTAGACGTCACCGCGCCGGATCTCCGCGTAGGCGTCGCCAAGGCTCGCCTTGCCGGCCCGCAGCGATTTCACCTCGGGGCCGAGGAGCACCATCCCGGCCTCGAAGGTGTCGAGAATCTCGTACTCGTAGCGGGCCTTGCGATTGCTCGCGATGACCTTGCGCTGCTTGTCGTCGTCGCCCATCGCCGCTCCAGGCCTCCGAAATAGATGGTACCCGGCCGACCCGCGGCGAGCCCGGCCTCGGGGCGACGCGCTGCGCCCGGGGCTTCGCGCGATCGGGGCGAGCCGCGCGCTATCGAGCCGCGCCGGCGCGCCGCGGATCCAGCACGCGGTTGTCGATCAGCCGAACGGCTTCGCGCGCGCCGCGATCCGGCGAATCGCGCTCTGGTGAGGCGCGTTCTGGTGAGACAAAATAGACGGCCAGCGCGAGCAGCGCCGAATCCACGAGCTTCTCCGCGACGGGACCGAGCGAGTCCGCAGCGCGCAGCTCGACGTAATCGATCCTCGCGAGCGGCGCCTTTTCGATCTCCGCGTTGGCCAACCGGAGGAGTCGCGCCGAATCGCGTTCTCCGGCCGCCACGGCGCTCTCTGCGGCGTCGAGGGCGCGAACCAGCGCAACCGCCTGGCGGCGCGCCTCGGGATGCAAGCGGACGTTGCGGCTCGAGAGCGCCAGACCGTCGGCCTCGCGAACGATCGGAGCAGCGACGATCTCGACGTCGAATCCGAGGTCGCGAACCATGCTGCGGATCACACGCAGCTGCTGGTAATCCTTCTCTCCGAAGACGGCGAGGTGGGGCTTCGCGGCGAGCAGGAGTTGCGCAACGATCGTCGCGACCGCGCGAAAATGGCCCGGGCGCGATCGCCCGCAGAGCGGCTGGGCGGCCTCCCCCACCTCGATCCAGGTCTGGCTCGCGGGCCGGATCATCTCGTCGCGCCCGGGTGCGAAGACCACCTCGACACCCGCATCGCGACAGCACTGCAGGTCCTGTTCACGCGTGCGCGGGTAACGGCGCACGTCCGCGGCGTCTTCGAATTGGGTCGGATTGACGAAGATCGAAACCCAGACGCGGTCGGCCCGCTTGCGCGCCTCGTCGACGAGCGACAGGTGGCCGGCGTGGAGCGCACCCATCGTGGGCACCAGCGCGATCTTTGCGCCCGCCGCGCGCTCGCGGTCCGCGAGCGCCTGAAGCTCCGCAACCGTTTCGATGACACGCATTCCGGTTACTGGTACGAGTGTTTGGCGTCTGGGAATTTCGAGTTTGCGACCTCTTCGGCGAAATTTCGAGCGGCCTGAGAGGCGAGCGAGCCGAGGTTCGCGTACTGCTTGACGAAGCTGGGCGTCCAGTCCGTCAGGCCGAGCATGTCGTGCATCACGAGCACCTGGCCGTCGCAGTGGACACCCGCACCGATGCCGATGGTCGGAATCGTCAGCCGCTGTGTGACCTCGCGGGCCAACTCTTCGGGAATCCCTTCGAGCACCACCGCGAATGCCCCGGCGGCTTCGACGGCCTGCGCGTCGCGGACCACCCGCGCGCGACCCTCCTGATCGCGACCCTGTACCCGGTTGCCCCCCATCCGGTGGATCGCCTGGGGGGTGAGGCCGACGTGGGCCATCACCGGGATCTCGGCCGCGACGATGCGCTCGACGGTCGCGGCAACCTGTTCGCCACCCTCGAGTTTCACCGCGTGCGCGCCGCCCTCCTTCACGCAGCGGAACGCGTTGCGCAGCGCGTCTTGCGCAGAAATCTGGTAGCTGCCAAATGGCATGTCACTGACGACCACCGCACGGCGCGCCCCTCGAGCGACCATGCGCGTGTGGTAGACGATTTCGTCGAGGGTCACGGGGAGCGTCGTATCCTGCCCCTGGACGACGTTGCCGAGCGAATCACCGACGAGCAGGACGTCGATGTCCGCCGCATCAAAAATGCTCGCGAAGGTGAAATCGTAGGCGGTGAGCATCGCGATGCGCTCTCCGCGCTCCTTGCGTGCCACGAGGGACGGGATCGTGATGCGGTGCTCGCGAGCGGCCTTGGCGGTGACGGTAGACACGGGCGCCTCCGGTGGTCTGCGCGCTGTGCGTCTCGGAAACAAAAACGCGCCAGCCGGAGAAATCCGGAGGCGCGGCGTCGGCCAAGCGGTTGGGCCCGCTGACCACCCCTCAACCACCCCCGTCTCGGTCCCGCGGTGGGGATCCAAGCGTACTCTGGGCGTTGCCAGGCGTCGTTTCTGTCTGCCCGAAGCGCGTACGCGCGGCGCGTACAGCGGCTTCAATCGGTTTCAGCATCGTGATGGAGTTCGCAACCTGCGAGACCCCTCTCGACGGGGAAAGCTTGGGACAGCCCGGTGGGGGTTGTCAAGCGCCCCGCTCCCCGTCGCTGGACGCCAGCCGGACCCCCGCGGGATGCCCGCTAGACCTCCGCTGGACGCCAGCCGCACCCCCGCTGGATGCCCGCCGTCAGCGGAGTTCTCTCGCGAGCGCGAGCAATTGCTCGGGCGAAAGGCTTTCTGCGCGCGCGAGCGGCTCGATCGCGCAACGGGACAGCGCGGCCTTGAGTTCGTCCACGGAGTGTTCCGTCCCGAGCACCCCGGCCCGGAGCGAGTTGACGAGTATCTTGCGCCGCTTCGCGAACGCGGCGCGCACGACCCGCTCCACGTGTTCGAATTCCCGCTCCTCGACCGGGGAGGTGTCCAACGGGGTGACGCGAACGAACGTCGAGTGCACCCTCGGCACGGGAAAGAAGCAGTTGGGCGACAGCTCCATCGCCTTCGAGAACGCCACCGTCAGCCTGTGCAGTACAGAGAGAGACCCGTAGTCGCGGGATCCCGGCCGCGCGAGCAGGCGAGTGGCGACCTCGCTTTGGAGCATGACAGACCAATCCGTCAGCGAGTCGCGAAGATCCAGACATCGGCGCAGCAGAGGAGCCGACACATTATAAGGTAAATTGGCGACCAACCGGACGGGCCCGGCTCGAGCCCCGACGCACCCCGCGAGATCGAACTCGAGCGCGTCGGCATGAACGAGTTCGACGTGGTCGGGCAATGCGGCGTCGGCGCGCAGCGCCCGCACGATTCCCGCATCGATCTCGATCGTCACGACGCGCTGCGCCCTCTTCGCGAGTGCTCGGGTCAACACCCCGAGCCCCGTTCCGATCTCGATCACCCGATCGCCCGGCTCGACTCCAGAGAGTTCGACCAGCCGCGCCGCGAGAGAGTCGTCGACCAGGAAGTTCTGGCCGAGGTCGCGGCGCGCGAGCAGGCCGTGCCTCGCGAGAAACGCCTTGACGTCAGCGGCGCTCAAAGCGACCCGCTGCCGCGCGAGAACGAGTTGAGATCCAGACCGTGGCGATCGCCGCGGGCGAGCAGCCGCGAGCCCGCTGCGGCGATCATTGCGGCGTTGTCGGTGCACAGTGCGAGCGGCGGAAAGAAGGCCTCGAAGCCATCCTCCGCCGCGGCGTTCGCCATTTCTGCGCGCAGGCGGCGGTTGGCCGCGACACCACCCACGACGCAGAGACGCACGATCCCCTCAACGCGCAGGGCCTGGCGCGCGCGACTCACGAGGACCTCGATCGCGGCCGCTTCGAACGACGCTGCGAGGTCGGCGACGACCGACGCCCCGAGCGCGCCCGTTTCCGCTCGACGCTCGACTTCCAACGCAACCGCGGTCTTCAATCCGCTGAACGAAAAATCGAAGCCCGCGCGATCGACCAGCGGTCGCGGAAAGCGAACGGCGGCGGGGTCGCCCGATTGCGCGGCCGCCGAGACCGCCGGTCCACCTGGAAAACCGAGTCCGAGCAATTTGGCGACCTTGTCGAACGCCTCGCCAACCGCGTCATCGCGGGTTTCGCCGAGAAGCAGCGGAGGCGCGCCCGCCTCGATCCGAAACAGCGCAGTGTGACCGCCCGAAGCGAGCAAGCCGAGATAGGGGGCGCGGAGCGAGGCGTCGGCGAGCTCGGCAGAGGCGAGGTGGCCGCTCAGATGATGGACCCCCACCATCGGAACGCCGAGCCGATAGGCCAGCGCCTTGCCAAAAGACAACCCCACCAGCAGCGACCCGATCAGGCCGGGCCCTGCGGTCACCGCAATCGCGGAGAGCTCGTGCGAACGAACCTCCGCCTGCGCGAGCGCAGCCTCGACCACCGCGGAAACGCTTCGGACGTGGTCGCGCGAGGCGAGTTCGGGAACGACGCCGCCGTAGGGCTCGTGAATCTCGACCTGGCCCCGAACGACGCTGGACAGAATCTCCGTTCCACCGCGCACGACCGCCGCGGCCATCTCGTCGCAGGAACTCTCGATGCCGAGAATGAGGTCGGAGCTCAGCCGGTCCGTCGCTCCAGCTTCTCCTGCTCGGATTTGCAATCGATACACAATTCGGCCACCGGTCGAGCCCGAAGCCGCTTGACGCCGATGTCCTCACCGCAGTTCACGCACTCGCCGTATTCGCCGTCTACGATCTTGCGCAGTGCGGTGTCGACCTTGGAGAGGAGTCCCTGCTCGCGCTCGCGCAGTCGACCCGTGAACTGCAGATTGATCTCTGATGATGCGGTGTCGATCTCGTCCGGGAAATCATCGGGATCGAGGTGGATGTCTCCCTCGAGCACCTTGCGCTGATTGCCCTGGAGTAGCTCGCGCTGTTCCAGGAGGAGCTTCTTGAATCGTTCGAGGTTCCGTTTGTTCAATCCAGTCCCCTGCTGCTTTCGATCAGTTTAGAGCAACCCGAGCTGCTGATTCGCTTCAGCAGCTCGGTCCGAATCCGGATATTCGGCGAGTACGCGTTCGAAAGCCTTGCGCGCCGCGGTGTTGTACCCCGGACCAAGCCGGAGCAGCGCCTCTCCTTCTCGGTAGAGAGCGTCGGCTGCCTTATTCCCGTTGGGGTAGCGAGCGACAACATCGTCGAACCGCAAAATCGCCTTTTTGTAGTTTCCCTGCTGGAAGTAGCAATCTGCCCGCCAGTACGCGGCGTCATCCGCATATACGGAGGACGGATAAGTTTGCAGAAACTCTCCGAGCCGGTCAACACAAACCCCCCAATCGCTGCGGCTCCAGGTGGATCGAGCGGCCTTGTAGGCGGCCAATTCCGCGCTGAGCGCGGTATTTCCGCCCGCAGCGCCCGCGCCGCCCGGCCCCGCGCCTTCTCCGGGGTGCACAGCGCCCGATTCGGCCGCTTTGGTCGCCCCCTCCTGGCGAGCCGCGCGAGCCTCGCGAAGCGCTTCGCCGACGCGATGTTCGGCGACTTCCAGCCGGCCGCTCAGCAGCTCGTTTTCCTGTTCGAGCGCGTCGACTCGCGTCGCGAGTTCAGCCAGGCGTTCGCGCGGTGCTCTTCCTCCGCTTCGCGCCGCGTTGCGCTTGAGATCCACCACATCTCGTTGGACCTTCCGAAAATCCGCGACCGTGACGCACCCGGTCACCAACGGAAGGACCAGCACAAGCACCGCGTATCCCCGTTTCATCCGATTTCCCCCTTTTCCCCTCAAAATTCGAGTACTCAAACCACCCGCACCGCGCGAGAGCGCCGACTAGCGCGGATAGGGCCCCCACGAGGGGCTCGTGTCGTCGCCGCGGCTGCGGGTCAACCGCTGCAGATGGTCTCCGCTGGAATCGATCAGGTAGATATCGGCGCTTCCCCGGCGCGTCGAGCTGAAGGCGATCTTCCTCGAATCCGGTGACCAGCACGGTGACTCGTCATTTCGAGGATGACTGATCAGCGGAAGATTCACACTTCCTTCCGGATCGATCAACCAGATGTCGAACTGGCCACCGACGCGGCCCTGGTAGGCGATCCATCGCCCATCCGGCGACCAGGCGGGGTTCGTGTTGTAGCCGCCGTCGAAAGTCAGCCGCCTGACGTTCGATCCGTCCGCATCCATCAAATAAATCTGCGGCGAACCCGAACGATCCGAAACAAAGGCAAGTTTTCGCCCGTCCGGTGACCACGAAGGCGAGACGTCGATCGAGCGGTTCTGGGTGAGTCGTCGCAGGCCCTTTCCATCGAGACCCACCCGATAGATTTCCGTCGACCCGCTCGGGCTCATCACGACGGCGAGTTCACGCCCTCCCGGGTGAAAGACCGCTCGGTACTGGGGCATGCTGCCGAACCTGGAGAGAATTTGTCCAGGCTTGCCGCGACCGCGCGTCGAGACAAACAGCAGGGGGCGGTTTTCGCTGCGGTAAGAGGTGTAGATGATCGCATCGCCACTCGGAGACCAAGAGGGAAAATTGTTGATCGACCGATTGGCGGTGGCCGCGCGTTGATTACCACCGTCTGCATCCATCACGAAGATCTCGGAGTTTCCGCCGCGCTTCGAGACGAACGTGAGTTCCGTGCTCGCGACTCCGCGCGCACCGGTCAAGACCTCCACGATGTCGTCCGCCATTCGCTTGGCGAGGATGCTGGGGTCGGCCGACGCGAGCTGGCGGTAGCGGCGACGGAGATTGCGCTGACAGCCGGCGAGATCCCAGACGCCAAACTCCGCGACGAATTCGTCCTTCTCGACGCGCAGCGCTCCCTCGACGAAAACGTCCGCACCGATCGTGGTCCACTCCGAACATTCGAACTGTGCTCGCGCCCCCAGCGTTTTGGTGGTCGTGGGTCCGAGGAAGGCCTTCCGATCGATCAGGCGAAACAAGCTCGAGAATTCGAGCGCGGCCGCAAGGCTCTCGCGATACGCTTTGGCGCCGGAGCCACCCGAAAATTTCTGCAGCGCGATGCTGAACTTCTGCTCCTGGCCACTCGTCACGACGACGGCGGGGCGCTCCGCGGCGCGAACGTCCGTGGGCGTGGCCGCGACGGCGATCGCGGCGACGATGACGAGCAGGGCTGTGCGCATCAATAGCTGTCCTCGGGCATGAACACGAAATCCCACTTGCCCGCTTCCGGCGGCGGCGGCAGCGGGCTCGACTTTTGGATCGCGCGAATCACGCCCTCGTCGTACCAGGGATTGCCCGATCGGCGAGACAACCGCGGCGTACCGCGCACCCCACCCGACGCGTCGAGATCGACCTCGACGCGAGCTTCGAGGGCCTGGGTGCGAAACCCATGCGGCAGCTTCCAGTTCTTTTGCACGTGAATCTTGGCGCGCTTGAGCCAGGCGGCAACCTCCGGCGAGATCGCGACGCCGTCCGGGGAGCCCGGCGAACCGATCGCGGTCGGCGCCGCCTTCGCGATCTCGACCGGGGGCGCATCCTCGCCCGTCTCCGCGCGCAGTCGCGCGAAGACGTCCTCGTATTGCTCCGCGGGCGCGGGTGTCGGCTGCACGGGCGGCGGCTTCGCGACGACCGCGGGTTTGACGACCTTGGGTTTGATTTTCGGTGTGCTGGGTTCTGCGGGCAGCACGACCTTCTTGGGTTTCGGCGGCACCGGCTTCACGGGCACCGGCTTCGCGACCGGAGCGGGCGCCGCGGAGCGAGCAGCTGCGGGCGCGCGCACCAATTCCACCGTGATCACACCGCGCGGCACGCTGATCTTCGATTGGGGCGAGACAAAGAAGGCCGCGACCAGCACCACGTGCGCGGTGAACGAAATCGCGAACAGGCGGCGCAGTTCCCGGCGCCGAAGGCCGCCGAGTTGAATTGCGATCTCCTGAGTCCCCATCATGATGCGCGCCCCAGTCTGCGCTCAGCTCTCGGGCTCCGTCACCATCCCAAGCTTGGTGGCGCCCGCCTGTCGAGCGGCTGCTAGGGCTTTGACGACGTATCGGTAGGCGACGTTCTGGTCGGCCCGCAGAAAAATCTCCTTGCTGTCGCGGCCCTCGAAGATCGCCGCCAGTTTCTCGCCCAGTTCGGCCTCGGCGATTTCCCTTCGGCCGAGGTGGTATTTTCCCGCCTTGTCGACCGTCAGGATCAGTGGTTCGTCCTTCATCCGAAGCTGTTGGGTCGTGGTTTCCGGCAGATCGACGTCGATCCCCTGGTGCATCAGTGGAGCCGTCACCATGAAAATGATCAGCAGCACCAGCATCACGTCGACGAAGGGCGTGACGTTGATCTCGGATCGAGGCTGCAGCACCGTCAAGGAAGCGCCCCCTCAGTCCACGACCACTGGGGGTGATTCCTGTTTCGTGTTCGCCATATGACGCAGATCGCCCTCGTACTCGCTGCTAAAGAGATCGATCGCGGCGGCGAGGCCGCGCAACTCGCCCACGAAGTGGTTGTAGAAGATCGTGGCCGGAATCGCGGCGAACAGACCGACCGCGGTGGCAATCAGTGCCTCCGCAATGCCGGGCGCCACGACCGCGAGGCTCGCGCTGCCAGCCCGACCGATTCCCTGAAACGCGTTGATGATTCCGATCACCGTTCCGAACAGACCGATGAAAGGAGCGGCGCTCCCCGTGGTCGCCAGAAAGGGGAGGCCGCGCTCGAGGCGCAACGCTTCGCGGGAGCCGGTCCAGGCGATCTTTTGCGCGAGCGCCTGCAGGTGGCCTTCCGCGAGCCCTTCCAGCGCCGATTTTCCGCTGAAGCGCGCCATGCGATTGACCTCGGCGTAGGCGTCGAGAAAAATCGCCGATAGCGGACCGCGATCGAGGTCGCGGGCCGCTTCATAGGCGGCGTCGAGCGATCCCTCGTGATAGACCTCGAGGAATGCCTCGCTATCCTGCTCGGCACGCCGCAGCTCACGCCACTTGAAGGCGATGATGGCCCACGAAGTGACCGAAAGTATGAGTAGCAACAGGAGGACGAATTGAACGAGCCAGCTGGCCTGCCATACCAACGCCCAGGCATCCAGGCTCGCGAGACGCCCCCCCACAGCCGTCCCGACGATAAAATTCATTTCCACACTCGTTTGAAAGCGGTGCGAGTCTAGGTAACGCCCGCAGGGAGTTCAATACAACTCCACCGACACAAGGAGCCGTGATGCAGATCACCGTCGAAGCCCGGAACGCCATCGATGTGCGCACAGCGATGCTCGTACTTCTCGTACCAAAGCTCGAGGACGCGCACTGGCGCCCGCCGCCCCGAGTCGCCGCTGTAGACCGCGCGCTGGGGGGGCAGATCGCGGCGCTGATCGCGAGTGGCGATTTTCGAGGCAGGTCGGGAGAAGCCCTCCTGCTCTATCCCAGCGCCGAAATTCCGGCCGAGCGAGTCCAGCTGCTCGGATTGGGCAAAGAAGGCGAACTCGACGCCGAATCCGTGCGCCGCCTGGCCGGGCGCGCGGTCGATGCGGCGAGAGATCGCCGCGCCACCAATATCGCGATCTGCGCGCCCCGCGTTCGGGGCCTTCGGCTTCCGGAAATCAGCCAGGCCCTGGCGGAGGGCCTCGTGCTCGCGAGCTACCAGTTCGACACCTACCGCGAGCGCGACAAAGACGCGGCGCCGTTGGTAAAGCGCGCCGCACTGCTGATCGACCGACCCACCGACTTGAAGACCGCGCGCGACGCGAGTCGAACCGGAGTCGTACTCGCCGAATCCCAGAACCTGGCCCGCCAGCTCTCGAACGAACCCGCCAACGCCCTTCCCCCCGCCGAGCTCGCCAATGCCGCAAAGCGCATGGCGCGCGAAGTCGGACTCGGCGCCCGCGTGATGGACGTGGCGGAACTCAAGAAGCACCGGATGGGCGGGATTCTCGCCGTGGGTGGGGGCAGCGCAAACACCCCGCGCCTGATCGTCCTCGACCACGATCCGCGATCGACGAGCGGGAAGAAGGGCGCCAAGCGCAAGGCCGAAGCTGCGCGGCGACTGCCGACCGTCTGCCTGGTCGGCAAGGGGATCACCTTCGATTCGGGCGGCATCTCGATCAAACCATCGGCGGCGATGGACGAAATGAAGCACGACATGTCCGGGGCTGCCGCAGTCATCGGCGCGCTGCGGGCCTGCGCACTGCTGAAGCTGCCGATCCGCGTGGTGGGGGTGATCGCGGCGGCGGAGAACATGCCCGGCAGCACCGCCTACCGCCCCGGCGACATCGTGACCACGATGTCTAAAAAAACCGTGGAGATTCTGAATACCGACGCCGAAGGTCGCGTCGTACTCGCTGATGCGCTCCACTACGCGAACACGAAATTCAAGCCCGAAGCCATGGTCGACCTGGCGACGCTCACGGGCGCCTGTGTGGTGGCGCTCGGCAAATGGGCCACGGGGCTGTTTGGCAACCACGAAGGCCTCATCGAGGCCGTGCGTGCGGCCGGCGAGTCGACCGCAGAGCGGGCCTGGCCGATGCCGCTCTGGGCGGAACACCGCAAGGCGGTTCGCAGCGACGTGGCCGACATCAAGAACACGACCGGCCGCGACGGCTCGTCATCGACGGCTGCGGCTTTTCTCGCAAATTTCGTGGGAGACACACCCTGGGTGCACCTGGATATCGCGGGTACGGCCTGGGGCAATAAACCGTCCCCCTATCTCAAGAGGGGAGCCACCGGCGTGGGCGTCCGGCTGCTCGTGGAACTGCTGCAGGGTTGGAAGAAGAAACAGATCGTTTGACGGGCCAGCATGCGCCGCCTAGCCTCCCGCTCTTCAAAAAACAATGGACAAGGAGAACGCTCGATCATGACCCGCTCAAAGGCCTCTAATCATCTTGCTCGCTTCGCTTCACTCGCCGCGCTCGTGGCGCTACTCGCCCCGACGAGCGCGCTGGCCGGCGACGCCGAGAAAGCCAAAGGGCTCTACACGGCCAACTGCGCTTCCTGCCACGGAGAAACCGGCAAGGGTGACGGACCCGTGGCGCCAGCCATCCCGCCGCCGCCGCCGCGCGATTTCGCGGTCGGCGACTTCAAGTACGACGCGGATGAGGACGGAACCGTCGGAACCGACGCCGACCTCAAGGCCTTGATCGCCAAGGGCGCAGCTGCCTTCGGCGGCAACCTGATGATGGCGCCCTGGGCCGGCTTGCTCTCCGACGAAGACATCGACAACCTCGTCGCCTACATCCGCACGCTCAAGCAGTAGCGCAGCGTCCGAGCAACGGGGCGGGGCCGTCGACGTCGGCCCTGCCCCATCGCTCGAGCGGTCCACGAATCGCGACTCGCAGCGTCTGCTACCGTCCGTTCGGTTTGCAAGACCCCGCCCACTTCGGCCAACCAGCGCCCGCGCAACACCGCGCCGCGGTGCGCAGCAACGGGGACTTTGCGCGTGAGCTCTCACAAAACGACGACCTCCGACGACGCCGCTGAACCCGAACGCGCGTCGGCGCCGGTTCCCCAGACCTCCTCTTCCGATCGATCGCTCGGCCCGGTCGACGCGCTTTCGGCCTACATGGCCCAGCTCGCCCATTACGCCCCCATCTCGCGAGAAGAGGAGCACGCGCTCGCGATCCGCTGGGTGGAAGACGGGGACGAGGACGCCGCGCGTCAGCTCGTGCTCGCGAATCTTCGCCTGGTGGTCAAGATCGCGATGGAGTACCGGCGGGCCTGGACGAACGTGCTGGATCTGATCCAGAGCGGCAACGTCGGGCTGCTCGAGGCCGTCCAACGCTTCGACCCCCACAAGGGCGTGAAACTCACCTCCTACGCGGTCTATTGGATTCGCGCCTACATCCTCAAATACATCATGGACAACTTCCGCACGGTGCGACTCGGGCGATCCCGTGCCCAGCGCAAACTCTTCTTTCGTCTAAACAAAGAAAAACGTCAACTCGAGCTGGAAGGCTTCGACGTCGAACCCAAATTGCTCGCGGAACGCCTCGAAGTGACGGAAGACGACGTGATCGACATGGATCAGCGAATGTCCCAGAGCGACCTGTCCCTCAACGCACCGGCACGCAGAGACGATGCGAGCGCTGAGTTCGGAGACTTCATCCCGGCCGATGGCCGAAATGCCGAACAGACCGTTGGAGATACCCAACTCAGCCAAGTCTTCCAGGAGAAGATTGCGGAATTTTCCGCCGCCCTGGGCGAGCGCGATCGAAAGATCGTAGAGGAGCGCATCATCGCCGAAGAACAGAAGACGCTGCAGGAACTCGCCGACGAATTTGGCATCTCCCGCGAGCGGGTGCGCCAACTCGAAAAGCGCCTCGTCGACCGGCTGCGCGAGTACATGAAGGCCAGCCTCGTCGACTTCGAGTACTACGCGCCAGATGGCAGCGAATGAGTGCCGCAAAACCGACCGACCGCTGCCGCCGTCGGGTGTTGATTTCAGGGTTCGTGCAAGATGTCTGGTTTCGGGCGTCGACCGCGAGGCAGGCGGCTCGCGCGGGCGTCGACGGCTGGGTGCGCAACCTCGCAGACGGCCGCGTCGAAGCCGTCCTCGAGGGCACCGCGGAAGCCGTGAGCGAGATGATCGATTTCTGTTCGCGGGGGCCCGAGATGGCTCGCGTCGATCGAATCGACGTCGTCGAAGAAACTCCGGAGAACCTCGAAACCTTCCAGATCCGCTGAGATCACCTCCGCTCTACCGCTAGAGCCCGTATCGGGGAGCCGGGGGGAAGGGCCACTCGCTCCAACCCCGACCCGGCCAACTGGGCCCCGGCCAGTGAAGCTCAAGTCAAACCACCGATGGTCTGTCCGGGCACGCACCCCTTCCCCCGGCTCCCTGGGAATTGGTTGCTAGCGCGTGAAAGAGAACGGCTGCAATCTAGCGGGGCCCGATCTGCTTCGAAGTCACTTGGGTGGGGTGACGGGGGGCTTGAGGGCGACATGGGCCTGAGCCAAGACGAGCCGATAGGCCCGTCGCAGCAAGCGAATCCGCAGGATTCGCCGCCGATGGCCCCCCGTCACCCCACCCGAGCAACCAGCCCTCGCAGAGGAATTCGACCAGGAGCGCAGCCCCCGGGGGGACAAGGCTGGCGCCGGTAAAGACCGTCCGCGGCCCTGCCGAAAAAGCTGGTGAGATGACCCGAATCGGCAAGCCCATGCTCTTCTGCCCGCCCCACCCCCCCGTTGCGCTGGGGCCGCGGGATACGGTTTCGATTGGCCGCAGCCGCAGCTGCGATCTGCGGCTGCCGGGGGGCGACGCGTCGCGAAGGCACGCGGAAATCGCGGGCGGCCCCGATGGTTTCACGCTCACGGATCTCGGCAGCACCAACGGCACCTTCGTCAACGACCAACGGGTCCAGAAGCACGCGCTGCAACCGGGCGATCGGATCGAGATCGGCAACAGCGCGATCACCTTTTGTCAGGTCGGTGGCGGGCTCGAAAACGTCGGCCTGGAGCGCGATCGGGAACGAACCATCCAGGTAGAGCGGCCGACCGGAGCACAGGTCTTCGAGGGCGAGCTCGCCGAGATCCCGCTGTTCGCGCTGCTTCAAATCCTCGAGATGGGGAGCAAGAGCGGGCTGCTGAGCATCGAGGCCGATCAGGCCAACGGCCGGCTCTGGCTCGCGCGCGGCGCGCCGATTCACGCGGAGACCAAGCTGCACTCGGGATTCGATGCGGCCATCGAGATCGTGAACTTCACGGGCGGGCGCTTCACCTTTCAACCGCACGAAGACATAGCAGAGCACACCATCGAGGCGTCGGTTACCGAGTTGCTTCTCGAAGCTTCTCGGATTCTCGATGAGGAACTTCTGTAGCCGCCTCCGACGGAAATTCGGCGAGAATGGCTTCGCGAACCGCTCCATCGACAGCATCGGTATCGATGTCGAGAATCGCTAGAAACGCCTGATCGACGTCAAGCCCGGTGCCGAGCATCCCCAGCAATTTTGCGCGCTGCGCGGGGTTGGTCTGCTCGGAGATCCACTGCGCAGCCGCCGCAGACTCCAGGTAGGCGGCGCGCGCGCCTTCGTCGTCGAGGCCCGAAAAACTCGGCGCGAGACGCCGTAGTGGGATCCACTTTCCAGCGCCGATGGCATCGCGCAGCGCCCGTCGTTCGCTGCGGGTGAGCCCCTCCCGCCGGAGCGAATCGCGCTCGGAGATTTCGGCGAGGCCTTCGTTCAACCAATAAGGGCGATCGCCGCCGGTCTGCTCGCGGAAAACCGCGTGAGAATATTCGTGGAAGAGCAGCGCGCGAAGCTCTCCGGCCGGATGCGCGGCCGACACCACGTGGATTTGACCATCGAAGAAGCCGACCGTCTGAAACGAAAAGCGATGGCGGTGCGCCTCGAGGTAGGCGGCCTTGCCGTAGAAGACCACGCCCATCGACTCGTCGGGAACCGCGCCGAGGCGGGTGCTGACGCTGGAGCGGGCCTCCTCGAGATAACGGAGCACGGTTTGCGCGTAGTTGGGAGAGGCCTGCTCGAGCTCCGGGTCGTAGTGGACGCGAAAGTGAGCGTTCGACAGCGCCTGCCAGGGACCCGTCGCGCGGTCGCCGTTGGGGTCCGCCAGACGCGCCTCGTCGTCCAGCGCCGCCAGTCGGCGTCGAGCCGATTGCCGCCAGGCTTCGAGATCGTCGCCCGCGGCTGCGAGGAAGGCCTCGAGATGCACCCGGGCCGAGTCGTAGCGGCCGCGCTGGCGATCGAGGAGTGCGAGGTACCAATGCGCAACCGCTTGGCCGGGCGACTCCCTCAGCACGGCGTCCAACGAGGCCGACGCGCGCGCCGTCTCGCCCCGGCGCAAATCGTCGACGGCGCCCCGGATCAGGCGCTGCATGCGGGCTTCGGAGGCGTCCAGGGAAGACCCGCCTACGGGCTCGTCGCCGACCGAGCTGCTCCAGAGATCGCCCATGCCCTGCTCAGCGGTCCGGGCGTGCTCGGGCACGCCCGAAGGATCATCGGTGATGTGGGTGACGCCGCGCTCGTCGATCCACACGAAGATCTCGGCCAACGCGGGCGCAGAGCCAAATTCGAGCAGCGCTACGACGGCGAGCAACGCGGTGGCGGCGTGTAGGCGAGTCGGGGGGCGAGCCATCTTCCCTGTTTCGGAACAGCGTCAGCGCGTCTTGACCGCCTCGGCGGCGAGGTGCCCGAGCTCGGGCAAGATGAGCTTCTCCATCGCGAGCTCGACGGCACCCCGCGAGCCCGGCAGGACGAAGACTGCGCGGCCCGCCGCGAGTCCCGCGAGCGCGCGCGAGAGCAACGCCGCGCTGCCGACCTGCTCATAGGAGAGCGCTCGAAAGAGTTCGCCGAAACCCGGCACCACCCGATCGAGCAGCGGCTCGACAGCTTCGGGCGTGACGTCGCGCGGCGCCACGCCGGTACCGCCGGTCAGGATCACGGCGCCGACGTCGTCGCGCGCCAACAACGCGCTCAGCATCGCCGAAATATCCGCGGGTTCGTCCTTCACAATCTCGCGCACGACGACCGGATGCCCAGCCGCGGCAAGCAGCTCGGCCACCCGCCCGCCACCCGCGTCGGTGTCGAGCGTTCGGGTATCGCTCACCGTAATCACCGCCGTCGGAACCTGCGCGATGGCGCTCTTTCGGTGGTGGTGGGCGCGAGAAGCGGGATTCGTTTCGCTCATGGTCGATCGTCGACCCAATACTCGCCGTCGGTCGCGACCTCCTTCTTCCAGATCGGGACGGTTTCCTTGAGGGTGTCGATCGCGTAGCGGCAGGCCTCGAAGGCTTCTGCGCGGTGGGGGGCCGCGGCTGCGACGACGACCGCGAGGTCGCCGATCTCGAGATGGCCCGCGCGGTGGGCGATGGCGACCCGCGTGCCCGGCCAGCGCTCGGCGGCTGCGTCGACGATGCGCTGCATCTCGCGCTCCGCCATCTCCGGGTAGGACTCGTACTCGAGGTGGCGGATGTCTCGACCCCGGGCGCGGTTTCGCACCGCGCCGAGGAAGGTCACGATGCCCCCCATTCCGGGCCCGGATACCCGCGCCACCACCTTGCCGACATCGATCGGGCCATCGGAGAGCGAGCAGGCCCCCGCTCCACCCGACACCGGTGGGAGAAACGCGATCTCGTCGCCGTCGTGGATCTCCGCGTCGAGCGAGCGGATTTCGAGGTTCACGGAGACCGCCAGCCGGTCCGCAAACGGCGCGATCGCGGGATGCTCGTCCAGCAGAAGCGCCCAGACGTCGCGCGCCGTGGCGCCGTCTGAGAGCCCGAGTGACAGCTCCTTGGCGCCGGCTGCCTCGCGAACCGCACCAAATAGCTTTGCGATGACCTGCATCCCGGAACCCTACTCTGCGCGGAATAAAAGCTCAAACGCGAGTCACAATTCGTTGACGCAGAATTCTGGGTGGATCTAGAATAACAGCCAGGAGGGCCCAGTCATGGCGGCTCGCAAAAAGACCACGATGCGCAAGAAGCCCGCACGAAAGAAGACGACCAGGAA
>SDBV01006202.1_pt1 | contig 16639 bp, 11 predicted proteins | sample 2277081 | NCBI WGS metagenome assembly SDBV01 (sample SAMN10402039, study PRJNA504765) | marine sediment metagenome | isolation source: marine sediment core GS10_PC15, 223 cmbsf | place: Arctic Ocean: Southern Knipovich Ridge | collected 2010 | reverse complement strand
ATGCCTAAGTAATGCCCTTGAGAATAATGCTGATTTGACCGACATCACAGACATCAAGCTGTGGGTTAGCTCGTGGTCTTTTGCTCCCAATTACGCGGGTGCACCGTGGCCGGAGTTTACCGGAGGTCGTCCTACCGGATCAAAGGTTTGTATCGACAACCTGCGACTGGTTCGTGCGCATAGCCCAGCTTGTGGTGATTGCCTGACGGGTGCCGATGGTTTTGATGATCTGGTGCTCAAGTTTAATAGAGCGGACATTGTAGCGGGTCTTGGTTCAGTCACACATGGTGATTTAGTTGACCTTGACCTTACGGGCAATATGAGTACGTTGTGCGGTCAGTCCATAGAGGGATCTGATTGTGTCGTCATTGTTGGTAAAGCCGATCCGGCGCAAAGACCGCCAAAGAAGTAACGACGCAAATAAGGAAATGTAGTACGCGTAACGTTGTAAGAGTATGTAAGTTTAAGTTACAAAGCGGCGGCACGGTACACAGGTGTCGCCGCTTTTCGTTGCGCCAAATGTGCAGCGAGCAGTGGTTACATAGCGGCGGCATGGTACACCACAGGTGTCGCCGCTATAGCTGTGCCAAATGTGCAGCGAGCAGTTTTGTTTGAAAGTTGTTTGTATTGCTGGTGGTTGGGGTATACATTTAGAAAGAAAAGAAAGTAAGAATTTGTAGGTCTTCACCTCTAATACACTTTCTAATTAATTCTCGTGCTTTACCCATGAGGCATTGCATATCGAGCTAAATTGATCTGGGCTAATTCTGTTCCATGCATTTTTTGCGACATCGAATAGTTCTTCATAATCCTTATATATTTGGTTGCTTAGGTAATGGCTTTTGATATAAGCCCATAGCCGTTCTATCGGATTCAACTCCGGGCTATACGAAGGCAGATGCAGTAGCGTAATATTTTCCGGCACTTGTAATGCTTTTGCAATATGCCAGCCAGCCTGATCAAGAACCAACACCACATGCACATCCTTTCCCGCATCTTCACTGATAAATCGCAGGTGGTGATTCATATAGTCAGTATTGACTGTCGGTGCAAGCAGTCCAGAGGATTTACCGTTAGCAGGATTAACCGCTCCAAATACATAAATCCATTCGTATTCGGTTTGCTTTATCGCGGTTGGTCGTGCCCCCTTTTCTGCCCAGACGTTTGTTAGGATTCCTTGCTGGCCGATCCTGACTTCGTCCTGGAACCAGACTTCGACTTTTTTGTTGGGATATTTGTCTCGGACGGTTTGGACAAAAAGGGGGCGTTATCAAGCCACTGCTGCATCTTTTCGGGATCATTCTTGCGATGCTTCGGCCTCGGTTTAAGGCAGGAAAGCCCCAGACGGTGCATTAATGCGTATACGCCCGGTAATGAATATTTTACTCCAAATTCCTTTTTAAGAATCACCTTGACATCTTTTCCGCCAAGTGTGCAAACCTCATCACAATCCATGGCCCCGGCAGCATTCGCGGCGAAGTATTTTGAGGAAGGCTCCGCTATGTTCCGCCTTCCTCAAGACAAGGAGAATATGTGTGATATACTCTCATAACAACTGGTACATAAAACAGGGGCAGACCAGTGAATTCAGCCTGTTTTAGCTTGAAAAATTAAACAAACAGCTTTATACTTTCTATTAGCCTTGAATTAATTGTTAAATTTGCGTAAGAATTTTTATGGATAATATTCGTAAAATTGGACTTGTAATTGAAACAGACAGGATATTTGGGAAAGAACTATTGCGTGGGATTGCCCAATATTCACGAATACATGGACCTTGGCTAATTCACAACGAAACGAAATATTCCAAAAATTTATTAAACCGATTAATAGCATGGAAGTGTGATGGTCTTATTATGCGCGATCAAAGTGAAAACTTTGCTCTGTTAGATATTGGAGTACCTACTGTTATTGTTCCAACGGATCATAAACCTGATGAATGTCATGCTAATATTATCAGTAATGATAATGCCATCGGGAAATTAGCTGCAGAATATTTTATTCAACGAGGATTTAAACAATTTGGTTATTGTGGATTCGATGATGTTTATTGGTCTGTTCTTAGATGGAAAAGCTTTTCAAAGTATCTCAACACAAAAGGATTTAAAGTTTTTTCATTTGAATTGCATCGATCTATAGTCGAGAAGGAGTGGGAAAAGGATCAGAGGTCCTTATCACAATGGATCATGTCTCTACCAAAACCTGTTGCTATATTTTCTTGTAATGACAAACGTGGTCTACATGTTATTGAGGCCTGTAAGCTTGTTTCACTCCCGGTACCTGAACGTGTTGCAGTTCTTGGAGTAGATAATGATGAAGTGTTATGTGATCTCTCAGGCTATCAATTATCTAGTATTCCACTAAATTCTAAAAAGGCGGGTCAAGAGGGTGCAAAAATATTGGATATGTTAATGAGAGGAAAAAATACTATTAAAACAATTATTGTCGAACCTACAAGTGTCATTACAAGGGAAACGACAGATATCTTGGCAATTGAAAATAAAAATGTAGCTGATGCCCTGAGCTATATAAGAAAAAATGCCAATAGACCGCTCCAGGTTTCTGAGGTGATAGATACTTTATATATTTCACGCCGCGCTCTATATCAACAGTTTAGAGATGTCCTTGGGTCTACAATTTATGATGAAATAATGCGTTATCGAATTGAAGAATTTGCTCGTTTACTTTTAGAAACAGACATGACCATAACACAGATTTCTTATGCTTTAGGGGAAAGCAGCAATAAACACATTGCTAGACCTTTTCAAAAATACAAAGGCATGAGTCCAAAAGAATACCGAAAACAGTATAAAAAAACATTATATTGATTGCACACTTTCAGGTTCATTAGCGTATCGAGACCTCTGAAAAACCACTAATTTCTATAGAGGCCTCTGAATAACTGCCACAGGAAACAAAAAAGTCCTGATTTCAGGCCAAAAACGGGGGTGAAATTGGAAGTTCACGAGTTATTCAGAGGTCTCTATCGTATTTTTATGATTATTTCCTTCGATTGGCATTAAGTTGCACAAATTGGGGGCAAATAGTCATGGGATGGGGTTTTCTTTTCTTGTTCAAAAATATATAGTAAACACATAGAAGTCGAAATAGAATATTATTTTAAGAAGTGGTAAGAAGTGGTAAATAGGGTGCCATTATGAAGAAAAACACGAAACTTCAAGGCTTTACTTTAATTGAACTCTTGGTAGTGATATCAATTATTGCGATGCTGTTGTCCATATTAATGCCATCTTTGGCAAAAGTAAGAAAACAAGCACAAGCCGTTGTGTGTATGGCAAATTTGCACAGTATGTCCCAGGTTTGGTGTATGTACCTTAACGAGAGTAATTCGAGATTTCATACGGGCTGGCTGGGAGATTATACGGATTACAGTAGTGAATGGCCTTTAGTGCTGAAGCCTTATTACACCAACTTAAAAATTCTCGTTTGCCCGTCAGCCAAAAAAACACTAGAAGAGGGCGGGGCAAATCCATTTATGGCTAATACATTTAATGGAGACATTTGGGGAGAGGATCTTGAGGATAAACCTTTTAGTTATGGGAGTAATGGCTGGATAAATAATATACCATCAGATAATAAAATAGAAGATAAAAGTAGATTGAAGAATTATTGGAAAACGTCGAATGTAAAACGAGCATTAATTAATATACCGGTATTCCTTGATTCTTATGCGGTGACTGGAAGACCTGATGTCGTAGACGAATTGCCTAGGTATAACGGTGATATGTCTGCTAAAGGAAAAATCCAAAGATTCATGATTGACCGTCACGATGGTTATGTCAATAGTATATTTCTTGACTTTTCTTTGCGAAAAGTTGGTCTAAAAGGACTGTTAAAATTGAACTGGCATAAACATTATGATACCAACGCCAGATGGGATTTTAGTCAATCTCTATGGCTAGACAAATTTTAAAGATGAGTAGTGAAGAGTGAGGCCTCTGAATAACTGTCACAGGAAACAACAAAGTTCTGATTTCAAGTCAAAAACAAGGATGAAATTGGAAGTTCATGAGTTATTCAGAGGCCCCGAGTATAAGTCTACGACTCCATGAGCATTTTTAAATGTTTTTCTTTTGATTTTAAATGGGGAGAGTTTTAATTTTTTAGAAATATATCTTCTCGGTTTTGAAAAATTTCCTGATGAGGGATGCTTTAATCATGTAACGATATAGGAGACAAGAACATACTTTAAAGTCTTTTTTAAGCTATAAACAGGCTGATTACAAAATTTTACTTAAAGATAAATATAGAGGTAATCTTCACTATGATACATATACCAATTAACGTATCTTAGATTAAGAAAACAGGATAATATGAAACGTAGAGAATTCATAAAGTTCGCAGGTATGGGAGTTGTAACATTTGCTATTCCAACACTTGCAATAGAGAAAAAAACAGTGCAAAAGCCTAATTTACTATTTGTATTTGCAGACCAATATCGCAGGCATGCAATGGGCTTTATGAAAGAAGATCCTGTAATCACACCGAATTTTGACAGGTTTGCAAAGGAGAGCATGGTTTTTGATAATGCGATAAGTTCTCGGCCGGTATGTTCTCCATTTAGAGCTATGCTTCAAACCGGACGGTACCCACTTTCAACCAAAATAGTTACAAATTGTCAGGCAGGCTTAAATCTGCAATTATCGGAAACAGAGACATGTATTGGTGATGTATTAAAAGCAAATGGATATCAAACTGGTTATATCGGCAAATGGCATCTTGAAGAGCCGTCTTTGAATAGAAGCAAGAAACCTGTTGATGGAGCAAAACACACTTGGGACGGTTGGACACCTTCCGGCCCGCGCAGGCATGGTTATGATTTCTGGTATGCCTACAACACTTTCGATGACCATTTCCATCCGCATTACTGGAAAGACGGTCCTGAAAAAATCGAAATAAACCAATGGTCCGTTGATCATGAGACAGATGTTGCAATGAATTTTATTAAGAATAGAAAAAAAGATAAACCATTTTCACTTTTTATATCCTGGAATCCTCCACATGGACCTTATATTGCTCCAGAAAATTTTAAAAACTTTTATCATGACAAGGATCTTCCTGTACGACCGAATGTCAAAAAGGCAAATAAGAAATATGAATCCAGTCGGATAGGCTATTATGGAGCAGTTTCTTCATGCGATCATAATTTTGATCGTTTGTTGAAGGTATTGGAAGAGGAAAACATTTCTGACAATACGATAGTAATTTTTACCGCTGATCATGGTGAAATGTTAGGTTCTCACGGTAAATATGGAAAGACCGTATGGTACGAAGAATCAATCGGTATACCGTTTTTGATTCGATGGCCTAAGAAGATCAAAGCTTCTCGTGAAGAGATGCTCTTTGGCAGTTATAATTTCATGCCGACCATTTTAGGTTTAATGGGGCTGCCTATCCCAAAGACGGTCGAAGGAAAAGACCTTTCATCAGTTATGCTTGCCAAGAAATCAGCATGTAAACCAACATCAGTATTTCTGGCTAATTATCTTTGTCCAGGATGGTTGGCACCAGACTGCCAACAAAAAGCCTCAAAATGGGTCTTGGAAGGAGTAGAACGTAAGAATAAGGGTATTGACTGGCGAACCGTAGGTTACAGAGGATTACGAACCGAACGCTATACGTATGTTGTGAATCGTGGCTCCAATGGTTTGACTCTAGAACGTTATCTTTATGATAATGAAAAAGACCGATATCAAATGAATCCAATTAAAGTTGCCAAAGTCGAGGAGAATGAAGTTATGGTTAAGCTAGACAAAGAATTACAGGAGTGGCTTAACGAAATGAATGATCCATTCCCTTTAATTTAGGAGTTTTTATAAGTTTTATGATGATTTGATATTACTTGTTGAAATTGCCTAATAAAGTACCAAAGGAAAAAAAGATGGATGAAACCAAAAAGAGATATATTATCATTGTTATCATTGTTATTATTGTAGTGTGTGCATGCTTGGCAGTCCTCTTTTCAGTGAAGAGTTTGCTGGGAGGCGATGAAGGGGGTATTGGTAGTATTTCCGCAAGTGACAAAATCTGGATTAAGTGTGAAAATCCTAAATGTAAGGCTGTATACGAAACAAGTAAAAGGGGTTTTTTGCAAAAGCTTAAGGATATTGCCTATTCAAAGCCTAGAGTACGGGCTCCGGCATGTGAGAAGTGTGGTGAAAATACAGCTTATGAAGCAGTAAAATGTCAAAAATGTGGATTTGTCTTTCGAAGTGGATCAATAAGATTTGATTTTTCAGATAGATGTCTAGAATGCGGGTATAGTGAGACTGAAACTCAAAGAAACCAATAATCAATTATATCTTATATCAATAACCGTCGTATGCATTGACCGGAAGAAAAATGGGAGAGTTAAATCCACTATCAGGTCAAATACAATATATGCTTTCTACGGCCATCTATGACATTCAGTACAGATAGCATAAGATCTCTATATTAAATAAGTTACAACTCATTCACAAGGTAATTATACAGACGAGATCTTTAATTACTTGCACGATATGGCGGTAAAATGAGACAAATTCGAGTTGTTAGACGATACCCTTTAATCGATAATCTTATTGGATAGATTCTATGAAAAAGTTTTACTTATACTTAATATTGTTACTTGTGTTCTTAGTCGAAAAAGAAGTATTGGTGAAGCGATTAAGAACCAAAAATTGAAGTTGTGGCTATGTCTATAAATTAGGAGTTACAGAGATGAAAAGGATTACTTTTTTATTGCCTTTACTTTTCATACTGATTGGTATTGGTCAGGCAGCAAACTTAAATTTTCTGCCTGCGTCGGGGGATTGGGATGTCCCCGCCAACTGGAGTGGAGCTGCGCTTCCAACTGCTGCAGACAAGGCTTTCATCGATGTTGACGGTCAAGTCTGTACAGTTGATTCTGCCGGTGTTGCTAAAGCGGTTGTCGTTAGCAGATTAACTCCCGCGGGAACAAAAACATGTTATATGGACATCGTTACCGGTGCAGATTTAACTATGGACGGTTGGTTTACTGTTGGAAATCAGGTTGATGCAAACGGCATTCTGACTATGTCAGATGGACTGGTAGACGCCGGAGGTTTGATTGTGGGCAGCGCTGCTATCGGTACTTTCACAATGACCGGTGGTACGATGGATCTGCGAGACGCAACTTTTGAACCAGGACTCTATGTAGGTAAATTTCCAACTGGTAATGGCAGGATTGACCTCAGTGGTGGTACAATTACAACAGAAGTTCTTGTTATTGAACAATATGCGGGTGCTACCGGTCTCATTAATCTTCAGGGGGGAGTACTGAAGGTGGATGGTGATGTTACCGCCGCGATTGCTAATTATATTTTGAACGACAAGATTATTGCCCAAAATGATCCCAATAGAGGTATTGTGTTTTATGATTTTGGAGTTACAACCCCTGGGGTAACCACAGTGGTTTCTGCTGGCCCAGTTGACCACAATATTGCATACAATCCTACTCCAAGAGATTACGCTGATGACGTTGATCTGTCCATTGCTGAAGTTACATGGTTTGCGGGTGATCGTGCAGCAGAACACGATGTATATTTTGGCACAGATTTCGATGCCGTACTTAACGCAACAAAAGCTTTCCCAGAGTATAAAACTACTCAACCGCTTGCTAACACCTCCTATTCTCTTGCTGGCGAAACATTTGAAATGGGACACACTTATTATTGGCGTATAGATGAAGTTAACGGTCTGAATATCTGGAAAGGAACAGGATGGCGGTTTTCCATACGCAATAATTTAATTGAAGACAACTTTGAAACCTACCTCAATAGTACGGAGCTTGGGGCTATATGGTCTTTAGGTTCCGGTGCAAGCAATTTATCACTTTTAACAACAGGAGGTTATGGGTCGGATCAGGCGATGAGCTTTGACTATAGTGGTAATACTGCTTTAGTATTCAGAACACCGGTAAATTCAGATTGGGCTGCGTTACCGGTTGCATCTATCAGTGTTGCATTTAAAGGTTCCGCCAGTAATGATGGCGAGCCAGTGTTTATTGAAGTTGAAGACAGCAGCAGTAACACTGCTCGAATATATTATGCATACAATTCTATAGATCCGAATGATTACCCTGGTGGTTACGCAAGTCAATTGACAACTTGGAAACAATTTGATGCCGCATTTTCTGATATTACTGATGCAAATCCCGGCTTTGATCTTACAGATGTTGCCAAAATTAGTTTAGGTGTCGGAGACGGCATTGGCAGTTCCGAGTCTGGCACGATACAGTTTGATGCACTAAGGCTCTTTGTTTCAAGATGTTTGCCGGATAAAATTATTTCTGACATAGTAGGAGACGACTGTATTGCAAATACTGAAGATTTGCATGTGTTAACGAGTGACTGGTTAAATACCGGATATAATGTAACTGCTACACCACCGGCTACTGGGCCTGTTCTCTGGTATAAATTCGATGAAACAGGTAGTGTTTTTACTGTTAATGATTATTCAGGGAATAATTTTCATGGAGATATGTGGGGAACGATTTCATGGTCAGATGGAAGTGGCGGATACGATGGAAGTGGGTATCTTCCGTTTACCGGTGCTACGAGAGTTGAATGTACCGATGCAATTAACGGTGCTGTCGAACAGGATCTTGATGGGATGACAGTTTCGGTTTGGGTTAAAGCAACTGCTCCTGTGGATGGTGTTATATTCCAAACAAGAACGATTAGCAATGCACAGCAAATGACAACCTGGTGCCCCAACAAAAATGGCCTTGTTCAATTTAATGCCGGTTCGCTTTCTGTCTCTCCATATTATGATGAAGTACTTTGGAACGAAGCAAACCCGGTTGATTGGTCAGATAAATGGCATCACTATGCATTCGTTAAGGATTCAATTGCTGGAGAGCAGAGAATTTACCGCGATGGTGAATTAGTGGCTATAAATTCAGATGCAAATGTAAGTTTAAGAAGCATCGGACTTACAGTTATTGGAAGCAAATATGATTTGAAAAAATATTATACGGGTGATCTTGATGACTTTAGAATCTATGACTACGCATTATCACATAGTGAAGTTTTGAGCCTATCAGGACAGCCTAGTCCGTTTAGTCAGCCGCTTCTGTCCGAAGCAGAAATTTCAGGCGATGGCACTATTGTTAACTTAGCCGACTTTGCTGTTTTAGTAGACAAATGGCTTGAGGACCAAATATGGCCTTAGATTAAACGCTTACAAAAGGCATAGATGCATTAAAAGGGCTTATGGAAAATACTATAGGCCCTTTTTTTTCAGAATCTAACCATAATATGTTATAATTGGTAAAACATGGAAAATAAAAATGATTGTAAAAGCCAGAAATTCGCAATTTGTCTTATGTTTTATCCTTCTAGCAAGTTTTGGAGTTTCTGCGGTTGTCAATAACTACTTTTCTGAGAATATTGCAGATGTCAACGGCAACTACCTATGGAGTAATGCGAATAATTGGGATAATGGTATACCAACGACTGACCATAAAGCATTTATAAATGATACCAATCAGATCTGCACTATCGATGCTACCGTATCAGCCGTTGCTAAGGCAGTTGTTATCAACAGAAATAATAGTGAAGAAGTCTCTTTTCTTAATATAACGGGCGGTTCCATGGATGTGGCGGCCTGGTTTACAGTCGGTAACGCTGTAGGCACCAATGGCGTTATGACGATGGATGCAGGGTCAGTCAATGCCGCGGCATTGATTATTGCCAGTGCCAATCTGGGCACAGTGAACATGAACGGCGGCACTATCACTCTCGGGCCGGAGACAGAGTACGAAGCCGGCTTGTGGCTTGGCAAATCCGGTGGAGATGCAGTTTTGAATCTGGATGACGGCGTTATAAATACCTCTTCTCTACACATTAATACGTTAACTAATTCAGTTATCAATATAGCAGAAGGTACTTTAAATGTGGATGATGCCGATGGCTCGGTCAAAGCACAGATTGAGCAACTTGTACTGGATAGTTATATTATCGCTTATGGTGGATTCGACACAGTTAGTGTCGTGTATGACTCAGGCCAAGATATTACCCTTGTAACTGCCAGCAGTTCTCTCACATCCCCTGGAGTTGCGGGTAATCCCAATCCTTTGGAAAATTCTAAAAATGTGGATTTGGATTTGACACTTTCATGGTCCTCGGGATCTGACACAAATACCCATAACATTTACTTAGGCACTGATTTTAACGAAGTTGATCAGGCAAGCGATCCACTTACTTTACCTGGTCGTGGGAATATCGATGTAAACACTTTTGATATTACTCTTGAAGAAAACCAACAGTATTATTGGCGAGTCGACGAAGTTAGGGGGCCGCTTATAACAAAAGGAGATGTCTGGAATTTTACAACCCGTCTTGCCGCGGATTTTACCAAAGACGGCTGGATTGATTACGATGACCTTGAATTTTTTATCGGGAATTGGCTTAATGTCGGTGATCAGCTTCTTGCGGACATCTATGACGACAATATTGTTAACTTCAAAGATTTTCAGGTGTTAGCAGGTAATTGGTTTGAAAGACTTTATGGCAGGCCTTACTACGTTGACAGTGTAAACGGCTATGACAGTGACAGCGGATTATCACCTGATAGTGCCTGGAAGAGTCTTAATAAGATTAACAGCACTACTTTTGGCCCGGGCGATAAAATCCTTTTTAAATCAGGGAGTCAGTTTACAGGAAGATTCTACCCGCAGGGTTCAGGCTCTCCAGGTGCCCCAATTATTGTTGACATGTATGGTGTTGGCAACAAACCTCGGATCGATGCCGATGCTTTGTATGAGGAAGCGATATTATTAAAAAATGTTGAATACTGGGAGATAAACAATTTGGAGATTACAAACACAGGCCCGACTCGTGAGCTTCACCGTAAAGGCGTTTATCTTCATGTCGAAAATTATGACACCGCTCACCATCTTTACTTGAGAGATCTCTATATTCATGATGTGAATGGTAGTAACATAAAGAACGTTAATCCGCCATCGGCGGGTATTGTATGGTATTGCAGTGGAACTATTCCATCACGTTTTGATGGATTGCTGATAGAGGATTGCAACCTTGTGCGAACGGACAGAGACGGTATCTTCGCCAACAGTCTTTTCCGCACCGGCTCCAATCAGTATCGCAGTCTTAATGTGATTATTCGTAATAATTACATTGAAGATGCGGGAGTCAACGGTATCGTTCCGATTGGTTGTGATGGAGCAATAGTAGAATATAATGTCGTTCGTAGTGTAGGAGCTCGTCTTGTATCGGGTGAAGATAATGCCGGAATATGGCCCTTTGCTTGTGACAACACCGTCATTCAATACAATACAGTAATCGATACAAAAGGTAATTCCGGACAGGGGTATGATTCGGACTATATGTGTCGTAACTCTCTTTTCCAGTACAACTACAGCCGTGATAATGAAGGTGGATTCATCACAACTGTTTGTTACGGTGGCAATCCAGATTACTATAATGATGGCACGGTGATCAGATATAATATTAGCCAGAATGATCATGAGCACATCTTTAAGGTCGCTGGTACTGCGACAAATACGATTATGTATAATAACACGGCCTATGTCGATAGTGGCCTAACGGTTGATGTTGTCAGGATGGTTAACTGGGCAGGATGGCCCATTAACTCAAGCTTCTACAATAACATTGTCTATGTCGCCGGGACAGGTAATTATATATTGGGCTCAAGCGTCAACAATACTTTTAGCAACAATGCTTTGTATGGTAATCATGTGTCACCTCCATTCGATCCCAATTCGGTTACTTCGGATCCTTTGCTGGTATCTCCCAACACTGGGGGGTATGATATTTATTCTGTCGATGGGTATCAGTTGCAACCGAGCTCGCCCTGTTTAAATGAGGGCGTGAGTCTTTCAATCGATCCGAATGAGTATCCTAATAGCGGTGTAGATTATTGGCAGAATCCTTTACCGGATGTAAATAATCCTGACATAGGAGCTCACCAACTTTCGAATTAATACCACTGAGTGAAATTTTATGAGATATAAGGTGGTTAGAGTAATAGGATTTGCGGTCTTTATTGCTATTTTGACATCTTTAGTTTTGTATGGACAATCAACAGATGTATCATGTGGTAGGAATTTGAAGAAAGATTCATCTCAAATTTTGATCGAAAGAGTTTTTTACATTAGTAGTACAGACGGCAATGACAGTAACAATGGCTTATCGCCTGACAGTGCCTGGAAGAGCCTTAATAAGGTTAACAGTACAAGTTTTTGTTCTGGGGATAAAATCCTTTTTAAATCAGGGAGTCAATTTACAGGAAGGCTTCACCTGAAAAATTCAGGTTCTCTGGGTGCCCCCATTGTTATTGATATGTATGGCGACGGCAGCAAACCACGAATTGATGCAGAAGGTTTATTTGATGAAGCACTGCTGTTGGAAAATGTGGAATATTGGGAAGTCAATAATTTAGAACTCACAAACACTGGAATAGAAAGAGACTATGATAGAGTTGGTGTCAGAATCAGGATCGAAGATTTTGGCACAGCACATCATATTTATCTTAGAAATCTCTACGTTCATGATGTTAACGGTAGTAATGTGAAAAGAAAGGGTAAGAGTGGCTCAGGTGGGATAAGCTGGTGGAATGGTGGTGAAAAAATTAGGTCCCGCTTTGATGGTCTCTTAATTGAGAATTGTCGCATTGAACGAACTGATCGGGATGGAATCAAAGGATGGAGCACATACAGCCAAAGAAGTAAATGGTATCCCAGCCTGAATGTGGTGATCCGTAAAAATACACTTGAGGATATCGGAGGAGATGGGATAGTTCCAATTGGTTGTGACGGATGTATAGTTGAATATAACACCTTGAGGAAGGGTGGACAGCGTTTTCCAATTAGTGAAGCTGCCGCTGGAATTTGGCCTTGGAGTTGTGATAACACCGTAATTCAATATAATGAAGTCAGCGAGTTCGCCGGTTCAAGGGATGCTCAAGGATTTGATTCCGATTATAACTGTCGCAACTCTTTGTTTCAGTATAATTATAGCCACGATAACGAAGGTGGCTTTATGCTTATCTGCACACCCACCGGGTGGGGTGGAATAGGAAATAAAGGGACTGTTATACGGTATAATATCAGCCAAAATGATGGATTCCATAAAGTTGGCAGGGAAAGAGAAATAGCCCCCTCGACATTCTATATCACAGGCCCATGCCAGAATACGTACATTTACAACAATGTAATTTACATAGGAAAAAACCAAGACATTGAAATTATAAGATTCTTTAATTGGGAACGGTGGGATGGGAAGATTAAAGGTAAATGGCCTGTTGATACAATATTCTACAATAATATCTTCTATGTAGAAGGAAAGGCAAGAATCACATTAGGAGAAAGTGTGAACAACGTATTTAAAAATAATGTCTTTTATGGGAATATCAGTAACATACCGAATGATCCAACCAACCTCTTCCAAACGGGTCCATTGTTGATAAATCCCGGAAGTGGTAGTGACGGTTTAAATTCCCTAAAAGGTTATAAATTACGAGAGGACTCTCCATGTATAGATTCCGGCATAGAGATTGAGAACAATGGTGGTTTAGATTTTTGGGGCAATAAGGTGCTTAAAGGTGAAAGCCCAAGTATCGGCGCATATGAATTTAACTAAATTACTCAAACTGACCGATTTTATGCCGCGAGGAGTTTTTCCAGGCGGCGAATAACAGGTTTTTCATGACTATATTTGATAACATCTTGAACATTCTCCTGCCAGACTATCCGACGCATTCTGTCTTTAAGTTTGCTAATCGTCTCAAGTTGCAGCACATTCTTGGATTTGTTTTGGCCTTGTGCACGATAGGCTTTAATCCCTACGTGGGTCAGGCAGGCATAGGCACAATCGACCAGGTGCAGGTGTCTAACCACAGCCCGGTACCGTTTGACTCGGTAATCGCCCAGCCCCAAATGCTGTTTCTCGTCCTTGATCAACATCTCAATAGACCATCGTTTCAGATAGTCAGCTACACCCGTATATCGATTCACATGGTTGATGATCTGACTAAGATAATTAAACTGTGCTTTTATCGCATTCGGATCAATGCCTAATGTACGTTTTGGATATTTACTGGAAAAACCTTTAGCCGATTCATCAGGCTCTTTAGATAAGTCAGGCCAATTGGAATTGTAGGCTACTATTGGCGAAAATAGCATATAAAATCCACGTTGCTTAGCCTTATAAACCAGATAATCAAGCATTTTTAAATGCTCGTTATCAATAAGATTACCCTTTATATCACTGCTCTCCCAATCACCCCAGAAACTAAGTCTCAAACCATTAAGTCCCATTCTCGACAAATGATACAAATCACGCTCTATCGTTTTTTCGAGCGAAGCACCAACATTTTTAACCATCCGATACCCGCTAGCCGATGGCAAACAATAATTTACACCAAAAAAAGCAACTTCTTCCCCATTGTCATCCCATCTAAGAACCCCCTCTGAATCTAGTGTAACCAAACGAGTTGATTCATTACCATTATACTCGATATCCCCCACTTCTCCGTACAATATAGAAACATGGAAACAGATCAAGATAAATCCGAATGCTAAAAAAAGTATTAGATAATTATGTTTGAAACCCAATTCGATGTTATTTTCTTTGTTTTCTGGCACGCTCTTATTCCTCTTCACTTCTATCCGAATCATGCTTTATTGTAATTACGCATGGCAAAATGCCACTTGGCAACTCATCAACATTATACCTCAAACTTATTTGAATGTACCGCCTTTTTGCGCTTATCTTTAACTCTTTTACGAAAATAAGGGTTATTAAAAAGACAAAAACCCAAGTTCTATTTTCACTGCATGAAAGAAAATTCAAGAATAACAACTTTAAGTTTTCTCAGAATACACATAATTTCTGCTTTTTTCAATCACTTGATCCGTTTGTGCAGAAACATCCTGCACATATCTTGTAGCAAGCTAAATACAAAACAGTTGTACTTTTGGTTGTATTTTAATAACTGTAACTTCTTATATTAATTATGCGTTCAGGAGTGCAAACGGATGCTCTACTACCGCACGAATACCGGCAACAAGACGGTTGTGCCATTTCTGATCGCGAGTAAGCTCTTTCTGCCCACGAACCTTACGCTGAATAATCCCGCAAAAGATACCTCGCTCTTGGAGTTCTGCTTTACGCTTTTGATCCATATATGCACTATCTGCAAAAACGCCGTGATGTTCATTCTCAATAAGATCAAATTACCTATTCTGTCAACAAAAAACCCCCTACACCCCAGTTCTCAAACTGGCGGCTATCTTCATGAACCGCCCCCGGCTGTGGTCAAAAAACTGTTTATAGCTGCTACAAAGATAGCTTTGTCTTCCAATTGCACCTTCAGTGCCTCTGAGCCTGTCCTTTAGACATCCCCCGCGGCACATCTCAAGATACCGACACCCAAGACAACGGCTGCATAACTGTTCCTTCTGATGAGCAAATTCCCTCTTCTTTTTGCTCCCGGCAAGAGCTTCAATAGGCTCATCAAAAATGTTTCCCAGCCGCCACTGAGGCTCTACAAAAAAGTCACATGCAAACGCATCGCCGTTGTACTCAATTACTATATAGTCCGCGCACTGCCTGTTGAAGGTACATATACTGTGTGCACCGGTTACATAATAATTCAATATCGAATCGAAGTCCCTTATGCTCAATTTAGCAGGTCCGTACTCATACCACCGGTCAAAAAACCTGCACAAAAAATCGCCGTACTGCTGGGCCGATACTGAGAATTCCGCTAATTGTCCTGTCTGAGGGTCATTCTCCACACAGGGCACGAACTGAAGATATTTGATCTTATGCTCAACAAAAAAATCAAACAATACCTCCGGTTGCTGAATGTTGTGGTCATTGAGCAGCACAAGAACGTTGAATTCCACATCGTGACTTTTGCAGATTTCTATCGCCTGCATCACTCTGTCGAAGCTGCCGTTGCCGGAATGGTCGACGCGGTAATAATCATGAAGCTCCTTAGGCCCGTCAAGGCTGATTCCTACAAGGAACTTGTTCTCGCTGAGCAGGCGGCACCATTTCTCATCCAGCAAAACCCCGTTAGTCTGTAATGAATTACTTACAACCTGGTCATCCCTGCCGTATTGCTTTTGCAGCTCGACGACTTTCTCAAAAAACTCTATCCCCATCAGTGTAGGTTCTCCACCCTGCCATGCAAAACCCGAAACCGCGAATCCCAGCTTCAAATAATTCTCAACGAGCTTTTTCAGGACGTGCTCATTCATTCTCTGCCGGCCCTGACTGATTTCACAACGGCCCTTGTAGAAACAGTATCTGCAGTTGAGATTGCAGTCCGAACCGGATGGCTTAATTAAAAGTGTAAATGGTCGCATATCACAGATTCACCTAACAGCCTGAGGAGAAAAACTTATGGGAGCCTCTAAAAATTGCTTTTGTCACGAGAACGAGCGAAATTCTTTCCGGCAAGGCAGAAAGGCAAAATCGCCGCAGGCGTAGCCAAAGCTACGTCGAGGATGAGTTTTGCCCTGATAACGCAACCGGAGAAAATTGTAGCCGTTCGCAGTGAAAATGAATTTTTAGAGGTTCCCTTATCTTGAATTTCCCATATAATATTGTATCTCCTTGCTCAG
>SDBV01006201.1_pt1 | contig 16639 bp, 13 predicted proteins | sample 2277081 | NCBI WGS metagenome assembly SDBV01 (sample SAMN10402039, study PRJNA504765) | marine sediment metagenome | isolation source: marine sediment core GS10_PC15, 223 cmbsf | place: Arctic Ocean: Southern Knipovich Ridge | collected 2010 | reverse complement strand
GTCATAAACCCCATACGGTATTGCAACACCTTCCGAATCTGTCAGGAAATCATAGGCGTTCACTTCAAGCGGTGATTTCTTATGGCGCCATTCTGTGCCATTATTTTTGTAATTCCCAACAAGCTCCCTCTTTTTTGCATCTACCGATATAACCGGTTGCCTTTCAGAAAGAAATTTTTCAACCTTTCGGTTAATGAACTCAAACTGTGCATCCCTGTCTACGTGACCTTTGCCTTCATAAGTTTTCCTGTTCGATTGCAAGCTAAAGCCTTTTTCTTTTAACGCCTCCCCAATTATCCTATGGCTGACATCTACGCCGACTGTCTTCAATGTCGCTTCTATGTTCCTGAGGCTCTTACTGACCCACTGCAAAGGCGATTCTGGCTCTCCTCTGGTATGGGGTTCAATGAAAGCTTCTATTTTTCCCCACAACTCTGCCGTTATCTTCCATTCTTCAAAGATAAGACAATAAACAGAAACTGTCATCTTATATCGTTACAGTTCCTTAAATCGGTAACTGTCAAACGATGTTTTTTTTTGCCATATCGATGGCCATAGAGCTACCCACGGTTCCTGCACCTAATACAATAATATTGTTCATATTAAAAATAAACTATTGGAAAAAGGATTGAACTCCTATTCTTTAGTTGAATCCCTTATAGCGCGTCCTGCAGCATCTAAATTTGCCAGAAACATTTCAGAGTATTTGCGCGAAAGAATGACCCCATCTGAGCCAGCTTTGTAAGCGGCAAGTGTTGCAGCATAAGTGTCTTCGGGCGAGGCTTTTCGACTATCTTCACCAGTTGGAAGATTAACATCAATACCGGGCAGAATGAGGCACTTACCTTTCACACCAGTCAGTGCGCGCCGGGTTTCACGAAAGACATAATCCGCCGAAAGGCCGGCTTTTGGGAGATCGTCCAATGATGCTTCATCCTCGCTGTAGTTCAGGAGGTGGTTATTAAACCGCAAAAGTTCCTCTGCGGGAATATCGCGGAACACAGTGGAGTTGATATTGCTGATAAATCTGGCATAACGCTCGCCTCCGGCATTATTGTAGGTCACGACTTTCAAGAAGTCGGCCATGGTTGCAAGTTCTTCATAGCTGCGCGTTGCACGAAAATATGGATTGAAAGAATTTACATGCTCTACGTGAAAGCCAACTTGTAAGTTGCTGTTAACATTTTTCACTGCTGTATACACCTCTTTGAGCACCTGATGTTTCGCAAAATCGAACAGTTTGTCATATGCTACGATTTCCGGATACTCTAAGAGAAGGCGCTGGAATTCAACATAATAACCATCACTCGGACGATCACCTTTTAGTGAGGACTGCACGAAAAGGTCAAGCATTTTATAACCTTCTCTGGCCCGGTTAATGTTAATACCGTGTTCGGTGGCTGCACGCTGGTGATCTTCGCAGAAGCATGTGACCCGCGATGAATCGATACTTTGGAAATGACTGGCGCCAAGTGCAGTCAGCAGTGGTCCGTTTCGTTCATTGAATAACAGGATACCGTCTATGTCATAAGAGGTGCAAAGATCAGTTACCAACCCCGTCCAGAATGTACGAACTTCTGGATTAAAGAGACAAAGCGTGCGTGTCTTGCGGCCTTTTATATCAATTTCAGTGAGTTCACTTACACCTGGCACATCAGAGCGCCATTGATCCTCAACGGAAGCAAATACCTTCATGCCACGTTTTTTTGCTTCGGGTATAACAGATGCAAGAATATCAAAGTCTCCATGTTCTGGAGCACGGGTTTCTTCAACTTTAAGCAATCTGTTTTTATAAAACTCAGGGTGAGGAATTGCATAGTTTCCTCCATGAAAACTCTTTTTATCTGACTTCCTAGATCCATGGTCTGGAAATTTCCTTCCAGGAATTTGACGACCGGACAGACCACGCCCATAAGTAAACGTAGTAAGAAAAAGTGTGTTTATCCCACCGCGCATTTGTACAATATCAAGTACTTCACTGACTCCTTCGTCTACAAAGGATACTGCGCCAATTTGGATGCCATTCATCTTATTCGAATCCAATTCTTCCTTTGCGGAAAAGGGAGAAAAACCGGCAAGAGGGCCAGCTGCAGCTAATGTAGCCACTGCCGCGCTGTTCTTTAGGAAAACCCTTCGTGATTTGCTGTTTGCAGTTAATGGGATTTTCATTTTTAACAAATTGTAATTTCCTTTATTTATTAATCAGAACTTCAACGAATACCGGTTTGTGATCGGATGGATAAGCACCCTCAATGTTATAATCCACATGCTCATGGTGGAGCACTTTTACATCTCCCCTGTAATCCATTGGATAGGGACTAGCCTCTCCATCTGCCGGTCTGTTAATAATTGCAAGACGGGCCCAGGTGACCATGCGGGGATTGATCCCGGGACCACTGCCCAATACTTCCGGGGTTCCCGATAGCTGAAAGCTGCCCATTTCCCGAAGGCGAAACCGGTCCCGCTTAAAGAAAACAGCCATGTGTTCGTCATCATCTCCTCCTTTTCGGCCTTCTCCAATAACCACATATTCAGGTAAATGGTCCATTAAATAGTCAACTTGTTCCTTTAAGCCTTCCTGTGTACCGATGATGTCCGGACTATATTTACGAATCAGGTCCACTTGCATTTCGCGCCGGACTTTCCAGGATGGCTTAAAAGTGGGACTGGCAAACTTCAGGTTGTAGGTCATTAATTTTATTGTCTCGCCATCTGAATCCAGATCCCTGTCCACTTGTGCGTTTGCTGTGGCACCGAGGGTAAACAAACTAAAAACTATCAGGCAAATCAAACCTTTTGAATGTCTCATTTTGAAAAATTTTCCCTTTTATAATGATACGACTCCCCCCATGTCATAAGAATCAAGGGATGATCGTAACCCACATCCCGGCTTCCTCCGAACCTGTCTGATCCCTTTCGCCTCTGGTAAGTCAACCAGTAAGGCTCCCGATGATCAATGGTATGGCCCATCTCATCTTCATGTCCTGTGATGATGATGGCCGGATTAAAGCCTTTTGCAACCCTGGCGATATCAGTTGTCCAGCAATTGGGCATAAGGACATCCACAACATGATGAATCCCTACCTCATCGATCCATTCAAAGTCATCGTCATTGGCCTGATCACCCATTTGTGAAAATGAAAGTCCCTCGGGAGTGATGACAAGAGATACATTGTTCTCAATATCAACACCCTGATGACCGGGATAAACTATTACCTTTAATTCCTGTTGACCACCTTGTACAGGAAGTGTCTGCTCGGTATGCGGCTCTCTTTCCAGGTGTGTGATATGTGCATAAATAGCTTTATCTTCCCAAACCCCGGGAGGAGCTACAACCGGCTTTCCCTGATCAATGAATAATTGAGCAACCCACTCTTCTGCATGATCGCCATGGAAATGGCTGATGAAAAGCACATCGCATTGCTCAATAAGCCTGATCATATCATCATCTCCAATGGAAAATTCCTCAACATGCACGGATTTCCCACCTACCAGATCAAATCCTATGGTCACGGATTTGGTCCGGACCACGAATCCATGATTGTACAATTTCCATATACGTGCACCATCTGATATTTCAGTCCGCTCAATTTCATCAATAGCCTTCTTCATTCGCATTTTAAAAAATTCCTGAACAGGAGGTCTCTGGGGAGCATAAACATCGTGTAAGACTCCGTCAAGGAGTAAAAGTGCACTATGCCTGCCTGGTGGTTCCGGCCAGCCGGGAGGGGTTTTAGAAAACACCTCATTTGCCTGACTGAGCAGCGATTCCGCCTGATTATTGAGGAATTGGTTCTGTATTTTGTTCAGTGTTGGGTCGATCAAATCAGCACTGGATGACGGATTGTTTTGAGCACAACTAAGTATCCCCAGTGTGAGAAAGCATGCTATGCTAAGAGTTCCTTTCATAATTTAATCCTTGTGATTTGAAGTGATTTTTTCGATTTCAACCCAAAAAGGAAATATCCTTTTTCCATTCACTGAATAAAATGGAATAAGTTCACACTCCATTTCGGGAAGGAAAACATTATTCATTTCAATAACGTCCGTGCTCGTTTTAGCATTCTTTTTCTGGTTTATGATTCCTTTTGTCTCTAAAAACATCCTGCCGCCCCCTTCTATTGGCTTAATAAACTTAAATCTAAAATTATAGAGCCCCTGATTGATACTCACATTCCACTTGCCAAAAATTTCTTCCTGAGCCCAGATTCCACGCTGCCCGCCGGCATCGTTTCTATTAAGTATTACAGGATTTTCCTTTTCACTGCCAACAATGATCCTGGGTGAATTAATGAGGTTATCGGAGGTAATTAATTCCCTGTAAATTTTGTCAAGGTATTTCTTGAGATCCTTTGCAATGTCTTTGTTCTCGGTTACAATATTGTGTTGTTCGTAAGGATCTTTACCCATGTTAAATAATTCAAAATCTTCAATTCCAGCATTATAATCGGTCATTCCAACCAGTTTATATCCTTCTTTTTGTAAGGCGATGTTATAATAAAGCTCAGGATAACGTCTTGTCCAGTAAAAAAACAATGCCCTGTCAGCCCAATCAACCCGTTCACCCTTCATAAGTGGCAGAAGGCTCCTTCCATCAATGGTCCTCTCCTTTGGCAGTTCTACATTACATAACTGTGATAGTGTGGGCAGAATATCGATATGGGCTGCAACTGTTTCAATATCTTTATCCTCTCCAAATAATGCAGGGTACCTGATATAGAAAGGAACCCTTACACCGCCCTGGTAAACACTCCCTTTGCGACCTCGTAACCCTCCCACATACCTGGTTTGCTGAGGTCCGTTATCCGTCATGAAAATTACAAGGGTATGATCCGCAATTTTCAAGTCCTCCAGTTTTTGTAAAAGTTTGCCCATATTGTCATCGATATTAGTGACCATGGCATACACTTTTCTGGCATCCTCTTTGTCTTTCTCACTCATATGTACAAATGGCCTCTTGTCGTTCTCAAATCCGGATGCCGGATCAACGTCTTTATATATCTGATAATATTTATCGGGTACCTGCAAAGGTGTATGTGGGGCGTTAAAAGAGAGGTAACAGAAAAACGGCACCTTTTTATTCTCTTCGATAAATTCGATGGCCTGTTCTGTAAAGATATCGGAGCAATATCCTTCATAAGCTTCCTTTGCATTATTATGCCATAATACAGGATCAAAATAACTGCTATCACCCCTAAAATAGGTTGTAAAATCACCCACCTGTCCCATTCCGCCGGCAAGATGGATCAACGACTCGTCAAAGCCCTGATCACTTGGCCGGTATGGGTAATTATCGCCTAAATGCCATTTACCAAATATTCCTGTTTTGTAATCTGCTTGCTTCAACATTTCAGCAATGGTTATCTCATTTGATGCCATTGTAGCTCCACCATTATAGGTATCTCTGATACCCGTGCGCAATGAGTAGCGCCCGGTCATCAGGCTTGAGCGGGTTGGTGCACATACCGGGGAGACATAAAAATTATTAAACCTTATACTTTCCCTTGCAAATGCGTCAATTACAGGTGTCTGCACATGTGGATTTCCTGTAATACCGAGGTCTCCATAACCTTGATCATCGGTGATAACTATAATTACATTAGGATGTGATATTCCCTGGCCAAAACTTTCTCCGGAAAATATTGACAAACATAATGATACTGTTATGAGCGTGTTTTTCATAATTGATTCATATAACCACCATTCTGTAAGGTCCTTGCCGTATCGAAAAATCTCTTCTGTTATTCATGAATTCTGGAGCTTTATTGATATTGCGGTTCAGATTAATTCTCTTTCTTTGACACCTTTAACATGTTTTGATTTATTTTTTTTCAACCACTCCAAAAGGCATCCCCTGAGTTCTTCTGCTCTTTCTTCATATAATTCCCTTTCGGGATTGTTACCCAGCAGGTTGTCCATTTCATAAGGATCATTACTTAAATCATACATTGCGTTAATGACTTGAGAACTTTTTGAGTATGGAATCATTAGTTTCCAACCCCCTTCAACAATCATATAATTGGGTGCTATGTCTCCCCTGTAGTTCCACTCTGTCACTACGTATTCTCCATGCCCGATATCAGTTCCCTCGATTAATCCCCGCAGGCTTATCCCATCCGATTGATGTTCCCCGATCTTCAAATAGTCCATAATTGTGGCGAATAAATCTACACTCGAAACATATCCATCTACAATGGTCTTGCTTTCTATTTCACCCGGAAAACGAATCATTAAGGGGATATGTGCCGACTCTTCATAGAATACATTCTTTTCCCGTAGTCCGTGTGCCCCAAGCATCTCACCATGGTCACTTGTAAAAATAACAAGGGTATTTTCTGCCAGGCCAAGTTCATCCAGCTTTTCCAGGATTTTACCTACCCAGTCATCAATCTCCTTCACAAGCCCGTAATAATTGGATATCATGTACTTTATAAGCTCGGAATCGGAATATTCCGGTGTCCCCAATCTTCCATTGGCATATTTATAAGGCGAGTTCTCCATATCATCTGAAATACTGGCAGGAGGCAGCATGTCTTTTGCCGGATACATGCTGTAATAGGGTTCGGGAGGCAACATTGGAGCATGGGGAAAATGAAATGAACAAGTGATGCTGAATGTCTCGTTTTTAAGGCGTTCAATGGCTTCGATGGTTTCCTTAGCCTGGAAGGCAGTAAGAGTGTTCTCTTGAAGAATGTGCAACTCACCATGCATATCGCACTGAGGAAATCTTTCTCCGCCTGCTTGCAGCTCTGCATCAGTCATGCCATGATGTTTGTCCAGGGGGTCAGTTGTGTAGGACCTTTTTGTCATTGAATCGTATAGCTCTCCCTTCTTAAGATCTCTGACTGGTTCCTTTTGATCCAGGTAATCAAGATGCACATAGCGCTGGCCACCATGACCAAAAACTGATTTCCCGTTTTTCGCGTTTTGTTTTGGATTTTTATACACTGTGGTGTGAGAAGTCTGACTGTGCCACTTCCCATAATACTCACAATGATATCCATTTTCATTCAGGATTTCATCAAATGTTGGCATGGTCATTACCGCTTTTTCATTGTAATAATAGGCCCTGTCGTTTCTACGCATCCCTGTATTTTCTACCGTACACCCGGTAAGAATAGAAGACCTAGCTGGCGCACAAACAGCACAGGGCGTATATGCATTTTGAAAATAAGCACCCTGTTCTGCCAGTCTGTCGAGGTTTGGTGTTTCCAGTACGGTATTTCCAGCAATACTTAAGGCATCATATCGCTGTTGATCAGTCATAATGAACAAAAGATTTTTCTTTTGCTGAGCGGTTGCTCCAACTGAAAAAAGATGCCCTGCTACAATCAATACATATAAAACTTTTATCATTTCCTTCTTCATAGTTCCTTATTTTACCCCTTTGAGTATTACTCTTGAATTAATATTGCTTTCAGCCTTTCGTCCATTTCCTTCGCCTTTTCCGGATACATATCATAAAGGTTGTATTGCTCCGAAATATCCTCCTTTAAATTGTATAGTTCTCCGGGAATTTTCTCAGTCTTTATATATGCTTTATCAGGAGCATATCGTGCGGCAATTCCACCTTGTCCTGAACCATCAATATATTTCCAGTTACCGCTTAGAAAAGCGTTTTTCTCAATGATCAGTTCATTCCGAAGCGGCTTATCCGAATTAGTTTTCTTGAGTATGGGCAGGAAACTATAGCTATCAAAACCTGCCTTGTCTGTTAACTCTTCACCAAGCAAATCAGCCAGGGTGGCCATCATATCAGTAAAACAAACCATTTGCCCGCTTGTAATACCTCTTGCATAACCGGGGGCGCTGACAATAAACGGAATCCTTGAACCACCTTCCCACATATCTCCTTTCATTCCCCGCAGGACACCGGTACTCGCATGTTCAAATTTTTCCTTGTCCTCATGAAACCATACAGGACCATTGTCGCTGCCAAAAAAAATAATGGTATTATCCAGCTGTCCATTTTGTTCTAAATGAGCCATAAGCTGACCGACTAAATGATCAACCTGCATGGTAAAATCACCGTACTCGCCTGCCCCACTTTTACCAATAAAGTCATCTTTTGGCAGCCAGGGAGTATGAGGAGCGGTTAACGGGAAATAGAGAAAAAACGGATCATCCTGATGCTCCTTTTGATGTTTGTTGAGAAAATAACGGGCCTTTTCCAGGAATTTATCCAATACCTGTTCGTGTTTAAAATCAGGCGAAATTGCCCCTGCACGAAAAAAGGCCCCGGATACTTCGGATGTGGCATTCAGACTGGCATGATCTTCAACGTAAATGCCGGGGGACTCCACAGCATGATCATTTTCAATATAGAAATAAGGTGGAATATCCAGCGATGCGTGCATTCCAAAGAAATAATCAAATCCCTTTTCCACCGGACCACCCTTCATCTCGGCAATATCAGCCGGATTTTCCCAATCAACTCCCTCGAAGCCCAGGTGCCATTTGCCAATGCAGGCAGTCTGGTACCCATTTCGCTTCAGCATGGTTGCCAGCGTTTCCTGGGCCGGTTCGATCAAACTTTGTTTCCTGGTATTCAGACTTTCAAGGCGCCCTGGATAGCATCCTGTGATGAGACCGTACCGGGATGGAACGCACCATGCCCCAGGTGCATGGGCATTGATAAAGCGAACACCCCGTTCGGCCAACCTGTCAATATTGGGAGTGGCAATTTTAGACTCGCTGTTGTAACATCTGAGATCTCCATATCCCATATCGTCTGCCAGAATAAAAACAATATTGGGCTTCTTGTCTTCTTTTAGATCAGTTGCCTTCGAAATACAAGATGTGGCGATAATGCTTGAAACAGACATGAAAAGCGCAAGAAAAAAGTATCGATTTGATTTCATTATTTTGAGTTTTTCTACCATATCCTGATTCTATTAACCCCAGTTTCTAATGATTCAAATGGACCAACCCGGGGATGATCTTCGTTTCTATTTCCTCCAAAATAATCGTTATTTATGGTGTAGGGCATACCATCGAAATTCTCAAAAACTGCTTCTGATACAATGGTTGAACCAAGTTTTTCAGTGGTAACCATATTAGTTATAAGCCCTGTTACTGAGCTATCGAAATTTATATCAAGAAACAATCCGTCTTCATTTTCAACAAGCGCAATGCCTGGTTTAAAGTCAGGTTTTTCAATGTAGTTTGTTTCATATTTATACGGTTTGGCTCCGTTGTAAAATAAATTACCATCAGTGAAACTTTCGTATTCGGCAACGTCATACCCATTCAGCCCGTATCCTATGGATATATGCTTTCCTGCTCTATCGGTAAATGTTTCTCCTGTAAACTCCTCCGGTTGGATAAAAATGTTGTTGAAGAAGCGATTGTCTCCTCCCCGTATATTTCTCAGACACAACACCTTCGTTGAGTGCGCCAGGTGATATGGAGTTACACGGTTTGGCACATTAAAACATTTTGTTTTGCCTGCAAATAAGTTATGTACGAATGCACCTCCCTCAGAGGCGTTTTGTATGGAAATTCCGGTTTGGGTCAGGAATAGGTTGTTGTCAACCAGGTAAGGACCATGATTCACTTCGGTGAAGAAATCGACGTGCGAATTATCGTACAATACATTTCTTGTCACCCTGGTTCCCTGTGCCATCCAATCGAGCCAGATGCCAATAAAAGCATTGTGTATTCTGTTATTCTCAATGAGCATGTCAATGGAACTGTGAATTTTTATTCCTGCCATCTCAGCGCCTGAATAGGTACGTTTGGTGTAGATATTGAAGATATGATTGTTGTATATCTTGCTGAAAATACCACCAAGGCTACCCACAATACCCGCTTGTCCGCAATCGAAAATTACATTGTTCCTTACAATGTGTGAGCCAATTTTCTCTTTTGACCACCCCACTTCAAGTGCCCTGAATATAACCTCGTTGTAATGCGTGGCTCCATCTTTCTTTTTATTATTCATCCATACATTATGGCCTGTAGCTCTGTCTTTACCAAGTGCTATTCCTACGCTTTTTGAGTTACTTACGATGTTGTTTTCAATGATCCAGCCACGGCTCCAGTGCGTTCCAATGAGTCCGATCTGTTCGGCGGTCGGTGCAGCCCACTGTGTGGCTGCCTGCGACATTTCAAAGCCTCTTACAGTAATGTAATTGATACCTGTCCTGCCGGGATAGAAACATGCCGCTCTTACATTGATTTCCACCTCTTCCCTGTTGGGATTAAGCTCCTGAAAATTAGCCCATATGGTGGTGTATTCCTCCCCTACTTCAGCATACCAGGTATACATTGAGGCTGATTTATCTACAGCCTTGGAATGCTCTTTAGGATTCTTCACCCCTGCCAAGATGTTTTGTTCAAACAGCGATTTTCCGTTGATAAAAACCTCCCCTGTATGATGTTTAATACCCTCAGGGTTAAACCAGTCACCTTCAATCAAATCTGAATAGGGATTATAATCCCCGAACAGGGCATTTGGCACAAGCGCCTTCCAAACCGATTTTTCAAGCTCCTGCCAGTTTTTCACTATTTCTGAACCTTTAATGACTACCTCTTCTCCTTCAGCAGCCTGATATATGATCCTTTTTAAATCATTTAATCCACTGTGTACCGGGTCAACCCGCTCTCTGTAGATGCCTTCATGCACAGTGATTACATCACCGGATTGAGCAATATTTGCCGCTGTCTGAATGGTTAGAAATGGGTATTCCCGGGTTCCGGAGTGATGATCATCCCCACTCTTTGCCACATGGTATTCCGTCGCTGAAATGTTCAGGCTGACCATCATTGCAGTCAGCATGACTGATATTTTTTTCATTGGCCGTTTGAATTTTCTCCAATTAGTCCCTGATGAAACGAACAACCTCCCTGGCATGATTGGAAGTGATTTCCATAAAATAAAAACCATCAGGAAGATTGCTCACCTGAAGCATAGTATTACCATGAAACTCACCATGCTGAAGCTTTTGTCCTAATATGTTCACAATAGCATAGGTGCAATTTCCCTGATCGGTAGTGATGTTTAATGTTCCCTGTGTTGGATTGGGATACAGGGAAATCTGAATAGCATTCGCTGACTTCATTCCAACGAGCCCTCTGACATGGAGATCATGGGTCCCCACCAGGGCATTATACGAAATGATTTCATCCGTGGCTGCATCAACTTCCACAAAGCGGATGTACTGTGCCCTTTGCTCTTCTGTAAAAGTAACCGGTACATCCTTTATCTCGCTGGCAAAAAGCGAAGAATCCCTGATGGTTCCTACAGTGGGAGCGCCATCGCCCGGAGTACCAAACCAGCCCTGGTACCCGGTCATGGAAAGACCGGTGTAGGATGTGTGTGCAGATGTTGGACTATGTATTTGTGAATAACTGTTTTGTGCAATCAATAACAAAACGGCCATTATCAGCATCAATACTTTAGCAATGGCTGATTTCATGGTTATAATTTAAACTGGTTCTCTCTCTGGATTGTTGCCAAGCAGGTTGGTCATTTCAAAGGAATCATTAATTTCCAGCCACCTTTAACAATCATATAATTGGGAGAGATATCGCCCCTGGAATCCCCCCCCGAATAAGAACTTCGAGTACATCACTTCTTAAGTAACTTCTCAATCATTTCATTTTTTCCGGTCGCGGGTGTGTTTTGCACGAACTCATCATAATATTGTCTTAACAAAGCGATCTGATTTTGATAGCCGGGGTCATCAATGCCATTCTTTATCTCCAGGGGATCATTGCTCCTGACAAAAAACATATCTCCAAAATCGCGGTAATCCAGGTCTTTTCGAGCTGATGTCGGATCCAGCATGATACCCAGCTTATATTCTCTTGTAATCACGGTAGCCTGGGACCAGCTCTCTGAAACAATGTATTCACGGTCCATTGATCCATTATTCAGCAGTACATCCAACAGGGATTCACCCTGTATGGGGTATTTCAAATCAGGTACTTCCAGATCCAGCAACTCTATCAGGGTGGGCAATACATCGGCTAGGGTCACCAGTTCCCCAATTCGTTTTCCATTTTCCGTTTTACCCGGATACTTTATAATTAAAGGGACATTTAAAATGTCTTCATATACATTCTGTCCGAAGGCGCATTTTTCTACCATTCCATGATTTCCCACAAAATCGCCATGGTCTGATATATAGATCACTATAGTTTCATTATCCAATCCGGATTCATCCAGCGCTTTCAGGATCTCTCCCACATGATGATCAATCTCTGTAACCAGCGCATAATATCCCCCTATGTAGGTTCTCCATAGCTGTTCATCCTGAAAGGCCTTGTCCATATTCCAGACTTTGTTCCCGCCATTTCGCTGATCCTGTAACTGGGGAGGCAGGTTCTCAGCGGGCTCATAAAAGCTGTCCGGTTTTTTTATGGCACTTCCACTTCGTGTGCCTTCACCCCAATCAGATACATCGTACATATCCATGTACTTCGGTAAAGGATTATAGGGTTGATGGGGACGATAAAAATTTGCCCAGCAAAAAAACGCAATGTTATTTTTTGCATGCGCTTTGATCATTTTGATGGTTTCCATGGCCGTAAACGCCTCCATAGTATAGCCCTCAGGAAGCTTTGAAATGCGTGTTCCCAAGTCGGCTGTGGGTATTTTAGACTCAAATTCCGAGGATCCCCTGGGGCCCTTTCCAAATTCTGCGGCCCAATCCTCTGCAAACTCCCTTGCATATCCATTTCGCTCGATCCAGCTAACGTAATTGTCATCATCATCCGGATCAAAGCTATGGCCTTTCTTCACATCCCATCCTTCACCAATGGCGTCTCTTAAATGTCTCTTCCCGAAGGCATATGTTTTGTAGCCATTTTGCTTAAATATGCTCGCCATGGATACTGCATCATCCATGACGGAGGTATGACCCGAATTATTTATAAATCCCATGGTGCGTACTGTCAAACCGGTCATTAAGGATGAACGGGACGGAGCGCAAATACCCTGTGTACAGTATGCCCGGTCAAAAACCACAGCCTCACTGGCCAATTTGTCCAGATTAGGGGTTATTACATCCGGATGCCCTTCAAATCCCATCACCTTCTTGTTGTGCTGGTCGGAAAAAAGAATGATCACATTGGGTTTCCTGACGGATGATTCCGGCCCGGTTTTGTGTGTACATGCGGTACCGCCAACAATGGTAATCAAAACAAAGCTGATGACCTTTTTTTGAATATAGTCTTTTACATACATATGTCAGGATCTATTCATTACGAATATTAGCGCGATTGATATAACAACGTTCTCATTTTAAGTATAACCTCTGTATATTCCGGGTCCTCGGCCAGGTTGTTGTATTCAATTGGATCGTTGATCTGATCATACAATTCCCTGCCCTCTTTTCCATGATCCCATTCAATGTACCTCCATTTGGAATTTTTAACCGTACTGCCAAGCATTTCACCTCTTCTGGTGATTGCGCGAACCTCGGTCCGAAAAGGTAGTGAGGGATTATTAATCACATTCGCAAAACTTTTCCCCTCCAGATATTCCGGGGTATTCTTTAAATCAAACAATTCAGCCAGTGTGGGGTAAATATCAATAAACTCAAACATGGCATCTGACTGTACGCCCTTCTTTCCTGCCGACTGGCCTGCGATAATAAAGGGCGCTGTCGTTCCTTTCTCAAAAATGGTCACCTTATTCCACCAGTTATGCTCTCCCAGGTGGTAGCCATGATCGCCAAAGAAAACTATAAGCGTATTTTCAAGCTGACCCGATTCTTCCAGGGCATCCAATAATTTACCCACCTGTGCATCCATAAAACTGGTGCACGCATAATAGGATCTCAGAAATTCCCTTTTCTCCTGTTCTGTGAACTTATTGAATTCCCTGGTCTCCCCCGGAAGGGTGTGTTTGTAGGGTGGCTCCCATCCATCGGGTAAGGAAGGGGGATCACAATCCTCAAGCGGGTACATGTCAAAATACTTTTTGGGTGCGATAAATGGATCATGTGGTTTATGAAATCCAACCGCCAGAAAGAAGGGCTTATCATGTCCGGCCTTGATGAACTCCACTGCCTTTTTTGCTATCTGTCCGTCCGCCTGATCCTCATCATCCCCATCGGCAGCCCTCCAGTGACACCACTTCAATGCCCCACCTGTGAGATTTCTACCCTCTCCCTTTTTGCCTGTATCGGTGGCCCTGTATGAATAAATCTCATCCCAGCCTTTCAGATCGTTGTGTTTGGCATCCCTGCCGTGAAAAATCTTACCCAGACTCATGGTATAAAAGCCATTCTGTTTAAACAGGGCTGGCAGGCTTACCCAATCGCCAATGACCGATTGAAGGGGTACCCGGTTGTCCTGGATGGTGGTAGTTTCAGGGCTCATCCCTGTAAGAAATGAAGAACGGCTGGGATTACATACTGCAAAATTACAGTAGGCATGGTTGAACTGAATACCCATTTCGGCCAAACGATCGATTTGAGGGGTTCTGACCACCGGGTGGCCATAACAGCCCAGCGTTTTGTTCAAATCATCTACAACAATAAAAAGAACATTTTTATCTGTTTTATCCTCCTTGTCTACCTGCTTGTCTCTTGGTCCGGAACATACAGATAAAGAAGATATTACGGCTAAAGCAATAAATATATTTTTCAAATCTTAAAACTTTACATGAATGAAATTTAATTCCCCTATCGCTTGGGCATATCCCACTGTACCGGGATCTCTTTTCTTAACATCTTGGCTCCGAGTCCGGTTAACCATAAATATTGGTCAGAAGGCATCCCGTCATTATCTATAAAGTGGGCTTTGTCACTGTTGGGCGGCGTATCAGAAACTTTAAAAATGGCCGTTCCTTCGTCAATTTCATCAAACATGGCCACATAGATCATTTCCGCCCCGGCATTCACCACCGTTGCCATCTGATCCCAGTAGAACCGGCCACCCATGCGAGGGATCGCTCCATACACAATCTTTGGATCTTCCATTCTCATGTTTTTCCAGCTAAAACCCGGACAGATGATAGGTGCATAATCAACATTGTGCTCCTTTGCCCATTTAATATCTGCCATAACATGGTCCCGCAAGTGGTCCATGGGTTTATGCACCAATGGGGTGAATCGCTGAACCATCCATGGCAATACAATATCAGCAGATTCGATCAATTCATGCAAATATGGATCGGGCAGGCAATCTTTATTGAGTTCACGGAAATAGGTAGGCACTCCTAGCATTACCGAACACCCTCCGTAAACAGGGTCATTCTTCAGAAAATCTATGAGACGATTGAGCCCAATCTCTCTGATGTTGTAGGACCGGTCGGGAAAACCAACGCCCCATATGGTGACCAACGGTTTTCCATTATGGTGCAAATAAGTTTGTTTATCCCCGTGGTTCTTCACTTTCAGATCATCCACCAGGTGTTTCCAGTCCTCGATCACACTTGAACAATCATCCTTGCCAGGTTGCAGTCCGGACAGGTCATACATGACGGCGATGGCCCGGTCATACTTCCGGGATGCTTTGAATGCATTGTTCAGGATCATGTCCTGATATTTGCGGCGATCTCCACCCCTTGTCACACCAAAGAAGCGCTGCATAAACACACCGTCAATGCCGTATTCCTTCATCCACTTGAAATGCAGGTCAGTTGTACTTTCGTCCAGTGAACTGAATACCCTGGCCTTTGAGCCATCGACATTTAAAAATTCAGTCTCGTAGGTCTTTTCGTATTCAGAAACATCCGGCCAGATGTCAATGGTATTGTTCTTCGTGTCGAATTTGCTTCCCCTGCCAAAGTGTCCCCAACCCCTGTTTGCGTCATCTCCATCGGCCCTGAACCAGCCCTGGTAACCACACATGACAAGTCCTTGATAAGAGGGATACATGGGTTCTGCATTCTTTGATTCCTGTGAAAAGGAAGTAACTGTAACAGTAATGAATAGTAAAAGGATGATTCTTTTCATGGTATTGGGATTAATTGTTGAGTTACATATTGAAGGTCTAAATATAGAACCCTGGCACTAAGAGAACATTAATTAATCCTTAACTGCAAGGGTTTGTTGCTTTTTATGGCAACCATCGTCAGAATTGCCGATATAAAAAGAGAACCTGCCATAAACATATAGGAGGCTCCAAATCCACCTGTAGTTCCATTTAAATAACCCACGATGTAAGCACCCACAAACGATCCCAAAGCACCCATGCTATTGATCAATGCAATTGCCCCAGCTGATACATTCCGGGGTAAAACTTCAGTGATCACCGCAAAGAATGGCCCATATGGAGCGTACATAGCGCCTCCTGCAATAACCAGCAATACAAAGGATAACCAGAAGTTGCTGCTACCCAGTAAATATGAACCATAAAATGCCAGAGATCCCACCAACAGAAATGGCCAGATAAATAATTTTCTGTTTAATGTTTTATCGGAGAAATACGAAGCAACTAACATCCCAATAATAGCAAGTAGATAGGGAACAGAGGCTAACCACCCGGTGGTTACAATATTGGCGTCGGGAGCTGCATTAATTATGGAGGGAAGCCACATGACAAATCCGTATACACCAATACAGGTATAATAGACAAAATAGTTGCACATTCTAGGTTAAATCTTTCAAGTGGACAAAATAGTTGCTGTTTTTTTAGTCCATGTTTTATAGTCTCTATGATAGTTCATACATTCGGTTTATCA
>SDBV01006200.1_pt1 | contig 16646 bp, 16 predicted proteins | sample 2277081 | NCBI WGS metagenome assembly SDBV01 (sample SAMN10402039, study PRJNA504765) | marine sediment metagenome | isolation source: marine sediment core GS10_PC15, 223 cmbsf | place: Arctic Ocean: Southern Knipovich Ridge | collected 2010 | reverse complement strand
TCTTTTCTTTTTGCGTTCGGATTTTCCAGTTTGCCTTTTAATGCTTGATTACTTCTCTGCGGATTTTGCGGTAAAAAGGGGAAAAGAGATGGGCAACAAGATTGACCAGACGCAGGTGAGAAAGGTCGCCAGGCTCGCACGTCTGGACCTGACAGAGACAGAAATCGAAGACCTTACCGTCCAGCTAAGTGCTATCCTCACCTATGTGGAAAAAATGAACGAGCTGGATACCGATGACGTTGCGCCGCTGGCGCATTGCCTGCCTGTGCATAATGTTTTTCGCGAGGATAAAGTGAAGCCGTCCCTTGACCCCCAAGAGGCATTGGCCAATGCACCGGACCGGGATGAGCAGTTCTTCACCGCAAACGCACCATCAAATCGACGGAAATGCGCAAGCCCCGAGGAAACACAAAGCTCTCTCGGCGAACTCCTGATGGACTCTTCTGTTTGGCGAGAGATGTGTTTAATTGGTCATTGGGTAGCCGAATCGATTGTACTCCGGTGGGCAGAATTGACTTTCGAAATTTCTCGGCATCGGGTTGCTCAGGAAACGATTATCCCGAAATTGCTCGAAAGACCCACGTCAGAAAGAGATGTTGCGCTCGCTCGGAAAATCTATCACAGTCTGCCAGAATTGAAATGCGTTTGGACGCGAGATCGATTGCGGCACTACTCGTTCGTAGTCGACCATCTCATCCCGTTCAGCCTTTGGTACAACAATGATCTTTGGAATCTGCTGCCAACCTCGCGCAAAATCAATAGCAGTAAGTCAGACCGACTTATCTCACGGCAATCCTTGTTGCGCAGCAAGGACTTGATTATATACTACTGGGAAATCATGTGCCGGAATAGCGATAGGCGTTTCACCGTCGAGATAAACCGCTCGCTACTCAGAAGCAGTATTGGGATGGAAACTAACTGGCAACAAGCTGCTTTTTCCGGACTTATGGAAAACGTTGAGACTGTAGCCATACAAAGAGGGATTGAACGTTGGTCCGCTTCCGGTGATTGAATATTCAATATCCGCGTCACGCGAATCCGGCTATGTTGAAAAGCGCGCTTCTCCAGCTGGTCCGTAAAGCCACGATGTAGAAGGAAGAGGTTTCGCCCTCGCGAAAAAAGCGCATTCGCGGCAAGGACACGCACAACGAGATTCCCTGCCTCTTTGAAATCCCCGAGGGGGAATAGTTTCAACCGATGTGCGGTTCACCTATACAGCTCTTTAAGACAGCCGACAGCAATCGATACGCTCGAAGTGCGGCCTGGAAATCCCGCCCTTTGGCCGAGATTGGCTACATCAATCAGCGGCCTTGCGTGCTGCTTGCTTAGGGATCCAGCATGGCAGCGATGTGCTGTTTCTCACGCTTCCCACCAAATCCTGCGGGCATCCGCTATTATCTCGAACACCTTGCCGTCGTCCCGATCTGTGCTTCTGCCTGTAAGGTTGCCGACCCATCGGGCTGGAATGCCCTTCCGGCCGTGAAGCGCTCCGGCAAGGGCACCCACTATAGAGGCAATCGTGTCGTTGTCTTTGGTGTCGTTAACGGCGCTCACGACAGCCTCTTCCAGGTCGTGACCGTACCGCATCATGATGTAGATCACGCTCGGCACGGTTTCCAGCAGATAGGCTCCGGAATACCATTCGCTGCAGGCTTCCAGCACGCTGCTCTGTTTTTCGAATGCATCGGAAACCTGCTCCTGTACGAATTGCCACAGAGAGCCGCGGAATCCCTGTAAGCGCCTGTTTCGGCTGGCATAGGTCTCCCGCTTTTCGAGCAGTTACGCACACGCAATGAACTCGTCTATCCACCACGACGGCGACGGAGCCTCTGACATTCCCAATAGTTTCCAGAGCATGCCGACCACAGCGAGACAGGAGGCGATCGAAGCGGAATCGTTGTGCGTTATCATGGCCGATAGGGCCGTATCGACCCACAGGTTCGCAGACGGGTGCTTCAGATAGGCCACTACCATGGGCGCAATCCTCATCAAGGCACCATTGCCGGCAGAATGCGGGCCGCTTTCGTACCAGGGTCTTTTCTCTTTTTTGTGGCTTACGATGAACTCTCTGACCGTACGACCGATCCCGAAGATCCTCTGGCGGCAGAATTTGTCTGCCACATTTTCGGGAACGAAACCGCCTTCTTCTGTCATCTGTTCGAGGGTCCAGAACGCCAGTTGGGTGTCGTCCGAAGGGTAGCCCTTAGCCTCCTCGCCGGGCGCGACCCTCACGTAGCGGTTGGGCAGGTAATCGCGGATTTCACCGTGCATTGCATTCAGACGTTCGGGCAGCATCCCTTCCGTCGTCACACCCAGTGCGTCCCCGATCGCCAGGCCGAGAAGCATGCCTTCGACACGATCGAAATCCAGGCCGCCTGCAATCGTCGCAGGCTCGCGGTCGAACAGCTCGCCGCGGCGAATGTCGATTTTACCCTGCTCGAAAAGCCAATAGAGCGTTGCGCGGCTCGTGCCGCTGGGGTCAAGCATGCAGAACGCCCCATTTATCTGGCATCGATTCCCTTGCCGCGCAAGTAGCGCAGCAGGGCAAACTCGACTCGGTCTCTGATTAATCCCCTGTAGCGTTCGTCCTGCCAGAATGACGCTACTTGATTTTTGAGAATGAACCGGTTTCTGTTATCAGTCAACTTGAAAAACTTGTCATCGGTGTCGCTGAGGCGATCCAGAGGCATTTTCTTGATGTGGCTGATTACCCTTTTTACAGGGAAATCTTCAGGAAGCTCAAATCTGCCCATCGCCGTGTAATCGTGCAGGTGCTCGCGATGCTCCAGGTAATACTGCTTGAACATCGCGGCGATCTCTTCAGTCTGCCACTCGTGCTGTTCGTTTGACGTACTCAGCAGGCAAGTGAGCACCACCATCTTGTAGGATTTATTAGGTTTCAGATCTTTCTCCAGATGAACCAGAAATCGCTCTCCCGGCGTATCGAGCAGCTCTGCTTCATAGGGGTCCAGATCGCCCATCTCTTTCTTCGTTCTCAGCCAGCCCCCAAAACATTTCACGAATTCGTAGGGATCGCAGGCTGCGGGATTGGCGTAAAAGTCCATCAGGGACGGTGATTCTTCGAGCATGTTCTGCTTCATTTCGCGGTAAAGATCCTTAAGGGCCTGCACTGAATTCTTAACTATGCGCTTGATCTCTTTGTCCCACACCCGCTCGACATCCGTATCGGCACTCACGTAGCACTCAGCCGGCAGTTTCTTTTCCGCCTGCCGTTCTTTGGCGTTCCTGCGTTCTTCTATGTTGCGGTAGCCACGCAGGGCGAGCGGGGCGACGTAGGACTGCCTGAAGTTGCCCACGAAATCCAGAACCACCATAAATTCTTTTTCCGGCGCCAGGCGCAAGCCGCGCCCCAATTGCTGCAGAAAGACGGTGAAGGACTGCGTCGGCCGCAGGAAAAGTACGTGAGACACGGACGGGATGTCCACTCCCTCCCCGAAGACTTCTACGGAGCAGATCACATTCAACTCGTCGCTCTCGTCTTCCAGGCGTCGCATCGTCTCTTCCCGCACGCCAGGCGCATCCTCACCCAGTATGCACACAGACGCAAAACCGATATCATTGAACTTTCTGCTCATGAAGCGTGCATGGACTTTCGAACTGCAAAAAGCCAATGCCTTTACCTTACCGTTCGAGGGAAGGTACTTGCGCAGATTATGGACGATCAGCCTAGCGCGCGTATCGTTTTTCAACAGAGCGGTAAGCTCTTCTGGTTCGTAGCCGCGACTGGTCCACTTCAGCTGCTTGTAGTCCGTCTCGTCGTAAATCGCATAGTATTGGAAAGGCACCAGCCACCGGTTTTCGATGGCTTCGAAGAGCCGCATCTCGTAGGCGATATTGCCTTCGCAGTGCTCCAGCACATCGCGTCCGTCCATGCGCTCCGGCGTCGCCGTAAGGCCGAGCAGGAATCGCGGCACGAAATGCCTGAGTACCTTTATGTACGAACCGGCCTTGGAATGGTGGAACTCGTCTATTACGACGTATTCGAAATGATCCTTCGAAAAGCTATCGAGCCGGGCCCGCTTGGACAGAGTCTGCACCATGGCAAAAACACTCGACCCTGACTTGCGCATGCTCCCCCATTCTTCGTCAGTGGTAGCACCGGAAAGAACGGAACCGAAATCGCTGCGCCCCAACACCGTACGAAAGGTCTTCCTCGCTTCGCTCAGAATGTTTTCCCTGTGCGCGATGAACAATAGGTTGCGATAACCGCTCTGCTCGAAATCGAATGCCGCGAGGTGAGTCTTACCCAATCCTGTGGCCGCGATTACGGCCGTTTTGCGGATACCCCGCTCTCGCGCGGATTGCAGGTTGGCAAGGGCGTCCCTCTGCGCGGCGCGGGGCTTGACTTTGCTTTTCGCCAGACTGTGCAGGGATTCTGCCAGCTTACTGCGATAGAACCGGGCCTTCTCCTAGCGCCGCCTGTACTGTGCTTCAAAGTCTCCGGCAAAATCAACGGATTGTTCCTCCCAATACCGGCCAAACTCCGCCAGGGCTCTTTCGAATGCCGACTCTGTCGACTCCAACGGCACGTTCACTTCGGAGTTGGAAAAGTAATTCCACTCGTAGTTGCGGGACAGCCCGCCGGCCGTAAGGTTGGACGATCCGATTATCAAGGAATTGACTGTGTTGGGCTTTTCAAAGAGATAGCACTTCAAATGGAACGGTGGCGGATTTACGGTAATTTCTTCCCCGTTTCCATTTCCGGAAGGGTAGAAAATTTTCAGTTCGAGATCGGGCACGAGTGTTTGCAGCAGGTTCAAGTCGTCGGGTTTATTGAAGTAATTCATCATCGAAGTAAGCAGACGCAGCTTGCCTCCACGGTTGACGAAATCCTTCAGCGTTTCGATTAGCAAATTGTGCATGCCGGCGCTGTAAAAGGCCGAAGCGATGCTGCAGGTGTCTGCCTGCGCCATCTCCAACTTGATTAAATCTAGAAGCGACAGCTCCGATTCCCTGGTAACGAGCTGCGGCTTCAAGCTGCCCTTTACGTCTTTTGGCCTCTGTCGGGTGTACAGTTTAGCGTCGCTGACGGAGTAAAGAAAAACCTTGCTGTCGAAGCCCCCGCGCTCTTCCCTCCTGGTTCTCCTTACTTGCTCGATGTCTTTCCAGGTAATAGCGCGTATCTCGGCCAGCTTTTGAAGAATCTCGAGAATGTCGGCAATCTCTTCGCTGAGCTTTGAGTTGGATTCCGCACGGAACAACTCATGGCACTCTTCGATTAGTTTGAACTTGAGATGCGCTTCCAGCTCCGAGTTGTCGAGATACCCGACATCGGGATACCTTCCATCCCGGCGGATGATCTCCGGAATCCTATCGCGAACGAGCTTGTTATGTGATACAGGTTGCTTGCCCATCTTCCAACCGTTTTCGGTAAGCTTAAGTCCGGCGAGAACGCATGTCAATGCGGCGAATCTGTGTGTGACAGCAGTGCAAGGCATGGACTTTTCCTCGGGGCCAAAGTGGGAATGAACCCGGGATGGGTAGGAGGCGAGGACTTCCTCTATATCCTGCGAGTCCTGGACGATTCCGGTCAGGCCCGAACCACTCCCCGGGTAGGTTTCACGGGCGGTATTGTTTTTATAATCGGCTTTGTGGAGTACTTCGCCCTGCAGCCCGAGTTACTCTACACCAGCCTGGGCGGGCGCTACGAGCACGCCTTTTTCGGGATCGAGGTCGACGGCCTGCAGACTGCCGGCGTGCTGGAGATACCCATCTTCTTGAAGTTCCGAATCCCCCTCTCGTACGGCGCTTTCTGTTTCTCAGTCGGCCCGGACATCGCCGTATTCCTGAGCAACGTGTCCGGCGAAGAGAGGAGCGCCGGACTGGTTTTTGTGAACGAAGCGATGCCGCACAATGCAGCGGTACTCTCTCTTGCCGCCGGCTTCGGTTACGAGCATATCCTGGGTCCCGGTCGGCCTTCCTTCGACGCCAAAATTGCGGTGAGCTTCACAGAAATATTCGACGGCTTCCAGTCCAACCTGAGCGCGCCCACGTTCATGATCGGATACGCCTTCGAGCTGGCCCGCTCTGACGAGAATACATAGCCTTCGCGCATGTTCGCCCGGCCCCGCCGATCGAATACGCGATCAGCATCTGGGCCAGCCCATACGTGATCCAGATGAAGTCCCCGATCAGGGGGAAATACAGCCTGCTGAGCTTGAGTTACGCGGGGAATTCCGTGGCGTCGAACCTGCAATCGTCATCCATCAACCTTATCACTAAAAGAGCATTACTCGTGATTGGCTATCATAAAGAACAGCGCTTCATAGTCATCGGATCCTGTAAAGAGCGGCATATCGAGCCGCCAGGACTTATCGCCTCTTACGTGGACCGTCGTCAGATCGCTATTCGGCGTGCGGTAGCGCCTCTCGCGGCGGATAGACGCCCCGCATAGCCCATCGTTCCTCCCGGCGGGCGCTCGAAAGTGTCGCGGCAGACAGGGAGGAACTATCATGATCACCATCAGTAAGAAGGGAAACGAGATCATCCGAACGGCGATCCTGGAGCAAGTTTCGTGGCTCCACGTCACCTCCCCCGGATCCTCTGGATACCGAAAGCCTGGAGCGGGAGGAGGCACCTTTCGCCACCATCTCACTTGGGATCATCCTGACGAACAACCACGTCATAACGGAATGCGCCGAGAGGCGTTTGTTTCCGGCCAAGATTGCCACAATAAAAAGCCCGGGCTATCACGCTCTCCGACAAACGGCGTTTTTTGCTGGCCCTATTCAGCCGGGCAGCCACGGTCGTTCGCCGGGATCATCGGGGTATCCCTGGTCGCCGCGGTCTTTGGGTCGCTGGGGTTTTTAGCGGCCATTCGGTGAAGTGACTGCCAGGGAGCTTCTCGAGCTTCGGGGCGATGGGAATCTCCTATAGCTGCCTGCTATCTTCCTTGGAGACTGGCGACCTGCTTCTGGATGTTCTGCTCGATTACCTGTTCCACGCACCCGATAAAACGAAGGAGGCATGGCGCCTCGAGGGAGTAATATACCGTGGTCCCTTCCCTTCGGTCGGAGATTATCCCGGCGTTCTTCAAGATCGAAAGGTGTTTCGACACGGTAGAGGTGTCGGCGCCTATCATCTCGGTGAGCTCGCATACACAGTGTGGCTGCTCGGAGAGCTTGTCCACGATGAAAATCCGGCTGGGGTGAGCAAGCGCCTTGAGGATTCCTGCCCTCGCCTCACTGCGCATCTTTTCAGATTCTGTCATCTTATCCTTCCTTTTTTTAAATTTGCCAAAAAAGGCAAGTAGCGTCAACCGGCGCCAACCTGCACCGCTAAGATCCGGGCAAGGGAGCCAATAAACCAATAAAACCAGGGGCTTGACTGAAAAGGCTATTGTTGGCTATATTGCCAAGTTGTAAACTTCGAAGAGAATGGAGTCGCAGATTGTTAATCCAGAGAAGACATAGGCCGGTCGTTGCGATAGCCCTCCTGTGTGCAATGCTGGCGCTGGGCGCAGCAACAATGAGCTGCTCCGAGGACAACTCCACCGTCCGGACCCAGGTAGACGCCGGGAATGTGAATTCGGCCCAGTCCGTGACGGGCAAACGAGACGATCCTGATCCTGTGGGAAACGCGCGCGTTACCTTCATCGAGCTCGGTTCTGAGCGCTGCATCCCCTGCATCGAGATGCAGAAGGTCATGAAGGAGATCCGGGAGCGATACGGCGACCAGGTACGCATCGTCTTCTATGACGTCTGGACGCCCGAGGGCCAACCCTATGCCCGGCAGCACGGGATTCGGGTCATTCCCACTCAGGTGTTTCTCGACGCCAAAGGGCAGGAGTATTTTCGCCACGAAGGATACTTTCCCATTTCGGAGGTGGTCGAGATTCTCGCCCTCGAGGGAGTGCGATAGCGTTGACCGGATTTCTGAACCACATCTCAGCCATGCTCGCCGCTGCTCCGATCATCGCGGTCACCGCGGCGTTCCTGTGGGGACTGGCCAGCGTATTGTTTAGTCCGTGTCATCTGGTCTGCGTTCCCCTTCTAATCGGGTATCTGAACGACCGCAGCGACGGTCGTCCCACCCGCGGTGTGCTGCTGTCGTTGCTCTTCGCTGCCGGAATCCTGGTGACCGTCGCGGTAATCGGCATCGGCACCGCTCTGGCCGGCCGGATGCTCGGAGACATTGGCTCGGTAGCGAAGTATATAATCGGAGCTCTTCTGGTGCTCTTCGGGCTGTATCTGACCGGTTTTCTCCGTCTGCCGTCGATCTCGACGGCGGCAGCCACCCGTATTCGGGGACGCGGCGGCTTATCGGTGTTTCTGATGGGGCTGGTATTCGGTGTCGGACTGGGGCCTTGCACCTTCGCCTTCATGGCCCCGGTACTGGCCCTCGTGCTCAGTTCGTCGGCCGAGCGGCTGTGGTTTTCCGCTGCGATGCTGGCGTCATTCGCGATCGGTCACTGCACTGTGATCGTTGGGGCCGGAAGCCTTTCGCAGGCTGTGCGGCGCTACCTGAACTGGGACAGTCGCTCCCAGGGAACGCTCTGGATCCGGAGGGCCTGTGGCATACTGGTCGCTGCGGGCGGCGTGTACTTGATCTTTGTATGACTGCGTGCAGCAAGGAACGGCAAGCCCGTGGGACTGACCCAATTTGTGAACTGGGCGGTCAAGCCCTTCACCATGTACGCCATCGCCCTGTTCTTCCTTGGCACCGCCTTCTACACCTTCATCGGGCCCGAGGCGGTGGACCTGGTCAAGATGCCATTCGGACTGGACCTGCCCCACTGCCGGAAGAAGACGCCTGTACGTGCAGGGGTTTGAGATAGTACAGCCTCGATCGGGCTGTGCCTGAATGAATACCGATTGCCGTGAGACCGGGATAAAGATCTAGCTTCGTTGCTGCGCAGGGAGGGAATCCGGCAGCAGAACGGGCGTACGAGGCGGATGTCAGCCTAGGAGTTGACAGACAGCACTTTATTGGCTAAATTGCCAAATAGAAAACATTAAATATGGGAGGAATCGATGACGATTCAAATTCTCGGCACCGGATGCCCCAAGTGCCGGCAGTTGGAAGCCAACGCCCGGGAAGCCCTGGCGGGTATGACCCTGGACGCGACGGTGGAGAAGGTCACGGATCTCGATCAGATCATGAACATGGGCGTGATGATAACCCCGGCCCTGGCCGTCGATGGGGTGGTCAAGAGCGCCGGTAAGGTGCTCAGTAAGAGCAAAATCACCCGGATTCTCGAGGGAGGAAAGCAGAATGGCTGAGTGCTGTTGTGGTTCCGACGACAAGATCAAGTTGATGTACGCCTGCTCGGGAGCGGCTAACACGGGGCACCTGGCTGACAACGTGTCCCGCCGGCTGTCCAAGATCGGTATCGGCAAGATGACCTGCCTGTCGGCCATGGGCGCCGGCTTCTCCGGTTTCGTCGAATCAGCCAGAGCTGCAGGGGAAAACCTCGTGATCGACGGCTGTCCAGTAGGTTGCGGAAAGCAAACGTTTGAGAACAACGGGATCCCCTTTCGCCACTTTGTTATGACCGACTATGGGGTGGAAAAGGGCAAGACCGAGATTACCCCGGAGCTGATCGGAAAGACAGCTAATGCGCCGGCCGAGGAGATCGCCGGTGAGTGCGACTGCGCAGCAGGCTAGGTCAACGTCGAAAAAGTTCCAATTCCTGCGGAACAGGCAGAACCGGGCCCTACTGGTGCTGGCAGGGGTGTTCCTGTTGGCCTGCTTCGTGCCCTTCTCCTCCACCCGGGTGTCCGCCGCGCTGCAGGAGTCCTTCCTCATGCTGGCCGAGTACGCCCGGCAGCACGTGCTGCTATGCCTTGTGCCGGCCTTCTTCATCGCCGGGGCCATCACGGTGTTCCTGAACCAGCAGGCGGTGATCCGCTACCTGGGGCCCCAGGCCAAGAAGATCGTGGCTTACGGCGTGGCCTCGGTGTCCGGGACGATCCTGGCGGTCTGCTCCTGCACCGTGCTGCCCCTTTTCAAAGGTATCTACCGGAAGGGGGCCGGGATTGGGCCGGCGGTGGCTTTCCTGTATTCAGGACCCGCGATCAACGTACTGGCCATCGTGCTCACGGCCAAGGTGTTGGGCTTCCAATTAGGGGTAGCCCGGGCGGTGGGAGCGGTGCTGTTCGCATTCGTGATCGGGCTCATAATGCACCTGATCTTCCGCAAGGAGGATCAGGCCCGAGCCGCGGACGCCGCCATGTTTTCCGGCTCCGTCGGCGAGGAAGGGCGCACCCTCGGGCAGACCACGCTGTACATGGCCGGCATGATCGGCATCCTGGTGTTCGTGAACTGGGCGCCCTCCAGGGGATCGCTGCAGGTGTGGGACTTCATCCACCGTTTCAAGTACGTAATCACCGGGGCATTCAGTCTTCTCCTGGTGTACTCCCTGGTACGTTGGTTCCGCAAGGACGAGTTAGCTTATTGGGTTACGGCGACTCGGGATTTTGCCATCCAGATATTGCCTCTCCTGTTCAGCGGGGTGCTGGTGGCGGGATTTCTACTGGGCCGGCCCGGGCACATGGCCCTGATTCCGGAACGCTGGATCGCCTCGCTTGTGGGTGGCAATTCCGTGGGCGCCAACCTGATTGCCTCGGTGGCCGGGGTTTTGATGTATTTCGCCACCCTGACCGAGGTGCCCATCATGCAGGGCCTGCTCGGAGCCGGCATGGGGCAGGGCCCGGCGCTGGCGTTGCTGCTGGCAGGGCCCTCGCTGTCGCTGCCTTCGATCCTGGTAATCGCGGGGGAGCTGGGATGGAAGAAGACCGGGACCTACATCGCCCTGGTCGTGGTGCTGTCCACGATCGCGGGACTGTCGTACGGAGCGGTGGCCGCGTGGTGAGCGAAGCGGTCGAAGTCCGGTACGTAGGGGCGGCACGGGCCTGCCACGCGGACTGGTTGCGCCGGAGTCGGCGGGAGACTTCCCATGCTAAAGGTTGACCCTCACCCGGATTACCCGCCCGAGGAGGGCCGTTACCTGCGGGGCAACGACCGCTCGCCGGTGGTGATCGTTGTAGTCCTGAACCACGCGGAAGACAAGATCCCCCGGGAGATCGAGGATCTGGTGCGCGTAGGGGTGGAAGCGGGAGCCGCATTGTCCGGCACCGTGCAGACCGAGAACATTGGCTTTGAAAAACTCATCTGCAACGTAATCGCCAATCCCAACATCCGCTGGGCGGTTCTCACCGGGCCGGAGTCTGAGGGCCACCTGACCGGCGAAGCCTTCAAGGCGCTTCTGGTCAACGGAGTGGACAAAAAAAAGCGTATTATCGGGACCAACGCGCCCCATCCGCTGTTGTTCAACCTGCCTGTACAGTTCATCGAGCGATTTCGCTCGCAGGTGTCGCTGATCGACCTGCAGTTCAAGGGCACCCCGGAGAGCATCCGCCGAGCGGTGTGGTCCTGCTACCAGGAGGAGCCGGTGGAGCTCGAGGGGCAGGAGGTGTACGATATCGGCGCATATCCTGAGCCGCCGCTTTCCGGCAAAATCACAGGGCGGGTCATGGAGCCCTGGAAACAGCCCCAGAGCGAGCAGGAACAGCAGGCGGTACGCAAGTTGTGGGACCGGGTCGAGCACATCAGGAAAAAGCAGAAGCTGGAGGAAGACAGCTGACAAAGGTCCGATCCTGTGTTTTCGACGAGCAAGTCGATTACCCGCACCTTCCGTAGTGCAGAGGCTGAGGGATGGTAAGGCGGCGGGCCCCGCGCTCTCCTTCGGGACGCTTTGCAGACGCTGACAGGTTCCGAGACTGTACTTGTTTCCGTGTCCATGGACGACGGAGTCTGCGGCTCGGGCGAGGTGAGCTTTGGCCGCATAGCCGGAGCTCCGAAGGCGCTTGCCGCAATCATCGAGAGCGAGTTGAAACCGATCGTGATTGGCCGTGATCTTGCCGCCATCCGGAACATCTACGCCGAAATGCTGCGTGAGACTGAGTATCACGGGTCCTTCGGCCTTTCCATGTTCGCCATCGCGGCCGTCGACACGGCCCTGTGGGACTGCCTGGGTAGGAGCCTCGAGGCGCCGTGCTGGAAGATGTGGGGCGCCGTCCACTCTCACATCCCGGCCTATGCCATGGTGGGCCGGCTGAACTACACGGACGCCGAGTTGCAGGACATTTGCCGGCGGGCCGTCGAGCAGGGGTTCACGGCCGTCAAGATAAAGGTCGGCTATCCTACCCTGAAAGAGGACCTGCGCCGCACGATGGCGCCGGTATCTGACGTAACTGCGGATTTACTTCTCGAAAACAAACATTTGACAGGGTCCCTATTTGTGGACAGAGTTTATGCGAGCACTTCCCGGCAAAGGCATATTGTCCAAGTAAACCAGATCCTTTGTCTAAGCCGGAAAGGCCGCCGTTCCTTTACCTGCGACTTTCCGGTGAATTGCCGACAGGAATGGTATGATTGATACCGATCGGTTCTTTAAAAAGAGTAGCTCAAATGCCGGAGAGGATCATCGCCATTGAACGCGTCAGGCAAAAACAGTGCGCTGAGCTTCTCCGAGGCGATCGGCAGGTCGCTGATAAGTAACAGAAACGCCCCCACGGCGAACGGCAGCATGGACCTGTACCGCAGAGCGACACCGGCCCCGACGCGCGTAATATTTCCCCTCTGAAGTTCGGATCCCTCTTGCTTTTAATCGCCAGATCCGCTGCATCTATGCCTACCGCGCGTAAAAGGTCAACGTGAATGGAATGCAGGAAGTTATCGTCTAGAATCGATTGTATGACTTGATTCGCCACAACCGCCAGTTGTTCTCGGTAATCAGCCGATTCATCTTTGCCACTATTCAACGGTTTTGCAGCAAGGCGGCTCAATATTCGAGTGCAATAACACTTGATTTTCATCCACCGGTGAATAAGAATATTAATATCAGAGGACACACCTGCGAAAAAGCGATGGAGGCTGATGATATGAAAAATATTGCCGTTTTAACGTTTGCGAGCATCATGATCCTGGCATCCGCGGTTTCTGTTTTTGGTGGCGATGTGTACGTTAAAGCCGGAGCATCCGGCAAAGGCACGTCCGGAGAGGATGCTTACGGCGAATTGTGGAAGGCCATTGACCGCGCCAAGCGCGGGGACGTAATCCATGTTGCAGCCGGCGCCTACAACGGTAAGGGCGGGTCAGGGCATTTTACGATCGGCGTTCCTCATCTCACGCTAGTCGGCGGCTACAACAGTGGTTTTTCGGATCGCAATCCTTTCAAGAACTTCACGATCCTCGAGCGCGCCGGCGACTACAAGGGCGACTGGACCGGTCTGCCGGAGGGTATCATCGCCGGCGATGCGAAGGCTGATCACAGCAACCTGATCGTCGACGGCTTCGTGCTGAACGCACAAAGCCGCAACTATTACAGAGACGGGGGCGACAAAGTCGCGCTTGCGGCCCCATCCTATCCGGGAATGCTGTTCCATACCAACGCGCAAAACGTCAAGCTGCGTAATTGCATCCTTCTGAATCCGGTGGGGAACGGAATCTACAGTACCTGGAAAGGCCAGGACAATGAGATAAGCAACAATTTTATCTTGAACACCTTCTACGCCGCGGTTTCCACGCGCTCGGCCCAAGCCGAAAGCGTAATCAGGATCGTAAACAACACAATCGCTTTTGTGTGGTTCATGCCGGGCAAAGGCGGCGGCACGGGCGTATTCATCGGCCGGCAGGGACAGACCATTCTGGAAAACAACGTCCTGAGCTTCTTTCAGACGGAAGGGGGCGAAGATGGTTTTGCGGTCAAGAACACTTTTGGCAACGATGAAACTATCATGAAGAACAACGTCTTCTTCTCCTGTGCGGGCGGCTACTACAAATACATGGATTACAACAAAGCCAACCTGGTCCTGTGGAAACCGGGCGACCTGGAGGACCTGAACGACGAGGATTACGCCGAAGATTACATGCTGCTCGAATCCGGAGACAATCGGGCGGAAGACCCCGGGCTGAAACCGGACAAAGACTATGCCATCAAATTCGCGAACTTTATCGAATCCACACCCGGCAAGCTGAACATGGGTGCGATGAACGAATGGCGCCGTTCGATGGGTCTGCCCCTCCAAGCCGAGAAAGGCAGCGCCCGGCCGATACTCGCTCCTGCCTACCCTTTGGAGGAAGTGACGCCGAACCTGGTCAGCAGCATCAGCGGCGTAGGGGTGCAGATCGACGGTCCGTTTCAAGAGTACCAGGCCGCCGCGGCCGCGGCGCTGCCGGACAGTTACGAGGAAATCGAGTTTGCATCCATGAAAAAGGGCGGCCCAAACTCCTTGAACATGAACGGAAAGGCGGTCATGTTCCAGGCGTGCATGGGCGCCGAAAAACGGACGTACGAGCTCGGTGACAGGGCGCCGCGCAGTGATTACACCTGCGTGGAGCTCTTGATCCCGTCCAGCAAAGGCAGCATGACCCGTAAACTGGTGTATGGTTACCTGCTGAATGGTTCCGATGCTCACGCCGAATGGGAAAAACTGGCCAGGAAGAAGGACAGGTACAATCAGAAAGGCGGAATCTTCATCAAAGGGCAGATCTATTCTTTCGCGAACCAGAACTACCCCTATCCGGTGGGCATCATCATTCAAGAGGTCAGCAGAAAGAAGTGAAGCTGCGCTTTGCCGGCACATTTCCATAGCCGCCTCACGCCAGTGTCATTAGAACATATATAGGACCAAGGAGGGGCGGAAGACATGCCATCTTCCGAGCTGGAAAACATAGATTATTCCGATGCCGAATCCCTGGCTGCACGCCTGCTCGGGGCCGACAAAGCTACGAGGACCCAAATACTGGCGAGCTTCGCAAAGCACAATGCAGGCAAATTGAAGCTATTATTTGCCGCGAGAAAACTTGCCGGCATTTTGAAAAAACAAGCTCCCTACTCTCTGCTGAATGAATACGAGCTCACCATGGCTCGTTTGATAAACCCGGGCAAAAAAAAGCATTTCCTGGCAGGATACTTTGCCGGCCGGCATTACGAAGACAGAATACGGCCTTACAAGACCGAAATCAAACAGCTGGGAAAACAGGGAAATTTAACTGCCGAGGTGCTGATGCCCACCATCGCGGACATGTCCGAAACGGAGGGCTACGCGCTGGCCAGGGAGTACATCGATCGATCGCAAGGCGGGATAGGGTCCAACGCGGGTCTCAAAGCTGCGGTGCAACCACTAGGCGAAATCGAATCCGCGGTCGACGGCATCCGCGGCCGCGTCAAGGGCAACCCGGCCAATAAAGCCGAATTGAAAAAAAACTGGGAAATCATGCGGCCATACTTCGATAACCTGTATGACAGGGGGTGGGGGCAGCTTTTCATCACGCGTGCCAAAAAAAACGACAAGCTGGCGAATTATGGGCACGTGCTGGATGCTTATCTGCAATTCAGACAAAAAGAGGGGGAAACCCCAAAAAAGCCACCTGAGGAGCAGCCTCGACCGGCGACGCAACGCGGGGCGCCTCCCCGCAAAATCGATGAGCAGAGTGCGCCAGCACAGCCTGCCGGACGTAATCCGACTGCCACGAGCACAGCCGGCGGCACAAAGCCGAAGAAGAAGGACATCCTGCTGGCGGCCATAGTCGATGTATTCAAGCAGATGCCCACCGAGGAGGTAGAAGATATTTGGCTCGGCTTCATTGGAGAAGAGCCTCTCATCCGGGAGCAGGAAAAGCAGGAGCTGGAGCTCATGATCGAGGACGCCCGTTTGATAGCCGACCTGCATGCCTCCTCCGGCTCGAAGAGCGAAGCAAGAAAGCAACAAATCGAAAAATACCTTGCAAGGCTGACTTCTGATCTTTCCAAGGCCGAAGAGGTGTCGGCCAGGCTCGAAATAATCAATCGCTACCGCAGTTTCAAGACCAACTCGATTATCGAAAAAATAGCGACTATCTACAAAATCCTCCTGCAGAGAGTCAGAAAGCAAAGCCCTGCAAGGCCCGGCGCGGGAAGGAGTACGCAGGCTCAAAACGGCGCGGCATTTTCGGAACCCGTACAGGACGTTCCACAGGACCAGCTGGAGCCGCTGGACGTATTTGCGGATGACGGTTTGGGCGACCTTGACCAAATGGCAGCGTTCTTTCAGGAAGAGCAAAAAGCTGTCGCCCGGGATTTCGAAGAAATCTCGCAGACCGAAGATGCGGAGGCAAGATTCGACAAGGCGCTGCAGGCTTACGGCTCGGAATCGTTCGCAGAATACCTCGAACCGCTGCGGGACATGCTGAATCAGCCGGCTGGATTTGCGCCCTTCATCCGCAATCTGGAAGATGGCCCGCTGAAGGACATAGCGCCCTGGCAGCAAAAGGAATTCTTTGATGAACTGTTCGACGCCCTGAGGCGCGATTCGAACATTGCAGCCGCGCGTCCCGATATTATTCGCAAACTCGAAAACTACAGGGACAATAAACTGGCACAACCCAACCTGCTGGAGACAGTGTTCAAAAAACTCACCAAAATCCGGCATCTGCACCCTTCCGATCCTAAAAAAGCCGTAGAAGCGCAGATAAGATATCTTTCCGAGTGTCTAAAAAATGAAAATTTCAAGTCGGTCAGAACCTCCATTTATCGTATATACAGGAACGTGCTTTCCCAGATGCTGGACAAAAAATTCATGGATGAAATAGCCCGCGAACCAGCATGGAAACAGGTGCTTATTCTGAAGAGCTTGAAGCCA
>SDBV01006199.1_pt1 | contig 16648 bp, 10 predicted proteins | sample 2277081 | NCBI WGS metagenome assembly SDBV01 (sample SAMN10402039, study PRJNA504765) | marine sediment metagenome | isolation source: marine sediment core GS10_PC15, 223 cmbsf | place: Arctic Ocean: Southern Knipovich Ridge | collected 2010 | reverse complement strand
CTGTATTTTGCAGGACACACTATATGATATAACAGGAGATTCTTATTATGCTTTTTTAGGATGTGTTCGCTCATCCTTCTAATATAACCCCGGACTTAAGTCCGAGGAATTCTTTTGATTAATTTTTTATCAATAGTTGTTTAATTTTTCTTTCTACATTCAATTTTATTGAGTTTTTTGAGCTTTATAGTATATTTGATAGAAATATTTTCCGGATTGAAAGTAATTTCTCCTTCTACTGATATTTCTTTAGGGTGAGTGATGAGATACCTGAACCATTTGTCATGTTCCTTTGTTTTTTAAAGTTACAGATTAATGAATTTTGCGGGTATTAAAATCTCGTTTCTTCGCTTTATTAGTCTCTTAAACATAAATTACGCGCTGCGTATATTTCATCCAAACGTCTCATTTTGCTTCGAGTTGGTGCATTATGAAGAAGTTCCGGATTTTCTTTAGCCTCACGTGCAATTGTTTTACAGGTTTTAATAAAAGCATCCAGTGTTTCTTTTGATTCGGTTTCCGTTGGTTCGATCAATAGAGCACCTTTAACCACAAGCGGGAAAAAAATGGTCGGAGGATGAAAACCATAGTCTATAAAGCGTTTTGCAATATCAAGAGCTGTAATTTTTTGTGGAAGCTGTTTTTCATGTGTGAATGCGCATTCATGCATACATGGCCGATCATAAGGCAGATGAAATACTTTTTTAAGAGATTCTTTTATATAATTTGCATTCAAAACAGCAAGTTCACTTGCTTTGTTCAGATTTTCAGATCCCATACTCATAATGTAACCGTATGCTCTGATTAACACACTGATATTTCCGTAAAATGAGTGGACTCTACCGATAGAATCCGGGAAATTACTCGCAAATTTAAAGGTATCGTTTTTTTTAACAATTCTTGGTATAGGAAGAAAAGGCTCAAGATGTTTTTTTACACATACAGGGCCGGATCCGGGACCACCACCGCCATGGGGGGAAGAAAATGTTTTATGGGGATTTATATGCATAACATCGGATCCGAAATCTCCGGGGCGAGCAATCCCCATTACAGCATTGAGATTTGCACCGTCACAGTATACAAGTCCTCCTTCTTTGTGTACAATATCAGCAATCTCTTGTATGTTTTCCTCAAAAAAACCCAATGTATTGGGATTGGTAATCATAATTCCCGCCACATCTTTGTCCATGAGCAATCTCACACTTTCGGGGGTAAGAATTCCATTTTCATTTGATGCAACTTTTACAGGAGTAAATCCACATAATTTTATACTTGCCGGATTTGTTCCATGAGAAGTATCCGGAATAATAAACTTTGTTCGTTGTATTCCTCTGTGCTTTAAATAAGCATTGATGATCATGATACCGGTTAATTCTCCCTGGGCACCCGCAGCCGGCTGAAGTGAAACTGCATCCATGCCGGTGATTTCTGCAAAAAAACTTTCCAATCTGTACATCAGTTCCAGGATTCCCTGGGACAGTTTTGCAGGTAAAAACGGATGTGCTTCGGAAAAGCCAGGATAGCTTGCAATTTTTTCATTAAGTTTGGGGTTATATTTCATGGTACATGAACCCAGCGGATACATACCGGAATCAACGGAATAATTCCACTGCGAAAGCCGGGTATAATGACGTACTATATCAACCTCACTCAGTTCCGGTAAATCGGGAGCGTCACATAGAAGATCCTGACTGACAGGAAAATCTCCGGTATCATTTCGGGGAAGTGAAAAACCACACCGTCCCTCAGACCCGATTTCCCAGAGCAAAGGCTCATTTAAAACCAATCCGGTAGAACCTATGGATTCAAACACGATTTCAACTCCCCGACAAAATTGTCAATGTCATTTTTAGTTTTTGTCTCGGTTACACAAAGAAGACAGCATCCTTCCAAATCCGGATAATAATCTTCAATCATTAAACCGGCAACAATTTTACGTTCGATTAAACTTTCATATGCGGAATCAAATCCCTTCGGAAATTTAATGACAAATTCATTGAAGGTCGGGCTTTCAAATTTTAATAAAAAACCTGACTCTCTTAACTTTTGCTTCAAATATTCCGACTTGTTATAATTTATCTTTGCAAGTTCACGAAATCCGTTTTTTCCGAGACTTGCCAGATACTGAGCAGCACCGAGAGCGCAAAGGCTCTGATTTGTACATATATTGGATGTTGCTTTTTCACGTCGTATATGCTGTTCTCTTGTAGCGAGAGTTAAAACAAAGCCTCTTTTCCCTTCCGCATCTTTCGTTTTGCCTACGATTCTTCCTGGCATGTGCCTAACATAATCCATTTTCGAAGCGAATATCCCGAGCGACATGCCTCCAAAATACTGAGATAATCCGAAGCTTCTTCCCTCACCGCAGATAATATCGGCATCCTGAATGCCTGGATTTTTGAAAAGCCCATAAGAGAGTGGTTCAGTAAATGTCGCAATAAAAATAATATCGTCACGATGGACAACTTCAGCAATGATTGACAGATCCTCGATACATCCGAAAAAATTCGGCGATTGAACAGCAACCGCAGCAAGATTTCCCGGTTCACTCAAACAGGAGATGTCCGTCTTTCCGGCCTCATTAAATGGAATTTCACTAATTTCGAATCCGGGAGTTTCAAGGTATGTTTTTACAACCTCCCTGTAATGAGGATGAATACTTTTCGATAATGCTACTCTTTTTCTTCCGGTTATTCGAACAGCCATAAGCAGTGCCTCCGCCAAGGCTGATGCCCCGTCATAAAGAGATGTATTTGTCACATCCATCCCGAATATTTTGCAAATCATTGTCTGGTATTCATATAATCCTTGAAGTGTTCCCTGGCTGATTTCCGGTTGATAGGGTGTATACGAGGTAACAAATCCCTGAAGGTTCATTAGATTGGAAACAACAGCAGGAACATGATGTTCATAACAGCCTGCACCTATAAAAATCTTATATTCCGGTGCTGTTGCCATCATATTTGAAAAATAGCGCATATGACGGCAAAGTTCCCACTCATTCATTGCCTCAGGAAGATCGATGGACTTTTGTAATCTGCAACCCTCGGGTATCTGCTTGAATAGTTCATCCAAACTGCCGACACCTATAGTTTTTAGCATTGATGCAATGTCTTTTTGTGTATGAGGCAGATAACGCATCCGGGTTATTCTCTTTTCAAAAGTGAGAAATATGAATCGGAGTCCATCAATTGTTCTACTTCACTCATTGAATCCGGCTTTACATCTATCATCCAGCCTTTTTCGCAGGGACTTTCATTTATAAGATTAGGATTGTTTTCAAGTTCGGAATTAATTGCGACAACTTCACCGCTTATCGGCATTAAAATTTCATTTACCGATTTATATGACTCAACCGTTCCGAATGACATATTGATTTCAAATCTTTCTCCAACCTCAGGCAGTTCCACATAAACGATATCACCCAGTTGATCCTGCGAATAGTCTGTGATTCCAATTCTCACAACTTCTCCTGTCACTTTCGCCCATTCATGATCATCGGAAAACAGAAGATCATCGGGAATAATCAATTCAGATAAATCTTTCAAAATGATTCCCTTCACCAAGGTTTTTTATCAATTCAAAGGTCTTCTTGCGGTTCGATCTGGTCTGATATCTTTCTTAATTACAACCTGAATCTCGCGGCTGCTGTCTCTAAGTTTAACTATTTCCCCTTCACTGAGTTTAATATTTACTTTAATAAATCCGCAGCATAATCCTGTTAAAACAAAATCTTTCGGTTTGTCCGGACTGTTTATGCTGTATACCTTACCATCGTAATAACCGATACTCATTTCATTTATGCAGGTTAATACAATCCCGATTCTTTTCCCGGAATTGTCTATAACCTCAGGAGGGGTATTAGTTGTATTCACTTTTCTAACATCAAACCCTAAAAACGGATAGGTAAACGAATCCGAAGATGAATTTTCTAACGCTTCTTTTCCGAGAAAATCTTTGGTAAATTCCTTTTTATCAAAAGATAACGGCAGCGCTATCAACCATGGGTTATTTACAAACTTCCAGTTGCCGATATCCCGATGAGACAGCGGAAGAACAGCTCCCACTCTAAGAGAATCACGTGCAGCCAGGCCGCATGGTTTAATACCGTATTTTCTCCCAGCGTGAAGAATCAGTTCCCAGGCTTCAATTATATGTTCCTGATCAAGAAACAGCTCGAATCCTAATTCACCGGTATAGCCTGTTCTCGAAAGCATCATCCGAGTGCTGTTAAGGAGGCATACTTCCCCTGTGTATGGTGTTTTTTCAAAAAAAGATCCTTTAAAACTGAAATAATGCAAGTCCTGAAAAACCCGATCAGGGGATGATATTACTTCTCTTATTATTTTCGCTGAAAGCGGCCCCTGAACATCTATCTTTCCCACTTTACCGGTAAGGTCTTTAACAATTATGTTGTATCTTTTCTCACTTCTAAAAGAACAGTTTAAGATATGTTGCGATATGATTGAACCCATGCCTGCATTAACGACTGCAAGATATTCATCCGGATTGCACTGAAAAAGAATTCCATCGTCAATTACAAATCCGCGGTCATCGAGGAAAACACCATAAGAACTCTTCCCGGGAGTAAGCGGTTTCCCTTTTCTTCCGATACATCTAGAAAGATCTCTCGAAAAACACCATTGCAGTACCTCGAAAATATGAGGACCAGAAAGCCTGATTACTGACATATGACAGGTATCGAACAAACCGCAATCAGTCAGTACAGCAAGATGTTCCTTTTTTGCTCCGGAACGGTACCATAACGGCATTTCATATCCATGGAACAAAACCATTTTTGCCCCATAATCTACATGCCAGTCGTACAAAGGAGTTTGTTTTGCGTTCATTTTATCGGTTATTTAAGTATTTTATGATATGTAAAACCCTGATTCAAATAATGTATTATTTTATGCTTGATCTTGTTTCTCAGCAGCAGCATTACTTTTTCCAATCCATGATAAATATCGGCAAGGATATTTATAATAAACCATGTGTATTGAATAGTAAAAAAAGTTGTTAGCACTACTAATAACGGACATTCCCTAAATTGGGTAATCGCGGTCCGACATTGCTCATATCAATTTGCCTGAAACTAAGTTTGAATGCCGGTGAGTCTCGACCTGCTTCCCAAAAGTTGGTCCAGTTATTATGTTAGGATTTTGGGAAAAATATCACAAAAATGAGGATATGTCTCTGTGTTTTTAAGTTCTTACAATATTTACCAAACAGAAGAGAAAATTTCCATCTTTTGCCGGGCAATGCTACCTTCTTGGATTAAAGCAAACACTACCATATTTGTACCCATTTTAAGTTGAGGCTCATTATTAATTTCCTCAGCCCATTTTTTAGCATAACCTTTATCTGAATATATTGCTACAAGCCTGTTGTTAATAGTTATTCCTTCCAAGTAATAGACACGTTTTGACAATGTATAAAGCCAATGACTTGTTCTTACATATTCTTGTACTGACGATACAGATGCTATTACATTTTCTGAACCCTGAGGTGGTCCATCATCAAAATCAAAGAAAGAATGATAAAGAGGATGGGAATTGGGGATAGGCAAGAATTTTGCATCATTCCCAAGAGCATCCCTTAACATTTGCCTTAATGAAGCTTCAGCTGAACCATACTCATTTCCTGGTTTACCATTATCCAATACAGCAAATCCACCTTTCCTGAGGTATTTACCAAAATTCTTTGCTTCAATTTTTGTCAATTCAAATTGTTCATCAACACAAAGAAATACAAATGGGGTATCAAATAATTTTCTCGAATCAATAAAAAGATGCTTATCAACTTTTGACCTGATATTTGTATAACGGTTTACAGCATTCGAAAGATGAATAATAGCTTGTTTATATGCAGGATTAAGTTGAGTGCCCCATAAAGTAGCTATATAAATGAAGCCCTTAACGTTTTGTTTATCATTCGGATCCTGGATAACCATTGCCTTGTACTGTCCAGTATCAAGGTCATCTAGAGAGATCATTTCCTCTTTCATTGAAATTTGTTTCTCCGGCTCTCTTGTTGTTGTCATTTTAATATCAATACCTTCAGGTAAGAAAACATCAGCACCGGTATCAATATCCATCGTTGTGTCAAATTCATATGATGCTACAGTACCGAGAAGATCTTGCTGAATAGATTTTGTTTTTATTTTTACGGTGGGTCTTCTTTGAACAATCTTTTTTTTAGTGTATTCTCGTTGTTTTATTCTTTTTTTCTTGAATTCAAAAGGTTTGGTCATTCTTGGGCGACGGATAACCAATTCCATTGTAGGAGGTTTAACGACTTTAACTTCGGTTCTTTTGAACATGAAATACGAACCTATAGCTGCATGAAATGTGATTGCCACAACAAGCCCGAGGAACAGGAGTTTCTGTGTCTCATGTTCCAGCTTGTTTAAATCAATGCCATCGGAAGCTCCACCGAATCTCCCTGAATATTTTTTTTGGACCATAGTTATCACCCGCTTTGCAGTTGTTTTATGTTAACATATAACATATTAATATCCGACCCAAATTTTTACAAAGAACGAAGAACTCTTATATTCTTCAAACTTACGATATTCTTCTTCAAAAATCATCTGCTCAATTTTAAAGCCAAAAGCACCAAAGGTATCAAATCCAAAATACTCCGTTTTGTTCTCAATCTGCAACATTTGATCTACCTTACGGTAATTGTTATGATCCTGAATATAGTCTTTATAGAGGAGTTCAAATCCTTTGAATCCCTGAAAGCCAAGTGTGATGTTGGTTTTTGGGGAAATACGATATTTCAGATATACAAGTGGTATACGCAACATAAAATGGTCCAACGGATTGAAAGATTCAGAGCGATGTTTTTTAAAGAGGCGGAATTTAATCCCCGGGGAAAATGTCCAGTTCCCCAATTGTTTGGTATAGATAAATTTATTCACCATCGCGAATGTCGTTACAATATCCTCCGGCTGGAATGTTTTATCATACATCGTTCCTTCAAGCTGCTGGTTCCTCTCGAGTTTTATATGATTCTCTATTGTGATTGCAGGAATGGCTCTGACCCTGGCTTCGACAAAAAGCTTTTGTACCTTGGAATTTCTGTACTCAACCTCATCATAGTACAAATCACGATTATATCTTGAATATTGGAACAAAGACGACGCAGTATATCTTGTTTTGGTAGGAACAACTACAAATTTATCTTGAATATTATCTTGAATTCTCTCATATCTGTATTCAGTGAAAAGTTTACCAACCATAATTAAATCACAGTCAAACTTTGCCTTGAAATAATCATCATAGGTTCTGTTATCTAAACCAACACCTCTTGTTCGTAAAGAACCTAACATGAAATCAATATTTTTTTGAGGAGTAAATCTGAAATAAAAATGATGGCCCTTACGGTCGAGATCATACGGTGTATCATACTTCATGTCATCTTCACGGTGATCGGGAATAGTGTTGTTATTGAAATCATCACCAAAAATAAACTCATTCGGGTCAACATCAAACATCAGAAACGGCTCATCATAGTCTGGATAATTATTATCGTTTTTCTCGTTGTCTGGATAACCATCATTATCCAGGTCATTTCCGGGGAAAACACCATCAGGATCCATCAAAGATGATAATCCTACACCCATGGACTTATTTATATACTGTGTATCAGGATATTGGTCATCATCGTCATTATCCGCTATCATATCCATCCTTAAAGTATCATTCCGGACGTTTATATCACGTCCCCCTTTCTCAGAAGGTACAAAGTGGTTCATATATGGGCGGTAAAATTTCCCCATTGTAAAGTACTCACCGGCAAAACCAAAACGCTGCCAGTTTTTTTCAACGGTGATGTAATATGAATTGTCAGCCTGTGTAAATCGATGCCCGTCACGGGGAGTTATATCCGTAGGCATACTGGAAGGCAGACCTGTTCCGGGAACGCCGTCGGAAAACATGTAATTGTGAATATTAGTTACAAATTCCCCATTTATTTTTAAGCCACGGTAATTAAAGTGAGCATCGAAACCGTAAATTAAATTTCCCACTTCATATCCAAAATTTACTGTTAGTGTTCGGAGATTTGAACCATCCTTGATATTACCCTCAGCCTGCGCCATTGTACTCCAGTAGCTAGCTGTGTAATGCATTAAGTTTTCACCCGATGAATCATGACCACCTTTGACTTCCTTGGTATATATCTGAGAAGTTTGAATTCGATAATCATTCGCTACAGTAACCTCTACCTCAACACGGTTTACATTATCTTTAATGCTGCCAAGATCAAATAAATACACAACGTATTCATTTCCATTTACCTGAATAGGTTTACCTCCAGGATCGATTATGTTATAATATTTTTTACCTTTTTCAGAACTAAAATTATAATTCAAATATTCACTATTCCAGCCGCGTATATAATCATTCATATACAAATAATCAAGATATTTCGGTGTACGCTCATTTAGTGTTAACTCGTCGAATGACAAGTCTTGACCGGTATAATTAGTTCCGTAATCTAAATAATGCATCTCGGATTTACTTGTAACAGCAGTTATAAGTTCTCTCCTCAAATCATCGATAATAATTTGGGGTTGGATGTCAGGACGATAAATGCCGTTCACCTTGAGTTTCACTTCTTGAACAATTGGCCCGTTACCATCATTAGGAGAGTCGTCCACAATTCTCAATGCATAGATTAATGGGGTCGGTGCATAGTCGGTTACATTACCTTTGAGGTCAGATCCTTTGTCTCGATTAGTCTGCACAGCATACATATTAGCGTACGTTGCACCGATAGTCAAAGCTCCAAATTTTCTCTTTAACTGCCCTCCTCTTAACAAAAGAACATTTTGACCTAATTTTGTTTCCGGTAAATATCTGGAATTAACCATGGATGCCGCATATTTTTCCGACTGAAAATCAACTTTCACTCCATTTAAATTTGGAATACTCATGGTTAATGGTGTAAATTTGATTCTCAATGCACCAGCAGCTACGACAGAAACAGCCCAGTCATCAGTGGATTCCCTCGCAACCCATATTCCATCGACGTCAACTCCGAGCCTGGAATTTATATATCCATATCGCCAAGGACCATTAACACTAGTAGTACCATCACTGTAGTGTGTTTCTCTCCAGAGATTGACCCAATTCGTCATTTTTGTGAGCCTGTCGCCAAAATCATTATAAGTCCATTTCTGACGGCGATCTTCTATAATATTGTAATTTTCAAAGCCCCTAGAAGCATAGTTCTGGTAACGGTCCTCCATTTCATAGTAATCATATCCCCAGTGTGTATATAAATCATAATTTCTCCCGAATCTTCCAAAAAAGGTTTGGCTTCTGGCATGGACGGTCGAGATACCCAATGCATGTAATCGCTCATCGGTTTCCATTTTCAACCAGTCTTGATCAGTATATTTACGTAATTCATAAATGTTCTGAGCATAAACATCGCAGATGAGAAATAAAAGATTGATAATTACTATAATTAATAAAGTCTTGCGGATTATTCCCAAATATAATGCCATCAGATTATTAAATTTCTGTTAAAAGTTTAAACGCTTATCGAGTTAACTCCGCATTGTTGATAAAAAAGTCATTTTAAGCCCCCTTTCTGTCCTACGGACATCCTTTCCCCGGTGGGGGCAGGATAATAACTGCCGGAAGTTCAGTTACTTGCCCCCTGCTATGATAAAAGTCAAGGGAAAAATTTAAAGAGGTTACCTTTATAAACTATGTTAGTATCTATAAATAATAAACCATTACAGCCTGCTATTCGTGGTTTTCCCACAAGTTACGATTCGGAAGTTCTGAAGCGACGCATATCTCCCCACTCGAGTGTCAGCCGAATCGCTGTCAGCCACACGATGCCCGGACAGCTCTTCTTCGAGTGTAATTATAATATAATTACATCAAAAAAAATAATTATAACTCAATCCAATTTAACTATTTTTTTATAGATTTCAATATTATTCGACCTAGTAAATGAGTTTTTCTTCTATATCTTTATTCACTCAAAACCGCTATTGCGTTTGACTCGACAAGTTGCTCTTCACCAAAGAGATTTGCAACATCGGCAATGGTCATAGTTTGAAGTCCTTTAGGGAAATACTCGCGGATGAGCTTTGCGGCTATAGGAAGATAGTTACCTGCCTTTTTCTTGCCGGCCTCAGGATCGATAAAGTTCTGGAGGAACACAATGTCGTCCATAGTTGCGCCGTAATTTGCAAGAACTGCTTTGATGTTTTCAAGCGTGGCGCGGAACTGTTCTTCGAAATCGCCCATCATGAATTCAGGCATACCGTTTTCATCTACTTTCTGTCCGTGGGCAAGCTGACCAGCCACAAAGATGATATTTCCGACCTTTACACCTTGGGCATAGGAAAAATCTTTTTCCCAGGCAATGCCGAAACCGAATTTATCAGGTTTAAAAGACTTTTTATATTCTTCAATTGCTTTCACAATTTCTTCATTGGCGATCTTCTTCACTGCCGTTTCGTTGAGACCGCACCCGGAAACTATAAAAGATATTGCAAGTACTGTAACAATAATGATGCGTTTCATGGTACCTCCTTGAAATTGTTTTGTAAAAATAGTGGCAAGATTCTAAATAGAATAAATATCAGAAAACTCACCATAAAGAATATAAAACAAGTATAATACTAATATTGAATGGTGTTAATTAAAAAAAAAGTGGGCGTTTACACAATAAGGCATTTACGGTCATATAATGGGTGTATAATATAGCTAATATATTGAGGAGATATTGATTAAATGACAAACAATAATGTCGTTATCTTATTATTTATATTAGAATTAGTTATAATTTTTTTTAAAGATAATTAATTGTCTCACTAAGAGAAAAATCATGCGATAATTAATATTTAGAAAAAGAAAAGTTGCATTTGACGAATTAGAAGTTACATTTTTACTCAAAGTAACACCAAAGTAATAAAAGCATACAAATCTCATTATCCAAAGTATCGAATTGATATTATTGTTGTTTTTATCAATTCAAATTTACTTGAATTTATTGAATTATTGTATTTCAATAAGTGAGTATACTATTCAATTTTTGCACAAAATACTAAACATTCAGGATTTATATATTACACATAAGGAGGAGATAGTCATGTCGGAACAAACAATTCCCAATACCGAAAAGATTATACGTGTTGGAGTTGTAGGAACTGGGCCATTTTCATTTTATGGCACTTTTAACCATGTTATTAACAACACATTCCGAGATTATAACTGCTTAAACATACGAGTGACTCATATTTGGGGAGATGATTATTCGAAAAATTATAAAGGTTCTCCAGAATATGTCAAGAAAATGCTCGATTTCTGGAACGATGAAAACCATTCTCCCCAGGGAATAGCAAGACAGTGTGGTATTCCTAAAGTCTGTGAAGATTTTCATGATATGATTGAAGAAGTTGATGCTGCCATGATCATGGATTTCGATCGATCATATGAACTTGCCGAGCCGTTTTTAAAAAGAGGTCTGCCCATATTTATCAGCTCCCCTGTTGCAGTGAGCGTGCCAGAATGCGAAAAAATACTCAATCTCGCAGAAACAAATAGTGCAGCGGTTTTTACTGGTGCATACTCCCAGAGTTTATTTGAAAACGTTATACGATATGACAGTATAAAACGCAATAATATTGCTGCATTTTTTTCCTCAACAGCGTTTGTATTTTATACTTCGTATGCATCTGACGGCCTTGATCCGCTCTACTGGATGATCGGTCCTGGAGTTAGAAAAGTCGCGTTACACGGCTGGGATGGCTCAAAAGGCTATGATCCAACAGGTATTCCGGTGTCGCGAATCCATCTCGAATATGAGCCGAGAGGAGATAATCCACCTATTCAGGGAGTATTAACCCTCGGCGGATTTAGTAAGACGGCAGAATGGTATAGAATTTATTACCAAGATCATTCTGTTACTGATGGTGTTACACACACCAACTGGGAAAAATATGAGCGGACATTGAGAGATTTTATCTTAGACATTCAGGAGGTTTTTGTGACGAATAAGTCACTTGAAACCCGTGAGGACATTCTCAACAAACTCAGGATTGTCATCGCTGCCTATAAATCAGCGAATGAGGGTGGACGTCCTGTTATGGTCGATGAAGTTAGGGATTATCACCTTCCGACCGTCAGGATTGAAAAATGGAATGAAATACCAAAATAATCTAAAGGACACGAGATATAAACAAGTAAATCGCTGAAACGGTGAGAATTTTTAGCAGAATTCCTTCAAATCTATCTTCATGCTTTTACTCTCTTCATTATCAATATTTATCTGACATAAATGATTGTTATCTATTGTATAATAATATGTTATGGCAACTATGAATAGCATTTTTCGGGTTTAATATGGTGAATTGGGATTTAATATCTCTTTCATTTATTAGCTATATTATACACCCATTATATAGCTAATAATGCCTTATTGCTTTTTTGCTTTAACTTTAGTTTTTTAGTAAGCATCTCATGTTATTTTAATGATAAAGATTATGCTAATTTTTTATTTATTTGAAAATTTTAACTGTTGTAAAGGACCAGTAAAATAACAGTCCTTTTCTACAGTTGCCGTTTTGAAATTATCGGTAGTTCACATTGCCCTTTGACAGATTGTTTTGGGCAATATGGATTTTCACAACTCTTTTTGACAAATTGGTGTATTTTTTTTTGAATGCTTATTATATACTTGAAAGGAGGTATAATCTTAAACTCATTTAAAAGATTTACAATAAGAAGCAGAGAAACTAAAGTAATGAATAATTAACTTTAAAATTAAGGAAAAAACCATGAAAAAAATTCTAATAATTTCTTTCATAATAATGCTAATGGCACCAGTGTTCGATGCAGCTGCATGGTCTCCCGCTGTTATGACAATTACAGGTTCCGCGGAAATTGATTACGATTTTGATGGTTCAGATTTAACCATTCCTTTCACAGTTAATGGAACTCCTGCTGCCGTATGGCTTGTCATCAACACAAAAGGACAGGCCGATAACATTGTCAATGTACGAAATGGCAATCTCGGCTGGCACTATGTGAACAAAATTGATACCACTGCCTATGTGTCTCAAAGATACCAAAGAGATGTTGGTGAAACGAATATTGTCTGGGATGGAAATGACCAGTATGGTAATCTTATGGCTGCAGGTAATTATGACTATTACCTGTGGGCTTATGATGACCAAACCCCCAGGGAACTTGCCTGTAACTTTATAATGATCGGTCATAGCTGGGATTCGCAGTACACCCACATTTATGAAAACGGTGAAGATGGTCTTCCACTGGCAAAGCCTCTGATTATTGGTAATAACGCCTGGTGGTATTCAGTTGATGCTGTTCCTTGGTTAGTAAGCGGCATACATTACAAATGGGAGATTGGCTCGTTCCCTACGGATCCTTATTTTTTGCAGACTACATCGTGTGCCAGGTACCCGACCTGGGAATCTAACTTGACGGAATCTTATGGCGGCCCAGTATTTGACCCTAACGATTACAACACATTTTACCATGCAGGTGTGAAATTTGGTGATACGACAACATCAACATTTTTGAAATGGGAGTTTGTTGCTGGTGGTGAAGCAATTGTTGATGAAACCTGGCTCGGCTGGGATAGGCTAACGTTGGAAGAAACAGGAAGTGTAATTGGTGCAGATTCGCAGAGACAAGCCTGCTATACGGACGGTAACTATATCTATTCAGTATCTCCGGGTCAAAATCAGGTAGAGGAAGAATGGAACAAGCTCAGAGTCGTGAGTTTCGAAGGTGAATTAATCGTGGACAAAATGATGCACGACTGGTATATGCCGGACGATCAGAATCCGGTAGATCCGGATGATCCGGATGCAAAGAATTTGATTAATGCTTCATTCAATAAAATGTACTCACGCACTCCGTATAATTGGATGCTGATCAACCATAAAAGCTGCCTCCATCAGATGATCGACACTACGCGCCTGGTCGCAGACCCCAATGATGAAACCGACATGGTGATCTTCGAAAACAGTAATGGTGACTTCTGGATGGATACAGCATATGACCCAGATGTTGAACCACAATGGTACTGCATTGGAGACGATACTACATCTATGAGACGTGAATCCATTTCAATTGACCGAAATGGATTTAACATTATCGGCGTGAGTTATCTTGGCCTTATTTCCTTCGGTGTTTCGACCCAGGATGGTACGGGCATCGATTATATGTCGTTTGCTGATGATACTTACGATGCCGACCTTATTCCCAAGGGCGGCGGTCTTGTTTGTGATAGCGAATCCGCATATGATGGACTGTACTTCAACGGTGCTATAACTGATGCTATTGGTTGGTGGGTTATGCCAGGCATGTCTCAGGTCTACTTTATTGCCTCTGATTCATTCCATGGTGTACTGAGTAATGCACCTGTTATTGAGCCTGGAGTGGAGGAAGATCAGGCGGCATTCGCGGTTTACCAGAATGCTCCGAATCCGTTCAATCCGACCACATCTATAGGCTTTGTGCTTCCCTCAGCTGGTCATGTATCGGTTGAAATATATAACGTTGCAGGTCAGAAGATTGATACTCTGACTAACGATTTCTTGAGCGCTGGTAAACATTCAGTTGTCTGGGATGCATCCGGATATTCCAATGGCGTGTACTTCTATACTGTGAAGTCCGGCGATTTCTCAAAGACAATGAAGATGACTCTTATCAAATAAATCCTTTCCTTATGCGTGTTTTAAAAAAAGAAAAGCCCAAGACCCAATTAGGGCTTTTCTTTTCGTTTTAAAAGTAATATAATGCAGAAATCATTCTGTTTAAAAAACATTTTTTTTAATAGTGGAGGTATAATATGCAAACGCATTACAAATTTACAAGAAAGTAGAGAAACAAAGTGAAGAGTAAACTTTAGAAAGTAATAAGGAAAAACCATGAAAAAAATTCTAATAATTTATTTTATAATAACATCAATAGCATCATTATCATTTGCAGCTGATTTTTCACCTACTGTTATGACACTGACATGTTCAGATGAAATCGAATATGAATTTGATGGTAGTGATTTGTCTATTCCGTTCAAAGTTGATGGAACTTCTGCGGCCGTATGGCTTGTCATTAACACAAAAGGAGAAGCCGATAACATTGTAGATATCCGGAATGGCCATCTCGGCTGGCACTATGTTAACAAAATAGATACTACTGTGTATATTTCTAATAGATATTCGAGGGATTCTGGCGAAACGTCAATTGTTTGGGATGGAAGAGACATAGATGGCAATCCTGTATCAGCGGGAACTTATGACTACTATCTCTGGGCATACGATGATGAAACTCCGAGACAATTAGCCTGTGAATTTATAATGACAGCACATGGCTGGGACTCACAATATACGTACGTATATGACCACGATGAGGACGGTTTACCACTTGCAAAACCACTGTTAATGGGTGCTAATCTTTGGTGGACAGGTTTTGAGCTCGCTGACGCTGATGTCTACGATCCGGATGCAGAAAATCAACCATGGAGAGAGCATGGAATTCATTTTAAGTGGGAATTGGGCAGTGACCCAAACGATGTTTCATTATTAGAAACTACGTTGTGTGCCATTTATAAACCTCTTCGTGATTATGGATTGGAAGGATGGGAGGATTGGGATTTCAGCTATGGTGGTTCTGTATTTGATCCCCACGATTATAGCACTTTTTACCATTGCAGTACAGATATCCAAGCGTCGAAAGCTACGATGTACAAGTGGACTTTCATTCCAGATGGTGAAGCAGAACTTGATGAAGACTGGTTCGGCTGGGATGAATTAACCTGGAATGACAACGGTGCTAAACTTGCTATGTGGTCTCAGAAACCTTCTTGTCAAACAGACGGTGATTATATACTTATTAATTCACCCGGTCTCCATCAAAAAGATTATGAATGGAATAGGCTGAGGTGTGTGAGCTTCGATGGTGATGAAATCTTTGATAAGACGATGTACGACTGGTATTTCCCTGATGATCCAAATCCACACGGTTTTATCAACGGGAGTTTCCACCAAATGGATTCCCCTGGACTACATCTTTGGGGATTGTCCTCCCACATGTGCTGTATGCAACAATTGATTAACACCTCAAGGCTTTTTCAAGATGAGGATGATGATACTGACATGCTGGTGTGGGAGAACAGGAACGGTGATTACTTCTTGGACGCAGCATACTACCCTGATGTTGAACCACAATGGTACTGTCTTGCAGATGATAGAACGACAGCCATGCATCGTGATATGATTGAATTTGACAAATATGGTTTAAGTATTGTCGGTACCAGCCGTTTTGGATTAGCTTCTTTTGTTCTTTTGACCCAGGATGGTACAGGTGTTGCAGACTGTTCATTTGCTGATGACAGTGTTGGTGATGATAAGAATGTAAAATTAGGTGGTAGGATCGTAGACTACGGCTCAAACTACGATGGGTTATACTGGGCCGCGGCTATTACACCAGATATGGCCGCCATTGGAGGTAATGGAGCTGTAAGACCGATAAATCAAAGGACCACAAATTTCATTGCTTTTGACTCAGCCCATGGTATTATTACCAACGAACCTGGCAGCATTGCGGTTGAAAATGAAACTCAGGCTGTGTTTGCAGTCGACCAG
>SDBV01006198.1_pt1 | contig 16650 bp, 20 predicted proteins | sample 2277081 | NCBI WGS metagenome assembly SDBV01 (sample SAMN10402039, study PRJNA504765) | marine sediment metagenome | isolation source: marine sediment core GS10_PC15, 223 cmbsf | place: Arctic Ocean: Southern Knipovich Ridge | collected 2010 | reverse complement strand
GTCTCCAGGGGCGACTCCAAAGCCCACATTTCCCGTTGTCGTTATTGTGCCATTCACAGTCAAAGCATTAGCCGCCAATTGAAGTAAATCATCATCACCACTAAAACCAATCAATCCTTTCCTGTCTTTATCAACATACAAACTAATATAGTCATCTCCCTCTCCTGCTCGCCTGTTAATATTAAGACTCTGGCCATCCACTCCATCTCCTACATCAGCATTATCATAGAACATATCAATAGAAACATCTGCACTCATATCGAGAATACCATCGAAAAGAGTTGAGCCAATTGATATGTCAGTGTCTCGGAAGTTAATTTCGCCAGTTCCTGTCAGTGTTACATTTCCAAACGTCCCTAAGCCTGCCGTTGTAAGTGCCGTGCCGTTAATCGTGACACTTTCGATAATGACTTCCCCTGCACCATCAGCTAATATTTTCAAATCTATTCCGGCAGCAACCGTACTGCTTATTACAGGAACGCCACCCGACAATGAAAAGACGATAGATTGTGCCCCGCCAGAAGGCTCCACGCTAATACTACCGCTGTTTTTAATCATAGGAGTATCGACGGATGTAGTAGCCTCAAATAAGTATGACTTGATGTTTGCAAACTTATTAGTTGCACCTAAAATCATCAAGTTATCAGTTATGGGGTCTATGTCATCGCCGGAACTACCATCAATCGTATCTGTAAAAAGAGTAGCGGTTAAAGTTAAATTAGTAAACTGTACGGTATCACCAGTTCCTAACCCTAATGATGTACGTGCGGTATTACCTGTTTCCTCTTGAAATGTACCGACACCTGTTCCTACCAAAAAGCCTGAGTTTTGTGTAAATTCCGAATCTTTGATGTATTGGGTATGGTCGTCGTCGCCGAGGCCGGCCACAGAGCCGTGGTCAACGCCCGTATCGTTGACATCAAGCGTTATTGAGCCTGCTCCATTTGTTACTGTTATTGCGGAACTGCCTGTTATGGTTGCCAATACAGGGTCAGTTGCACCGTAACCTATTGGAATCTGACCGTTAGTAGCCACCCCGAGCGCTGTAATCGCTCCTGAACCGGAACCGAGCAGAATTCCACCATCAGTAAGCGTAGATACCCCCGTCCCGCCATAGGGAACATCCACATCCGTTGCCTGCCACGTTCCGGTAGTTATCGTTCCCAAAGCTGTAATAAAAGTCGTTGCCTGCCAGTCCGGTAGACCGCCGCTAACCCTTAAAATTTCATTCGCCGCTCCAATTGCCAAATCATCCCATAATGGCGTAGCGTTTCCAAAAACTATATCGCCTGCTACAACTGCCGAAGTGGTGGCATCGTGAGTTCCTGATAAAATATTGTGTGACGCTGATGTTGTTGGCACTCCCCAAGTTAAAACACCGGAAGCATTAGAAAGCAAAGCTTGGCCGCCTGATGTGGCATCAGCCGGAGGAAAAATATAGTTAACACTTGCAGTAGCAGACCCAGAAGCAGCAAAAGTTACAGTCTGAGAATTGTTGGTAAATATCAATGTCTCGCCATCACCTGAGACAGTAACATCGGCGAGACATAGCACAGACAAAAGAAATATCCAAATTATGACAAAAAGTTTTCTCATGGACTCGATTTTAATCGCTCTGTATAAGTACCCGCGATATAGTGCTGAACAACCCAATCAGTCCCGGATTGTCCAATTCTTATGCTTCCAGTTACATTTTTACCGCCGAAGTAAATCCAACCATCACCATCAACTTGAATTGTCGCAATATCCTGAAACAGTAAACGCCATTGACGGTCAAGCTCTTCAAATGTTTTGCGGAAAAACTCCTGGATATCCTCAAGTTTATTAGACTTAAGTTCTTTCGGTCTCGGTAAGCTCACTAATGATTTTTTTGCTCGCATTGTTACCTGCTGTCATCCATTTCAAACTCTCTAAAAACCAAACCAAGCAATTCCATAGCATCAGAACTTTCGTGCTTGAACTGAAATGATTTTGCTCTAATATCAAAGGGAATATGTACGATAATAGTTTCCGGCAAGGCAGTATCAATAAAGGATGCCGTCCCTAATGATTGCCAGTTTGCTTCCGTATCTCGTTTAACAAATAGCGTAAGGCTACCAGACGACTTTCTGTTGAGTATCACATCAACACCATTGTTGATCCTCTTGAACACATTGAACGACTTTGGAACTGTCAGTGTTGTTGATATAATCAACGCACCTGTGAACGGATTACCATCGTCATTGTTCGCTCTATGCAGGTCGAATGTATTGCCTAAATAATCCGAAGCCAAATCCAGCGGGAAGCCAACCACGTTTCTCGAACTATCATATATCAACCAATCCGCTCCCCAATCGGCATAAGTATCGAACGGCAAAGTATCATAGGTAAAGGCTTCCTGTTGTGTATAATCCCCGAAAGCCCGCACTGGAATCTTGTAAATGAAACTGCGACCGCTGTCAGGATGGAAGGCAATTATCGTATTGTTCGTATCGCTATCGCCGCTCGGTATAGCCCACCATATTTCCTCGAACTCCTCGATGTAAGTCCCCTGTATAAACTCTGTTTGTGAAGTGTTCAAACCCTTTACAGTTATATCCACCGCCGTACTTATCGGCTGAGGTGTGTTTATTTCGCGGATAGTAAGGTCGGAACCCATCCAGTACAATCTACCCGCTTTATCGTTGACTAACGAGTCCGCTGACAGGTTCCCTACCTTAAGTGTATATTCCTCCCACTCGAACACCGTGTCTGCTGTAACAATCCAGCTTCGGTGCATACTATCATCTTTCGATATTACAAGGTCGTCACCATGTCTTGCGAATCCCATAAGGAAACCCGGGGTTGTCGTAAAATCTTTCGCGCCGGCATCACTTGAACCGTTCTCATCGAAGTCTATTGTCGAACCGCCCGTGTTAAGCCCCGCCCATCGTTCCCGCTGAGGAAAAACTGTAGCGTTTTCTGTGGTATATCCTAAAATCAGGTACCCCTCGTAAGAAGTAATATGCTTGCACTTCGTTAGTCTGTTGGCAGTGCCTTCGTAATTAATACCATCTGCATTATCGAGAGCTACAAAATTATTCCCCGAACTACTGTCGATATTCCACCACAAAACGAAATCAGAGTTGTTTGTTGCAACTACGTTTCGCAAGTGGTCTTTAATCTCCCACCTGAGAACAGCATCGGGGCTAAGAGTTGTCCATTTAACTGTCAAGGATTTATTAGAATTGAGCCATAGCAGAATGTGATATTTCGTTCCTAAAATTAAATGTTCTGTGCCCGTATCTTTTACGATGTGTCGGTGGTATTCTATGACAGGTGTTGCACCGACAAACAGATTGCCTGGCGTTGCACCTGCGGCCTCTAAGGTCTCTAAAGTTACTATCGTGTTGGTAGTCGGCAAGGTATCTACCGTAAAAGTTATATTGTTGCCCGTTGTAGTGCCCCCATTTATTCGTATCGTATCACCAGTCGCCAGGACCGTATTGCCTGCCGAATGGTCGCCGGTGATAGTGATTGTTTTGGTTCCGGTATTGATGCCGGTTATCGTATAAACATCTGTCGGGGCCTTTATCTTTACAGTCTCACTATCGAATAAGTCAGGCAACCTACCTCGAAGCCTGTCATAACGCCCATAGCGATGATGAACATTCTCCGAGCCTTTTGCCATAAAGGCTTCTGACAAAAGAGTAACTGGGATGTTCTCGGCTATACCGCCTTTTTGAGATATAAGAGCAAAATCACTCATTATATTACATAATCAATCTTAATTCTGTATTTTTGACTCTGAATAGCTGAGCCTACGTTTGCAATCCTTACATTTGTTCCATCAAAACTTAAATCAAATCTCGAAGTGCTTGAGGCTGCTCCCTGAAAATCATTCACCAAATACACCGTAGCCGCATTGAATACAGCAGCCGAAACGTGGAGAATGTTGTCTATTCCAGTAATTCCGTGAGCAACTTCAGTAAGAGAATCAGCATCTAATGTGCCAGTAAAGTATTTGGTAAATACCGCTGTGGGAGTACCGTCTATAGGGGGATAGCCATTCCCTTCCGCGAAAGCCTTGATGCTTTGTTCGCTTGCAACTTTATCGGCAGCATCAGAAGCCATATCATCTTCGTCAAGAAAACCTCCGTTCGTTGTTTCATAGGTTGTCGGGTCGATATTGCCTGTGACGTCCAGAGAATCAGCGGTAATGTTCGTATGCGTGCCATCACCAGTGATTACCGTTCCTGTCAAATCGACATTATGCTCAACGGCAAGTATTTCCTGAAAGCCGCCCTGAATACGTCTCATATTGTCATCTGCTTCGGCAGGGTCATCACTTCCACCAGGTAAGGATGTGTCTATAGTATCAGTAAAGCCAAATAGCAATAAACAGACAAGTATTACGACTATTGTAGACCAATGTGGTTTTTCAATTCTCATCGTCCGACTCCTTCCTCCATTTAAGAGGTCCCTTTGCAACGTTCCTGCCATAAAATGCGTACCCTAGCGCTCCGAGCAAACCCAAATCTTTTAGTGTCTCAGTTTGTTTGCCCTGATGGTCGTGGATAGTGTCATAGGTCTTGCCAATTTGCTCTTCGCCTACACCGAGCAGGTTCAGCAACACCAACACAAACGCTGTCATTATGGCACGAATCGTTTTTGATTTTAATGCTTCCGGTAACTTCATAATTTCTCCTAATCTGTTAAAGGTATTGCGTTTGCAATCTCGTTAGCGTCGGCAACCAATTCTGTAGCCGCCGCCTTGATTTCCGCATGTCTCTCGTTAATTGCTTTCACTTTGTCATAAATCACCGAAATATCGACTTCCACCCCCGGCTTGTACCGACTACTGATATGAGGTTTGCCGGCGATGCCGGTTATTCTATCAACTTCATCCTCCGTCATTTCGATAATGTACTTTGTTTTGCTCGTATCTTGTTTGTCTATTTTGCCAATACCTAAGAACTTCATAATTAGCTCCCATTCACAAAACGAGGTTGATGTACAACTGAGTTAATTCGTTTCGTTTTAGCATCTGTGTAGAGTGAGCTCCAGATAGTTATTGCTTTCGTCCGACTGAATTTCAAAGCGGTATAGAATGTGCTTCCGGCATAAATCGCATTACGAAAACTATCATCAAACTCTATGCTGCTTACGTTTTGTGGATGGTCTTTGTAGTATTCGATAAGCGATGTAAATGCCTGGTTAGGCGGTCGCCATAAAAAGAACTGACTGTTAAAGTTAGAGAACCATCGCGGGATGCCGACCGAATCGTCACTGTGACGCAATTCTCGATACTGTGGGTGTCCCCGCTTCAATCCTATTAACGGGAACTGCTCGGAGCCATTTGCCATAATGGTTACTGTTGCACCTGCTGCCTCTACTGTTAAAGTGTTTCCTGCAATCAGGGTAATTACTCCTGCTGTAATGGTGTCTATTTCGAGGTTTTTATTATTGCTGGTCGAACCTGAAACGGTGATTTTCTGTCCGGCTACAAATCCGTCAGTTAGAAAGCTGCTACTTGAATCCAATATCGTGTCGGGGTTGCTGTTTGCAAAAGAATAAGTTGTTCTTGTTGATGTAGCAACGGGGATGGTTAAGGTTATCGCAACCAAAGCCCTGAACCCTGTTGGTTCGTTTAGCGTCAGGTCGCCGGCCACAAGACTTTGAGTCGCATCGGTATCGACTAACAAATCCTCTTCCGATAAATCATCGAGAGCTTTCTGGATAAACTTATCGATGCCGGTCAGGGATGTTTGAAGGTTGTCATTCACCTCGGTCAGTATATCTGCTTTTGTTATTGCCATAACAAACCTCAAATAAAGGGCAGGAGGCGATTTTAAGGAGAACTATGAATCGCCTCCGCCCTGAAAAACTAAATTACAAACCAAGTTCCGCAGTTGTATGCAGCCTGTAATAAACAATCACTACAACTTGACTGTCCCCGCTGTTCGTCCATTCATCGCCTGTGTTGTCCAAAACAAGCGCCTTATTGGTACTGGCTGCCTCTGTAACCGCAACGCTCGCTACCGCAGCACCGGCTGCATTAGCTACTGTTGGGGTCAAAAACGCTACGGTGTCTTCCGTGGCAGTTGCGAAACCAGTAGCATCAAGGAGTTGTGAAACAATAGCCCCGCTACCATCTACATACCTGATAACCAAATCATCAGGAGCAGAAGGTTCTGTCCATGCCACACTTACCCAGTCCAGCGCAAATATCGCGGAAATAAACTCTATCGTTTTACCAGCTTGGGCCGCAACTAACTCTATTTGTGTTCCGGCAAGGTTGTCCATCTGAGTATCGGAAATAGCAGTAGTTGTTTTGAGAAGTATGTCGTCTGGCAATATAGTATTATCGGTAACGACAAATGTAAGGTCGCCGGCACTTGTGAATACCATATTATCCGCTGAATTAAGCTCAATATCACCATTCGTACCGCCATCGGCATTCAGCAAGATACCACCATCTGTGGTTTCAAGCACCACAGCATTACCCGCAACTGTCCCTGCAGCATTTAATCGAATCTGATTAGCAGCCGCTAAACTCGAAAGCAGCTCTATACCTCCGAGATCGCTCGTCATCTGAATCGAAGCTGATCCATCAGTAGCACTTATGCCGGTGTCGTTAAGGAATTTCATACTCGAAGAATTACCACCATCAACTATAATGAATACAGCATTGGCAACATCTTCTTCCGCCTCGATTTCAATTCTTCCGAGAACAGAATCAAGGTTCAAATCGCCGCCGGCTGCACTTGTTCCTATGGTCATTGCGTCAGCGATGGCTTCGGTTGCAGTCATGGTGATAGAACCGCCCGTATTGATGATTGTAATGTCCTCACCGGCCGCACCGGTAGTTGTAATGTCGATATCGCCCAGAGAGATAATATCGATACCACCGGCCGCTCCGGTTGACTTGACTACCACCGCGTCATCTACCGCTTCACCACCATCGATAATCACACTACCGGCAAGTGCGTCAATTGTAATGTTGGCAGCAGCCCCAGATGTAGTCATGCCAATAGAATCGTCCGCATTGATCGTCATGCCGGCAGTCGTATCAAGTGCCAGTGTTCCCGAAGTCGAGCTGCCAATGGTTACTGCGCCCGTAGATGTTCCGGTATTGATGTTGGTCGCAAAGTTACTGGATGCGTTGATACTGGTAGTTAGACCGTCAATTACAAGTGTGGCCGCGCCTTCGTCGCCTTTAATACCAAGGGCAGTATCGACAAACCAGTTGAAGTCAACGTTTTTGCCCGTTCCAGACGTTCCTAAGTTGAACGCCGAACCATCAGCAGCCGGAATCCATGACATAAAATCACTGCCATTGTTCCACGCCAATACCATGTCTGAGTCATCACCAACTGTGATTGACTCATTATCGCCAACACTCAGGCTTGCCGCAGTACCAATGTAATTGACAAACCAGGGGAATCGGGTATCTCCTTCATCCAAATTATCGAGCGTTAATGTTTTTGTGCCATCAGTAATAGTAAGTTTGAAGTCAGGAGCTGTCTGGAACCATTTGACAAATCCTGTCGATTGGTCAAAAGTGGAATTAGTTGAACTTGTCGTGATAGGATTCGTCACCGTCAAAGTGCCGGCCCTGTCATTAAAAATGGTCGGAGATGTACCGAGGCCCGCATTGAAAACAGTTATCGAAGTAATATTTGTTACAGGGTCGCCAAATTCATCCACAATCGATACCTGATGCTGACGATAACGAGCCGCCATCGCAGGACAGGCCAATAAAGCCACGGCCATCATCGTAAATAGTATCTTTCTCATCTTTTTTACCTTTCTTTTTTTCAAGAGGTTAATAATTGACGTCACATTCGGACAATTACCATTCCTCGTTAGCGATTAACTGTTAGAACTCTTCGACAGCGGTATCTATGGCCCATACAGCGAAGTCTTCCTGTGCCGTATTGACACTCTGGCCTGCGCCCGGGTCCCGGAACCTGACCTTTGAAACGGCGTAAATACCATCAGTTGCAGTACCAGGCTTGCGGAAATAGTCGAAATTGCGTTCCAAACGCTTCCACGGCTGGCCCCAACCAATTACGCCGGCCTGAGCACCTAACAGCAAGGCTCTGGCTACTCTGTAAGTGCCACTTATAATCGCAGCATCAATTGTATCGCCACTATCGAATACCTCGCCTGCAACACGGGTTTCAATACGTTCCGATTCGAGCAGGAGAACATCATCCCATACGCCGACAATGCCATCGAACATCCGTTCGCCGACACCTCTTTCCTGTCTTGTGAACAAAGGATTGGCAAGGCCACGAACATTGGCGTTTTGTTGAATAAGTGTCCAACCAGCGTTTCCAGTTTCTTCACGCAGGGCTTTAGTCTGTAGTGGATGTATCAGAATGACGTAATATTTCTTGCCACCGATACGGAGAGGTTTGAATTTCGGGAACGCTAATTGCGCCTGACCCTTAATTGCACTGATAACCTTTGTGCCAAAAAGATAATCAGTAACAGTGGTTGTGATTGCAGCATCACTTCCTAAATTTGAAGAAAGGCTACCCGCAACCGTCTGGCCGCCGTAAAAGATACGACTTGAACTCGGCGCTTTCTCATTGACGGTCAGGATAGCGGAAGTACCTTCGCCAGCAAATGTGTTCTGGTTGCCGAGGCCTGAGAGTCCCCAAATCAAATCATTCTCAACCTGCTCGGCACTCCATCGGGCGATGGCAAAAGCGGCCTTTGAACGAATCTTGACGGCGGAACGCTTATCGGTCATCTTGCCGGCAGAGCGGACACCGTGATTTCGTTCGTGGATAGTAACAGGGAAGTTGAAGAAACTCATCGCCTCTTCATTACCCTCAATGTCGCTATCATCCGTACCTCCGGCACTTGATAACGGCATATCCAGTTCAAAAATAACCTGGTCGCCAGGGCGACCCTGCAACGTCCGGTCAATGACGATGGGCATATCGTTGCCCTCACTCATCAAAGTCGAAAGTTGCATATTCTCAAGCATGATCCTAAAGATTGTCTGGGGCCATGCCTTTTGCGTCAATTCATTCGCATTAAGAATACTTGTTCTCGCCATAATCGTTTACCTTTCTGGCGAAACCAAGCAGTCAGAAACTCAATCGGATCCAACGATGAAGTTAGCCAACCTGCTGCTATGAGTTTCCGCCTCAGCTTCGCCTGTAATGCCATCTTCGCCCTCGGTAGTGAGAGCATCGATGTTTATTGGTTCTTTCTTAGGTTTTGGCTGAGATTTACTTTTGATTTTACCTTTGATATTTATAGCGTTTTGGAGCAGTTTGGAGTCTTCGTTACCAGCAGCAAGGGTGCGTCTTATCATAATCTTGTACGCTTCTTTCAATGCTGGTTTGCTTCCGTGAGTCTTGACCATATCAAGAACATCCAACCTGTCACCTCTGGTCAGATATTGATTGCCGATTCCCTCTACGGTTTTCAAGTCGAGCCCTTGACCCATCTTTTCAGACGACAAATCACCTTCTTGTAATTCATTCTCTGCCTGAATTGCTGTGTTACTGCCCTGTTGCTGGCTATCAGTGGTGGCGGTTTTTTCATCGGCAGCTTTATCAAATGCTCTTTGCTGACGATAAAGGTCACCATTCATTGCAAAACCTTCAAGGTCGCCTTTTTCTTCGATATACGCAGCCTCAGCAATTTCAAGCGGTGATTTCTCCGGGGCTTCGGCCTTAGTTGCGATAGACTCTCGGGCTTCGAGTTGACCTTCTAACCGTGCCTTTTCAATTGCAAGGTCACGATTTTCATGCTTCATTGATGCTATTTTGGAATCTTTAGCTCTTAGCTGTTGATCTGTTTCAGAAAGTTCGGACTCGGTAGTTTTCTCTTGCTCAGATTTATCATCTTCCGCCGCTGTTTTGTCCGCTGCGGACTCCTCAGCCGGAGTATCAGAAGATTCTGTCTCTGTATCTGTAGCCGTAGCGTCCAACGCTTCCTGGGCAAGAGTCTCATCGGTCTGCTCGATCTCTTCACCGGTAGTGAAACGGTCAAGCTCTTCGCTACTCATACCTTCAGGTAATTCAGTAATCTCAGTTTTATCCACGATAATCTCCTTTTTTCCGGCTGAGAAAGCCGCATACTGCGTTCCCCGCAATAGGGGGCAGTTGAAACCCTCAACTACCAAAGGCATCCCAGAGTCAGTCTGAAAACTGGATAGTGTTTATGCCCTCAAACTATCAACGAGGCATCCGGCCTTGCCGCTGTGCCGTAACAGCTAAATTGTCATTTGCTTAGTCGCTTAAATCCATCCCGTCGAGCTTGTCTTTCGCTGTTTGCCTCTTCTTATTGCCTGGCGTAAACGGTTTTGTGCCATTCGTAGTAATCTTGTTCCACGACTTTGGGTTGCTGTTAATCAAGTTATATTCCTCAATCCAGGCTTCAACGTTCTTGTTAGAATATGTATGCGCTCGGTCCCGGGACCTGATAGCTTTGAATCTGCTCTTGAGCAACTCTCGTCTTTTGTCGATGGGTTTCATCTTGGCGAGGACCTTTGCTTTAGCTATCATGATTTGTAGCCACTTAATTTTGTTTTTCGCCACTCTGACCTTTTCTTTTTCAAGGTCCTCCGGCTTTTTGCTCTTGAAACCTGCAGTTGAAGTTCTCGGTATTCTAATACCAAGCAGCTCGGCCTCTTCAATCAAACTATCAACTTCGCTTTTTTTCGTTTCCGTTGCCATTTTGTGTCCTCTCAGTTCGGGGTTACAAGTTTGGTATCTGGTAAGAATAACCTGCTTTTCTTCTTACGCTCTTTCTGTTTTCCGGGTATCCACGCAAATAGCCGACCGTTCTTGCGCTCGAAGTGTACGGCTATCTTCTTCGGCAAATTCTTAAATACTCTCAGGTCAAACGACATCTTACTGCCCGGATGTAGTTTCTGGTTCTGTTTGACCAGGATATAGAACAGTACATAAACATCCCGCAAGGTTATCTTTGTAGAGCCTTCTTCGAGATTGAGTTTGTCTTCTTCTGGTTTTTCGGGTTCCTGTTTAACCATTTATACCTCTAATCTTTTAGTGAAAATTACTTGTACTGTGCCATTGGACAGCAATTGGTTATCTTTGAGTCCGTTGAGTTCGCCCGTCCTCTGACCCATAAACAAATATTCTTTGACACCATTTGTTTGTTGATGATGTCCGTCAATTATCTTTCTTATAGTTTCTACTGTCAGCATCCTACGCTGCCTCCATTGCTTTCCTGCGAAGCTTTGATATTGTATCAAGCCTTTCTTTTGCTTTTCTGACTGGTTCAAAAGCTTCCTTGACTTCTTTTGCTATATTAACCCCTTTCGCTCTCTGTTTATTCATCCTACGCTGCTCCTTTTGCTGCCGGCAATGCTGGTACTTCCTCGGCTATAATTTCTTCCTTGTCCTGTACATCGGTTATCTCAATCAGTTTCTTACGTGATATGCCCTGACGTCCACCTTCGATTAACTGTTTGTCAAGCTCAAGCGCCTCAAGCCGTCTCATCATTCTCATAGTCGGAGCCATCGGTGAAGTATCGACCTTGATACCGTAGCGGCCCTGCTGCATCTGTTTGAGTAATGTCAGCACAATTTCTTTGGCAATCGGTATAGCGGCTTGTTCGACCTGTTCGACAAACTGTTTGAATAATTCCATTTCTTCCTGAAAAACGTCTAACATCTGAGCCTGTTGTTCCGGGGGCGCGTTGCGTATCCTTATCGGATTCGGCTGTTTTGGTGGCTTAGGTATCTTGCCGCCCTGCTGCTGAATTTGGTTGATAACAATGCCTTTGGCCTGGTCCAAAATCTTTTCGTCCAGCAACTCCTCCTCATCGACAATAGCCATAATCTCATCGTCGGAGAATACATCGGTATTGCGGATTAGTTCGACCAGTACACGGGCAATCATAATGTTCGTCTGGTTCCAGTTTCGGAAAATGATGCCTTTAGTTCTTTGTTGCCGTATCTCATCAATTTGTTTGGCTTTGCCTGATTCTGCCTGACCTCTGCGCGGCACCACAAGCTGAGTCTGCGAAATCTCCCGCATATTCTGCTTGCCACGCTCGGTAATAATGTCGAAGCCAGTCGGGTATTCGGTAGTGATGATTTTCTCAACGACATTATTAAACTTGCTCGTGTCGATTACTAATCCATCTTCGCCGCCGTGCTCCTCAAGCCATTCTATTGCTCTTGCTGAAGCCCTGCCTGTCTTCCAACCAGAGTTAGCCAGATTCTTGAGTATGTTTACCAACGATGAAAATGTATAATTGATAAGTTTCTGAGGCCCTTTGAGATTCTCTACCGGCGGATACTCGTAGCCGTGGTCGAAATATGGTGCAAACCTGACTATCGGATACAGGTTCATACCATCGAACGGGTTCTCGATATGCTCTACCAGAATATCACCATACATTACCGTCTTGTTGAGTACGGGGATAGTCAGTTGGTTCTCATCGCGGTCTTTCTCGATAATCCTGATGTTATCAGTCCCGGTGCGGTCATTTTCTTGTTCGGCCATACGTTTAGCTTCCGCTATATCTTTAGGGTCAGTCAATGCCAGATAGTTCAGCGGGTCGTCAAGTTTCTGTACGTATGCACCCTTTTTCCATTCTTTCCACCAGTAAGTAGATTTGCGATAATTGTTTACCTGCTTCGAGACATTACTGCCCAGCTCTGCTTCTGTGGCGTTATGGTCATCGTGATGTCGGTAGTCGTCTTTGAGATGCAGACTCGGCCCGCCACCCCCAAACATCCTACCCATTATCCCTGAGAAACGACCCAAAAGAGTATGAGCCGTAACGTTGAAGTTCGCACTTTTGATTTCTTCTTTCTTGCCAGGGTACTTAGCCGCGACCTTGCCCTTGTCCTCCCATTCATCAATGATGATATACTTTGCTCCGTTTTGTTCTTTGTTGTAATTGTATTCCTTGCACGTTGGGTCGGGCAATACCATAAACGGGTCTGGCTCCTTGATAACAAAATCACCATTCAGCGGGTCATTACCAAAATCAATATCAATACTAAGGAAACCACGGGCAATAGAAACACCGGCCTCAAACGCTCTCGATGATTCCTCACGCCCCATAGATTTGTCCATCACATTTTTGGCTAACGATGTAAGTATCTCGGCGATGACTTGGGTGCCACCCTTAACGTTTCGGACTTTATAGTCCAGCGGGTTCTCTTCCTCGGTACCGGCAATATCAAGCACAATCGGCAACACCTCGTTGATAGTGAGTGAGAACTTGCCGTGCGCCTCATTAAAGCTTGTGTCATTGTGGTCCCACTGCTTACCTATCTTAAAGCGTTCATTCTCCGTCATTCGGATAAAGGCGACCTTATTGCCTTCCTCGGCCTCGATGCGGAACTTGAGCATCTTCTGTCTTAGCTCTTCCCGCTTGCCGATTGATAGTTTAGTTTGCTTCGCCATATCGTTTTTCCCGCGGGCAACAAAAAAAGCAATAGAGTGATAGGGCACCCTATTGCCTTATTGTTGCATATTCAAATTTTTATTAACTTACTTTAATAAGTCTTATTTTCTCCTGTTCTAATCGTTCTATCCGTTTTTCTAAACTCTCTACTTTCTTTTTCAATAAGGCTATTTCAATAAGTCTTTCTGCGTGACTTTTAGAATGAACCGAACCTGTAAGTACTTCCAGATTTTCAATTCTATTGTCTGTTTTTATGCCGTTAAGATGATGAACCACCTCATTGTTTTTGAGTTTTCTGCCAATATATTTCTCTATTATCAAACGGTGAACCAAGAACTGCTTACGATTTATACAAACTCTTTTATAACCATCAGAAGTCAATCCATCTTTATATAAACCTTTTGCTTTGCAAGTTGACAAAAAGCTACGGTGTGTACATTCTTTTCTTCCACAAGTTTTGGCGTCTCCCTTAAATAAACGTGCCTTGTATATAATTTTTATATTTCCGCAAAAACCACAACGACATATCACATATGCTTTTGAGGGTTTTCCTTTCGGTGTAAGCACGGAAGTCTTTAGGCTTATAACTTCTAACATTCCAAATTTTTGCCCTATTTTTATAATCTTCATACTTTTAATTTAACTATAATCTTAATATATGTCAAGCGAACTCCACACAACCGTCTTTGATTGTTCTTACGTAGCATCAAGCCTGCCAGCTTGAAACTAACCCGTTGTTTTGATTTTAATTATTTCATAATCAATCTTTGGTAATCCACGCTTTTGCTATCCTTTGTGTTGATTCAACAATACAATCGTGACCTTCTATGACAAAAATATCATGTCTGTCTCTCCATTTATCGTCCAATTCACTAAGTTCCAGAATCCAGTATTCTTCGCCAAACGCCCAGACAAGACAATCATCGACATCATTGACTCCGCTATCAAACAATATCCTCTTTACTGGACGCTCCCAGCTGTTGGAGAACGAATATTTCGCTGGTGCTGGTCTGGAATATTCAAGATAATAGCAATAAAGCCAGTAGCTTGCACCCATCATTACTATCGCACCCACCCAAACAGCTATTGTCTTTATGTTAAACATAATCAATCCTTCCTAACAGGATAGGCAGGAATCGAACCTGCGACCTTGTGAATGCTTATCGCAATAAGCCCTACACGCTCTCCCAGCTGAGCTACTATCCTGAACATAATCAATCCTTCAGTTTGCCACCAAGAGCTTTGATAACGGCTTCATCAAGTACCCTGTTTAATTCTTTGTTAAATGCTTTCTGAGCTTTTTCCCGAATCATCGCTATTTCTTCGTTAGTCATTTTGCCACTGCCAAGATATCCTCTTCGTCGATAATTACAACCTTACCGCCCGTCTGTGTCAAGTGGCAATCGGTGTAAAATACTCGGTCTTTGACTTTGACGCTCATAGGCCGGCGTGTGCCATCTGCATTGAAACCACCCGGTCCAACAGCAAGGACAGTGCCGTAATTGACTTCCTTCTGAGCCTTGCCAGGAATGAGAATACCGCCTTTGGTCTTTTCTTCCTTCGGGTCGGGCAGTATCGCAACTCGGTCAAGTGTGGGGGATAGAGTCATTTTTATCCTTTACTTTATTGCCTGAAAAACCCTTAAAAGTATCAACCACATAATTATCTACGTTTTCTGCATGAATGCCATTTCTTATAGCATAAGCAATTTGTTCTCCAGTCAGATGTTTGCCTTTTGCTTCTATCGCTGTTTTGGCATCTTGCATTATTTCGCACCTTGCACATTGTTTCATTGATTTACCTGTATTTTAACACCTATTATTCCGCTATCCTGTTCGGTTGTAAACTCAGTTGCAAAGTCATATTCTAAAGTCTCTACGCCCCGTGTATCTCGGCTTTTTTCAGCTTCTTTGACCATCTCTTTTAATTGGCTCAAGCGAATAGCTACTCTTGTCTTGCCTACATACGGTGGTTCGAAATGCTCCTCGCTATTTGCAAATACAAATTCGCATTCAGGGCATTGCATCTTTAAGCCGCTACGCATTATTTTACAATCGCATTTTCCACAAACAAAAGGCGTTTCAACCCATTTGTTTTCTTTGGGGTCTGGGTGGTGGCAAAGCCACGCTTTCATACACATTTTCCTTTGCTCAAAATATTCTGTGTTGTGATACTCCTCGACGTGCTCTTTTATCTCATCACATATTGGCTTAGGTATGGGCTTGCCTTGCACCTCTGGTTTTACAACCCAACACCGTTGACAATACAATTCAAGACCATCCGGAGTAGCAAGGTACCATTTTGATTCTCGACCACATTTAGGGCACACAGGAATCGAGCCGCCAACAAATTTCGTTCTCTTAACACCATCCCAATGCGGTTCAGCGTCTTTGTAGATTAAGGGTTCGGGCTTTGGAAAAGACAAATTTTGATACATATAATTCACGAGATTCTTTAGGCCCATTTCCCATAGCTTACGCTGAATTGGGTCAAGTGGCGGAGTTCCAAATTTTATTTCGTTTTCGCTCAACTTGTCAGCCTCTAATCGGCCAGATGCTAACTTCCTCAACATCTTTACAAATATCATTGTGTCTTGGTGTGACCATCCTGTACCATAATCCCAATCTGGATAACGTGCCAGATGGTCAGCTAATTGTTTAGCAGCTTGTGAAAATTCTTTTTTAGTTAACTCGCTCAACTCGTCATCCTCCTCGCTAAATGCTCATCGTGGCTCTCGGTTCGTGTCGGAGTTCCGCCGCCTCTTATCAGGCCGAAAAACCCCTTTTGCTTCGTGGTAAGCTTCTTGCCACGTACTTTACCGTGTTTGAGTATTTTGCCTGCCTTGTGAGCTGATGGGTGTTCTGCCATTACGCTATTCTCCTACACTCTCCCCACCGCCGTCCAGTTCCAAAAGCTTTTCACCTGCTTTTTCCCATCGAGCCAGTTTACGTTTCTCGGTATCTTCCAATTTCTTCACCCGCTCAATCAAGCTCTCAAGCGAAGTGACCCGCTCGATAAGCCCTCGTTTATGAATCGCTTTACCGTCCGGGTTCTTAGTGTCCAACCCATAGATTAACCCCTGATACTGGTCTATCCGCTGAGTCTGCACAAAGTTAAGCCTGGCAAGATTCCCGTTGCCAAACCAACTTTGCCAGACAGCAGGTGGGCTGCCTTGTCCCCAGACCTGCTGCGGGGCCTGCTGTGCCTCATTACATCCACCACACACACCCACCAACAAAGCCAGTGCCAATAAAATTGCTATTATAATAAAC
>SDBV01006197.1_pt1 | contig 16651 bp, 18 predicted proteins | sample 2277081 | NCBI WGS metagenome assembly SDBV01 (sample SAMN10402039, study PRJNA504765) | marine sediment metagenome | isolation source: marine sediment core GS10_PC15, 223 cmbsf | place: Arctic Ocean: Southern Knipovich Ridge | collected 2010 | reverse complement strand
GCCGTGCGCTACGCGCTCGGTTCGGCGGCGGTGGGAATCTGGCTGGATGACGTAGTGGCGGCCTCGATCGCCAATCTGCTGGTTCGCCCGCTCCTGATCACGCTGCTGGTTAAGTGCGGAGTGGACGTCAGTGCGCACTAGCCCGCGCGCAGAGGAGAGTCTCCCGGGCATCGGCCCGGGTTGTGCTGGGAGGTAGATCTCTGGACCTGGAAGCCGGCACCGCCGCCCAGAAGCTCGAGGCCGTCCTCGCCGGACGCCTCAGCGAGGGCGAGATGAAGCTGCTCCGCGGCTACCTGGGCGACCAGGACAAGCGCATCTCGGAGCTCTCCCGGCGCCTGCGCCGCCAGGGACGCCACCAGTGCGCGTGTGAACTCGTTTGCCCCGCCATCCGTCCCACGCGGAAGATCCGCGAATATGCCGACCGTAATAACCCCTACAGAACTGGCCATCCCCCTATTCATATCGATCAGGCTTGTAGAGCGCTGTTTCCACGATTCATCGCACGACCTGCATCTCGCTGCTCGAGCTGCTCACGGCTGAAGGTGATCAGGCTCTTCAGCTTCTGCGGGCCGCGCAACGGGATCTCCGAGAACTTTCCGGCGAACCCGCCCGTCCCGCCTGGGACCAGGACGGTCTCGCGGTCAAATCTCATTGCCGGAACCTACAGATTCACCTGAGGTGGTAGTGTCTGAATCGTCCGAACGGGATTGCAGCCGCCAGAAGCGATAGTATCGACCTTTCAGCGCGAGGAGCTCATGGTGGGTACCTTGTTCCACCAAGCGCCCATCCGCGACCACCAGGATCTGGTCCGCCATCACAATGGTGGACAGCCGGTGCGCGATGGCCAGCACACAGCGCTCCGCACGAAACTCGCTGAGCGCCTGTTGAATCTGTCGCTCGGACTCGCTGTCGAGTTCGCTGGTCGCTTCGTCGAGCACCAGGATCTCGGGGTCGCTAAGAATGGCTCGAGCCATGGCAAGCCGCTGGAGTTCGCCCCCGGAGAGGCGGTAGCCCCGGTCGCCCACAACAGTATCATAACCGCCGGCCAGCTCCATGATGAAATCGTGGGCGTTAGACGTTCGCGCCGCTGCGATGATTTCGGATTCGCTCGCCTCGAGCCGCCCGAAGGCGATGTTGTCACGGATGCTGGCGTTGAAGACGAACGTGTCTTGGCTGACGACCCCACAGCCGCCACGCCACTGCGTGAGATCGAGGCGGCGTAGATCGACGCCATCAATCAGGATCTGGCCGCCGGTCGGGTCATAGAGGCGCAGCAGCAAATCCGCCACCGTGGACTTTCCGGCTCCCGACTCGCCCACCAGGGCGATCATACTGCCCCTGGGCAGGATGAAGGAGAGGTTTTGCACTGCGGCTTGTTCGCCTTCCACATAGCGCAGCGACACATCCTGAAATTCAATGGTATGTCGCACCCCCTTGAAAGGTACGCCCCCACCCACCGGCCGCTCCACTTCGCCGGCGTTCAGCATGTTGGCTATCCGCCGGACCACTGGGTACAAGTCGTTGAGCACCGCCCGCTGGTGATTTAGGCTCCCAACCAGGGGGAACACCCGGTAGGACACGAAGAGGAAGGTGAGAAGGCGGGGCAGAGCAGCCGGCCCTACGTCTCGGAACATGAGGTAGCCTACCACGACAAGTGCCGCCACGCCGATGACAATGGCTGACTGCATGACCGGGTGGATCGAGGCCAGCCAGATGCTGCGGCGCCGCATATGTCGCATTGTCTCGTCCACCGCCGCGGCCATTCGGTCTACTGCATACTCTTCGCGGGCGAACACGCGCACCAGGCGGAGGCCGCCGATGAACTCTAGGCTTAAGTTGCCCATCTCCACGCGCGCCGGCAGAAACTCTTCGGCGCTCGCGCGAACCCGCCCGACCAACCGGTTCGCGGACACGGTCAGGACGACGAAGACAGGGACGGCTACCAGTGTCATGGACCAAGACAGCCAGAGCAGCACCGTGATGTAAACGATAATGACGAGCACGTTGCCCAGCAGCACGTTCAACTGCTGAAGCACCAAGTATATCGCATGGGCGTCCCATACATACTGGTTCAGATCCCCGGTCTTGTATTTGCTGACGTGCGCGTATTTCATGGTTATGATCCGGCTGAAAAGCCGGTTCCACGCGTTCTTGAACACCTCAGCCTGCAGGTAGGCGGAGGCGGTTGCGCCGCCGAACTGGAGAGCACCACGAGCGATGGTCGAGGTCATGGCCAGCACAACGAGAGCCAGAAACGCACTCTGGGGCCCGAGATTGCCCAGCAGCGTGTCGGCCAACCTCCCCACCGAACCGAGGGCCGTCTCGAACCCGGCCTCGGCCACGCCAAACAGGGCTTCCAGGGCCAGGGCCATGAGCGCCAGCGTGCTGCCCTCGAGAACAGCCGCACCGACGCTTGCCAGGAAGGCAAGGACCAGGAGCCCCCAGTGCGGCCGGAGGAGGCTCCAGACCATACGCACCACCATCTGCTCATCGCTCGCCAAGCGATTGACGAGCCAGCGAGCTGCCCAAACGATGCGGCCCGAGACGGTCGTGCCCGGTGCGGTGCCACCAGAGGATCGCGGGATCACCCGCGTGCCCTTCCCTCCGCGGCCCATCGCGCAAGCCCAGTGGACCTGTACACGCCTCCCCTGACCAGGTCGTCACCTATCACCAACACATGCATCCCGCTCTTGCAGAACGTGTTCCACACCTTTGCCGGCATGCCAGGATGGGGTCCCCTGGAATTAAGGGGTGGCGGCCTAGCATCGTTGCACGGGAGCCCCCATCGCTCCACGGCACCCTGACCCGCCCGTTGGCCTGCGCCCGCGCAGTGACCGGAGCAGACTTTCGGTCAGCCGAGCCATTAGAGCCTGATTGGAGCGGCCGGAGGTACGATCGCACCGAACCACCGGAACGCACCAAGCGTATCGCCCTTCCGGAATGACAGTTGCATAGGGCTCATCCACGGCAGAAGTTTCCTCTCGTTCGTCCATAGGGATTGAGTGTTTCATTTAACCAGCTCGAGGCAAGCCACGGCCCGCGCCGCAGCGGCCCCGTCCGTACCCGCTCCTCGTGCCGAATGCACATCGTGATAACGGCATTCCCGACATTCCGCTGAGGTCGATATCCGCCAACCGGACACACCGTATTCAAAGTAGGTCTCACGGAAGTCACTCGGTTCGAAAACCTGGGAAATCATCTTTACCTGCTCAAGCCCGAACTGCTGCAGCCATCCATGATCCTCGTAGCGTCCGTAGGGAACCGTAATCAGCAGTTTTCCGTTAGGCTTGAGAAGCCGCGCAAATTCCCTCACCACCAATCGATATTCGTTTGGTCGATGCTCATCGAACCGCGGATCATCCCTGGCATAGAGGAACGCGTTGTTCATGCCAACATGCTCCAGGGTGGAGATGCACACAATCTCATCAATGCTCGCCGTGTTGATCCCAACTCGGCGTAAGTCGCCACAGACGCATCGTGAATGGGACGTTATGAATGCTCCGCCTATTACCAGGTCGTATGCTATGACGGTTTTGTTGCGCAAGGCCCGCGTGCCCAGCACTACCGCGTCATTCAATGTGCCTCCTGCATCTATGACAGAGGCCGGGCCGGCTGGAAGCCGCGACAAAACCCACGGATATTCCACGATTCTTTCATCCACCAGACGACCATATCGTGCTGGCAACTCCTGATCTGCGCGGAACCGCCTGATCAGTTCTTCATCTTTCAAGGCACGCTTGATCATCATCCGCTTGTACTCTTCATAACCAGGCGTCCATGGGCGCCGCCCGGAAGCTAGGTATCTCACAAGTCTGGCGTGCTCCATCACCGAACCGCCTAGACCAGCAAACATCCGCAATGTCGGTTTCACGGCATCCATTTCAGCAGGCCATGGTGCACCAGCATCTCCCTCCATGGACGAGGCCACCAAGTGCTCGGCCACGCGGCGGTATCCTTTGCTCGGTAATTTCGCCGAGCTTCGTTCCTAGAGCAGAAATACGAAGTTGGGCGAAGCAAGAACTTGAATACCGTGGTCAGTGCAGCCAGGTGACAAACGTCCTCGCGTGACTGAATGTTATTGCACAGTTGCGTAAGAGTTCGACCGCCGAGCACGCACCTCTTCCACCCAACGCCATTGCCGTTCCATAAGACCAGCACGGCCTACGTATGCTCATCCCGTTGGCGGTAAAGCGTACCGTCAACGGTCGCGATCATGTCTTCTTGGTGGAGCGGATGGGGTAAGAACCTACGGATATTCTTCGCATGTGTGGCTGGCTCGGCTATGAGAGCATTGTAGCTTCGAGAGTACTCAGATGTGAAATCATCCCTTCGGGCTGAATCCATGATGTATACATGTGTTTCTAGTTCGCGCAGGGCTTACTATCTCGTTGCAGGGCAGTTAGAAGAGGAGTAGTGTTTGGGAAAAACCCCGGAATGGAAGTCGAACACCTAAACTGGCACCATCTGTTGAAGCGCTAGGTATTGTTTCTGCTGTGAGTTTTGGAGAAACGGCAATATGGCGTCAATGTGTTGGTGCAAAACAGCGTGCCCGTCCTCATCGATCAACCGTGCGGCATCGTTCCAAACTTGCTGCATCGTGAGTGAAGGGATGGCAGTTTCTTCGTACGTGGGACAAAAAGGGTCGCGCGGTTCCGGTATGACAATTCGGGAAAGATAAACAACAATCTTGGCGATACGTTGTTGTTCCTGGGTCAAACGTGGCAGGCTGTCAATGTTCTTGAGGCACTGTGCGTATTGGTGTAGATCCTGGGGCTCGGACGTGAAACCGAAGTCGCTGTAGAAGCTTTGTGAGCCCAGTACGCACGGTATTCCTAAGCAGGAGTACTCCAACCCGGCAGTGCCCTGACATGTGACGATCGCGTGGGCAATGTGGCGCAATGATCGGGCATCGAAGTCATTGTGCCGGCTTAGAAACCGGATGTGCGGACTGTGTTTTACCTCGGTATCGAAAATATCTGCGAGGTCGGCGTCGCGCATAGGGTAATAAGCCGCAGCCGGATGTTCCTTGAAAACCCACTGGACCTCTGTTTGCTCCATCGCAATGTCGAGTGTTACCCGGAACCAATTATAATAATCCTGGAACATCATTGGCCGGGGAAGGTGGGTGTGAGGGTAATCGGTAAACGCATGAAGCATTACGAAAACGAGTTTTTTTGCCGGGTCCAAACCGGCGTCAACGCAAAAATCGAACGGTGTGTCGTACGCGCGCCTGCCTTCGGCGAAAGCCAAGATGCCACCGAGGTCGTTAGCGTGCTGATCAAATCGACGCTCTAGGTGCCGCGCCGCCAATTTCTCGATGCGGTTACTCTTCTCATCGATCAAAAGGTCAACATATTCACGCTCAGGCCGAAGTGGGCTCTGTCCCAAGTCGGCAAGGGTGACATAACGCCTCAGTTGAAAGCGGTGACCACCGCTGCGATGCAGGATTTCAACACCGTGGGACAATAAGAGCCGAGCGACGGTGGCGTTCAAAACGCCCACGCAATGGCCTACGTAGGAGTGAATGCGGTAGTGTTTAAGCAGGTACAAAGCGATTGCCTGAAAATAAAAACAATCCCGCAACGACTGAAATGCGCGGTAGTCCACACTGTCTACTGTGGCGTACCCTGTTCTTATGATCTCGTCATAAACGACGTCGCCTAGCCTAATCCCATCTATTGCGAAAGAAAGGATGTCCCGTGGCTGTTGCCATTGGTGAAAAACAAAGAGAGCGCGAAAAGATGCGATGATTCGGCTCGGGAAAAACCCCCAATCGTTAGTGAAGCAAAAATCAGCCCGGTTGTAGGAGGCGAGGAGATGGTGATGGGGAAAATCGACGGAAGGTGTCAGAAAAATAGGTTTCAGCCCTAGCGAAAGTGCGACTGTGGCACCAAACGACCCGTTAACAAGGACCAGGAGAGGATGGTACTGTTGTTCGATCAAAACGATCTCGTCACTCTGTTCTTTGGGTGCCTTCGCCGTGCGCCAAAAACATTGATTGCGACGGGCGAGCAACGCGAGACTGTCGGGAATGGGTTTCGAAAAAAAAATCTTCCCCATCCGTCGACCTGTGTTAAGTGTCAAACGTGCGAAGTTGCGAGCATGGAAGACGATTTCCCGGGCAATTATCTTGCCCAGGCCTACGCGACCTGTCACGGTCGGCACGTGCGAGAACGCAGTGTCGCGAAGTCACCGCTGCTATTACGGATTCTCATTCCACCAACCCGCAGTTCATTATTCAATACGCTCCTTACCTTCAGCGGTGTTGTTTCCATCCGGGGGCTCGAACAGTAGAACAAAATCACTGTTGATACGAAACAATTTGTTAGGGCGTCGAATTCGTTGCCACCATTTGGTTCTAAGGAATGTGAAGTCCAAATCGAGTCGATCGAGCTATCGAGAAAGGGAGATGGAAGAGATCGCAAACGAACGGAGCAAGAAAGGCCAACCGTTCTTTTTCAATAAACCACGAATAAAATCTTCATCTCTACGTTGTTGTTCCTGTGTACCTACCCAATATCGCCTGCATTGACTGAATTTCTGGTTGTGGCAAGGCGCAGGGTTGCCCCCCCGGTGGGATGCAACTGATGACACGCTTTCCGGCAAGTACTCCCACAACCATAGCCATGCTGTTGCATCCCACCACGGCGTCAGAGGCAGTGATTTCTGCAAGGAGCGAGTCTGTGCCACCAAAGACGATCGGCAATTCGAACTCGTCCGCGGCCCAATCGTATTTCCCGGCCGGCTCGGAAGGGTGGGGCCGGATCACGATCCGCTCCACCGAAACTCCGCACGCCCCGACATTGCTCAGAAAGTAACGCAAGGCATCTTCCTCGACATAGCCCCAATGGAGTTCATTTCCGAATTGCCGCAAGGCATGCTCACGCACGGGTTCACAGACGTACAAGATCGAACGAGGGGCCCTACTTGGACTGCTCCTAGCAACAACCTCCAATGCCCGCCGCAGATCCTGAAAATAAGGATTCTCAATCTGCCGGATATTCATACCCGGAAAAATCTCCCTGGCCATGCCATTTGCGATCTCATCACAAACCCATATTTCGTCCGGCAGGTAAGTTTTCCCCGACCTGACAAAGCGTTCCCGGTAGTTAACCCAATGGTCGAGGAAGGCTACCGAATGTTTTCCCATCGACCGCGCCAACTTTATGGCGTTCAATTCCAGATCGGATTGCCAACTGGTGCCGCATAGAATCGATCTCGAGTGCCGAATTGCGTGCTTGAGGGAGTGCACCTCAATAGGACCCAGCTTGCGCTCAAATATCTTGCGTGCTGGGCCTGCCAACACATACAGACAGTCCAAGCCTTGCTGTCTCACATAGCTGCTGAGAATTTCAGCGCCACCGGCATCGTGAGAGATCACTGCAAGCATCAACCCAAGCTCTTTTCAAATTCAGACCGCAAGATTCCATATTCCAGCATATCGACCCTGGAACCTTCGAGGAAGAGATGTGAGCGTCGAGTACCTTCGAGAACCATCCCTAAGGTATCCGCAAGCTTTTTCATTCCTTCATTGGTCGAGGCAGTTCCACAATGTATTCTCTCTAGGTTGAGTTTATTAAACCCATGCTCAAGCAACTTTCTCCCCGCCAACACTCCTACCCCTTTCCCCCAGTGCCGCTTGTCACCCAGAAGAACTGCGAACTCAGCAGTACGATTGATCAGAGAGATTTCTTGAAGACTGATATTACCAATGTGACCATCCTCAGCGTGGCAAATAGCCCAAACAACACGATCCTCCCTGTTAAAGTCGTTCAGATATTCTCTAAAGTAGGCCTTCGTTTTAAAAAATTTGCCATGCGAATTCTGGCGGCACACATCTTGGTCTTCGAACCAGCCAGGGTAGGGACCATCCAGGTCCTCTTCAGCAAGCGATCGGACGAAATAATCCTTACTGAGCTCGTAGATCATGTCAGACTTGCCATTTGATCCCATACCTTTTGAAACGCAATCACCATCAAGTCCACCTCATGATCGGTCAACTCGTGCATGCAAATGTTGTGGCCCAGGAAGGTCGACTCGTTCAAACGCTCGGAAACGGGGCAGATGCCTTTTTCATAGCTGACGTCACGATGACAGATGTCAGACGTCCAGGGGAATCCGCTCGAGCCACAGGCTATCTTCTGCTGATACATGGGCAACAGGTGAAGGCATGCGTAGCCAGCCGCCAAACCTAGTATGCCTTCCGCCTCCAAGGCTGCGAGGATTCGGTCGCGGGGCACGCCGAGCTGCTCGATATCAAGCACCATCGGGTACACATAGTACACGTGTGTGCAATCCGACTTGACCACCGGTGTGCGCAAACCAGGCAAGTCGATCAGTCCCCGGGTAAGACGATCGGCGGCACGTTGCCGGCCGGTGACAATCCCGTCGAGTTTCTTCAGCTGCTCGATCCCAATGGCACACTCGATCTCTCCCAACCGGAAATTATAACCCATCATGTTCCGTAGGTCGGCGACTCCCTTGTCTCCCACCACCGCCTCGGCATGATTTCGGATCAGCCGCAGACGGTCCGCGATCTCATCGTCGTCGGTGACCAAAATGCCGCCCTCGCCCGTATGGATGTGCTTGTGGTAATTGAGGCTAAATCCGCCCACATCGGCAAGGGTGCCAGCGAGTTTGCTCCTGTACCTCGCGCCCGGGGCCTGAGCCGCATCGCTGATAACCTTCAATCCATGTTGTTTCGCGATGGTCATCAGCGCTTCCATATCAGCGGAGTGACCGAAAACGTCCACCGCAATGATAGCCCTGGTATACGGCGTGATGTTTGCCTCCACCGAGGACGGGTCGAGACAGAAAGTTTCCGGCTCAATGTCCGCAAAGACGGGGATCGCATTCCAGTGCAGGATAGCGGTTGCAGTGGCACTCATTGTCCACGGACTCACGATCACCTCGTCACCAGGTTCGATACCAATGGCACCGACTCCGGCTATCAGTCCCGACGTCCATGAGTTCACGGTGACCGCGTGCCTCACATCGAAGTAGTCCTCGCACTGGCGCTCGAACTCCTGCACCTTGGGGCCACCATAGAAATCCGGATCCCAGCAACCAAGAAAACGTGAGAGGACTCCGCTCTCGACTACTTTTTTCGCTGCCTCTACTTCTTCAACACCTATAGAATTGTACCGATTGAACGGACGGGTGATGGATCGACGTCCACCGAGGAGAGCCAGTGGCTCAGTCGTCGTTTTCATAGTCGTCAATGATCCTTTGGATGGAAAACAGGGTCGCGAGGGCTTCTGCACCTGAGCAAAGGTAGTATTCCCGGCCATCGAAAGCCGCCGCCAACTGCTCTGCTACATGCCACTGGTATAATTCCATGCCCGATGCGATGGTCTCCGGCTCCGCAGAGAGCACTGTGTAGCCTCTGAACGTCGGATCAGGTCGGGCAGCCTGCCATACTATCTGTTGTCCACCTTGCTCATACCGAAGCCGCCCATTTGAGGCCACCAATTCGATGGTGTAGTGGGAAAATGCTTCTTCCCGCGCAGCCAAAAAAACGATCGACCCACGGCGGAATCCGACTCGTACATCCGGCTCCGGGTCGGCGTCCTCAAACAGCCGACCTGACGCAAGCACCTGGGCGCTCTCCATCGAGCCGAGCCAATACTCCAGCAGGTTAAAAAAGTGAGATCCGTTGTGCTGAAAGCCCTTGGAGTACCAAGCCACTCCCTTGATGGGTGTTTCGATCGGACCGGCAGCGAGACGCCGCTTGATCTCGATCACGCCAGGGTCGGAGCGGCGCATGTAGTTCACGTAAAGGCTGACACCCTGTGCGGAGCAATCCTGAACCATGGTCCTCGCCTCTTCCACGTCAAGAGAGAGAGGCTTTTCGCACAGCACCACTTTGGGTTGCGATTGACTCAGCACCCGGCGCAAGATATCGCCGTGGAACCGTGTCGGCGATGCAATCACGACCAGGTCAGGCTCTTGTTGGCACAGGCTGGCATCAACATCCGCATACGTCGAGCATCGATAATTCTGCTGGAAGACCTGACGGCGTTGTGCGTCTGGATCTACCCCTCCCATCAAGTGAAAGGCCGGGTGCTGGCTGAACGCGCGGCAATGGGTGTAGATGCGATTAGTCGATTCCAGGTGTAGGTCGTAACCCATGCCAATCTGCCCAAGTCCCACTACTAAGGTACCGAGCGTCAATTATCACCCTTGCGTTTAACCGATTGATTGATGGAAACCCACCGAGGGTTGGCGCGCAACACTCGGACCACGTCAGTACAACCGAACAGTGGACTCTCCTTGCCGAAGTGCTCGATGACGCGCCGCAACAACTCGTAATCTGCAGGCTCATCGAGGGTGAGGCCAAGCTCCGGCCAATGTAGCTCAGGAGGCGCGACCAAATGTACCTGCGGAAACAGTTCCGGGTGGTTGCGTATGTGCAACGTGACGTGTTCTCGATCAAGTGGGTCGACAGTCATCAATGCAGATCGCCTCAACGTTTCCAAACTAAACACCTGCGTATCCATCCCATAGGGATAACTGCGAATGTGAGCGTTGCTGACATAGGCCACATCATGGGCCAGGAACATGCGAATGGTCTGCTCAACGATCTGTGGATCGATTATGGGGCAGTCGCCGGTAATTTCGACCACAACATCGGCGTTGACGGATTCGGCAGCGCCGATGACGCGCTGCATCACGTCGGCCTCGCTGGCCCGAAAACAGGCTATGTCCTCTCGGGCCGCAAACGCCGCAAGGATATCGTCGGTGGAATTGACAGTCGTCGCTAGAACAATGTCATCTAGCGATGGGACTGCCCTCAAGCGAGCCACCAAGTAATGCAGCAAAGGCTGCCCGACCACCTCCATCAACACCTTGCCCGGCATCCGCGAGGACGTCATGCGTGCCTCGACGGTAGCAACGATCTTCATGCCCGAATGCGCGTCACTCGCCATTCTCACAGCACCAACCCCCAATCCATGGGCGTCCCTTTCTTCACGTCCTGATTCACTCGACATCCGAGCAATAATTCATAGTACTTTGGCGGCAGTCCCATCCCGGGCCGCACGCACCGCAAGTTTTCCGCCGTCAGCACAGTTCCCGCTTTCACATTTTCAGCAACATAAATTGACCGCCGGAAAATGAGTGACTTTTTCTCCGCCTCACTGGGTTCATAAGTAACTTGCCCCAACGACTGCCACGCGCGCTCAGTTTCAACCACGAGCGCCTTTAACTCTTGGGGCTCCAGCGAAAAGCGGCTATCCACACCGCCATCAGCACGGCTCAGGGTGAAGTGCTTTTCGATCACCGTGGCGCCGTGGGCTACGGCCGCAATCGACGCGCCGATCCCCATTGTGTGATCTGACAATCCAACCTCGCAGTGGAACAACTCTCGCAGATGGGGAATGGTGAGCACGTTGCTATCAGTCGGAGTGGCGGGATAAGTGCTGGTGCATTTAAGTAAGATTAGATCGCTACAACCGGACTCACGGGCGGTTCGTACTGCGTCGTCGATTTCGGCCAGCGTTGCCATGCCGGTGGAGATGATGAGCGGTTTGCCGGTGGCCGCGACTTTGCGGATCAGCGGTAGATGTACGTTCTCAAAAGATGCGATCTTGTAGGCAGGAGCGTCGAGTGTTTCGAGGAAATCTACGGCCGTTTCGTCGAACGGCGTGCTGAAGCACAGCAAGCCGAGTTTGCGAGCTCTCTCCATGATGGGTGCGTGCCACTCCCACGGAGTGTGAGCGAGTTCGTAGAGGTCGTGTAGGTTTCTACCATTCCACGGACTCTGATTATCATTAATGACAAAGTCACCATCACTGATATTGATCGTGATTGTGTCTGGATGAGACGTCTGGAGTTTGATGGCGTGGACGCCTGCTTCTCCGGCAGCCTCGACAATCTCAATTGCCCGTTCAAAGGATTGGTTATGGTTGCCGGACATCTCTGCGATCACCAATGGAGGCTCGTTCGCACCGATCTTCTGATGTCCTAACAGCATAGGAACCATCTAATCCACATCGATGATTTTGCGACCGAGGATAAACGCCTCGGCGGCTTCGACGCCCGCCGTGGCGCCACGCCATTGTACCAAAGCTTTCACCGCTTCAGTTGAACGCGGATGCGGGAAATCTCGCATTTCGTTTCTATAAATATTCAGCGCGGCCATCTTGGTCGAGAACGTCGTGGCGATGTTGACAAAGTAGTTGGGGGCAAACAATTCCGTCGAGCCGCGAGTCCTCCATTCTGAAGATGATGGGACTTCAAAAAAAAGGAGTTCCTTGACAGGTTCTCCAGGGAGTGGCCGGCACGCGGCCAAAACACCCTCGTGAACCACCCTGTGATCGATGTTAACGTCGCCACCGTGGTGTGTAAAAACGGTAGACGGCTGATGGTGCGCAATAAAAGCCTCGATATGTTTGACCACCTTAAGCAACTCAACGGTGTCAAAACGATTGTCAGGCAGGTCGAGAAAATTCACGGATGTGCACCCGAGAACCTTACATGCCTCCCGGGCCGAAGCTCTTCTTTCCTCAATAAGTTGCTTGACCGGACGTGGGTTTGGCTCGTTCCACCTGGCTGACTCGCCGTCCCCCATAATAAGTACGTGGCTCTTTCGCCCTTGTGATGCAAATCGAGCCAAAGTGCCTCCACAGCCCAAAACTTCGTCATCGGGATGCGCCACGATAGCTGCTATTTCGTTTGCGCTCAACGTACCCTCAAGTGAATAAAATGAACTGCGTGAAGGTCTGCTGGGTAAGAGGCGTGGTGCATACGTACCCACTTACGGCTAGTCGACATCGAGTAACCTCCTATAACCTTCGGGCAAGATGGAGCGGAACGGCTTTCCAGTGAAGAACTTGATTCCCCTCCTTCTTAAGAAATCTCGGAAATCTTCTTGCACATCGTCCAATTCTCCATCGATGGTCATGTTTTGCACGTCGAACTGCCTACCGTTGCATGTAACGATTTCCAAATCGCCATCATATCTCAAACTTGCGGCGAGTTCCTTATACGCAGCCTGTTTATCATATTCTTCCAGAATCTTTTCGATTTGTTCCCGGTTGGCTGCCTTGTCACGGTGCGGATAGATGTTTTCGCGAAGGACTTTCGCTGGGATGCCAGCTGCAAAGCAACCACTAGGCAAATCTTTGTTGACAAGGGAATTTACTCCAATTACCACATTGTTGCCGATCTGTACGTTGGGGAGAACCGTACTTTTTGCGGGCAGCCAAACGTGCGTCCCAATCTCCACAGGGCCGAAACTGCAAGGAAACCCGTCTAGTATGGGTGGGAACGAACCATGTGTCCAAACATCCACGTATTCGCCGATTCCAACATCGTCGCCGATCGTAATGGAATAGTTTGTGTTGAGTTTCGTCCGTGCGCAAATCATCACACGATTCCCCACAAACAATCTAGAGTCGTAACTAAATTTGCCTCCGTGGCCGACGGTTGTGTGTGAGTCAAGGAATAGGTAGTCTCCCAAAACTATGGTTCGGGCCGTGAAGTCGTTGTTGTCACCAATGAAACCATTGTTGCCCACAACAAACTGTTCCTCAACGAGGACCTTGTTCCCTCGCCCGATTGAGCATCCATCGCCGATCCTACAAGTGCCAGCTCTTATCGTGGTGTCGCTGCCGATCGTAACTCCATCGCCAATCACTAAGTGTTCGCCAATGAACCAAGAATTGTCACCGATTTGTTTTTTAATGACGGACATTGACGTGTCGTGGATACATGTAAAGCTCAATGATATCAAGCATGAACTGGTCTAGCTCAGACTGTCGGAGGGTTTGGCGATTTTGTCGATGTGTAGGGTGTATCTGCTACCACTCCACTCAAACCACGCCGGATAGTGCTCGTTGTCCGATACGCGCAACAAACTAAACTGATCACGAAGTGATTGATCGGGGTCAAGTTGTCCATCAGAAGGACGGCGGCGGCGGTAGTAGGTGGGTTCTCCTGTCTGTGGCCGTGTCTTATTCACCGACTGGGGGTAGTGCGCCACTAATGACCGGCAGAGTCGAAACGTCGCATCGGCCTGGATCCGCCGCAGATCCGCAACCAATTCATCGCCGTCCAGCTTGATCCATTCCTGCAAGTAAATCACACCACTGTCCACTGTTTGTGCTGCTTCAAACAAGGTTACTGGAATGACATCCGCTCCCTCCAGTACTTGCCAAGTTAACGGTGACCAACCGCGCCCTTTGGGTAAATCGCTCTCATGTACCACCAGGTTGTTTCTGTGTCGTGCCAGGACTTCAGGGCCAACTAGGTGTTCGTAACCTAAATAAAAGCAAATATCACCAGCCTCTAGAGCAGTGGCATCATGGGTCCATGTCACCCGGCGACCCTCGGTCAACCAGTCGAGCAACAATTGGGGGATGTGTGCATTTATCCAACTGCGCTCATCAGAACACACACTGATGCGCCACCGTTCACCATCCGCATTTGGTGGAGTCTGGAGGTTCGATAACTCCAATTCTTCTTGAGAGGGATGATCACTTTCCGTTATCTGCCCAAAGGTCAGTGCGCCACCGGTATCGGCGCGAAATGTCCACAGGGCCGTTTCTAGGAGTGGGCGGCCCAGGCCACGGCCAAAGAATATCGGAGCTAGGGAACAATGCACATCCCACTGCCGTCCTTGGCGTTCAAACCGCACGTGCCCCAGCACTACACCATCGGTTGTCTCAGCGACGTAGAGGCGGCATCCGTCTGTGTTACGCAGACAGTCACGGAACGTCGCTCGGTGGGTTGTTGCGGCCATTAAGTTTGAAGATGTGGTGTTGGGTCGGGTCTTCGAATCGCTGTTCCATTCCAAAAACATTGGTTCGTCGAGCATCCTGGCGTGTCGCACATGAAGTGGAGTGTTGGTCGTTACGGTTAATGCCGCGCAAACTCTTTTTGTCCCTTTTCCGTCAACCATTTCGCTGCTTCTCCGGGACCAATCTTCGTCAATACCATCTTCAATCAGTTGTCCCAACGCCTCCGAGATAACCGAATCATTCACCTCGTTATGATGTCCCAGCCAGCGAACCAGGTTGCGCTGGTTCAATTCCTTTGCGGTCGGACGCTGGTTGTCCGCCAAGGTCACGACAAGGCTCGGCAATCCCAAACACAGGCGTTCCCAACTCGTCGCACCCGCCGCACCGACGGCCAGGTCGGCTTTGACTATCAGTGGCGCGAGCGTAAACAGGTCCGCGTGAACCTGAATGTTATCATGCTCGGCCGTTTGTTCTTCGATGTTTGAGGCATGGAGGCTGTTTGCCGTAATGACAACATCAACTTCTATGTCCGGCCGATTAAGACGCAGAAAAGCGGATAGGGCAAGACCCGTAAGATTCTCGTTGTCGGCGCCCCCAAAGTAAATCACGATGCGTTTGACGGGTCCTTCTCTCGGCGGTACACGATCATGTAACTCTGCATACATGGGTTGCAGTAGGGCGTATTCCGGTCCCAACAACATTCCACAGGTGGGAGGCACTTTGCCAGCGTAACGGTCATACAGGTCTTCAACCAAATTCTGGTCGAGTAACAGGTCACAATCATGGTGCCGGTCGGCGAGGTCGTCTATAACGAAGATACGCCCCACTGATCCGCGCAGGGCGCCTTCCCATTGCTGGTCGATGCCGTAGTGGTCAACCACCAGCCAATCTGGTTCTTTACTGACGGCTTCAATAGCGGCCAAGGTTTGTTCGGCATCTTCTTTCCAGGAAGACGCAAGCCACTCGGCAGGGGGAGGGGGGGCGTCGATCGGGTGTCCGGTCGCAAGCCCGGGCAGCCGGGCGACTTTAAAACCGCGTTCTTCGATCAGGTCGCAGAGGTGCCCGTCGTGTTCGCGGCAGATAAACAAAATCTCTGCACCTCGTTCACGTAGCGCATTCGCCAATGTTAAACAACGCATGACGTGGCCATGACCGATGCAGTGGGAAGCGTCGGCGCGGACTACGATTTGCACGAATCAGCCTTTCTCAAGGAGAAACCCCGTGCAATCGTCTTGTGGGAACTTTGGATCCCGACGCCACACGAAACCGTAGTCCACGAGGCGCAGATCCGGATATACATCCAGCATTTCACCGCGAAATGACGCGTGAAAAGTTGGCTGGCATGGCCCCGATAAACAACTTCGACTGGTGTTGGATTATAGTACTCGGCCACGACGATGTAGCGACTGGCAGCACGATAGAGCGACTCATAAACTCGCGGGAGTCGATCAGGGTTTATGTGAATCAAGAACCCATTGGTCAACGCGAGGTCCCAAGTCCTTTTCGGCACAAAGTCCAAAACCGAAATATGGTGGATCTCCTTTGCCCATCCCCACTCCCGGAGTTGTTCCACAGCATCCGCCTTCATTTCGATGGCTTCAAGGTCGACATCGGGCAGTAAGGAGCGGATCGCTTTCAAATTGAGGCCGATATTCGCTCCAAATCAATCAGTGAACGGATACCGCTACATCTAGAGAGAATTGTTGCAAAAAATGCAGTATTACTTTAAACCACTGCTCACCAACATTGTGCTTACTGTATTCATCGCCAAACTTACCGGCCCAAAAACAATCCTGCTCCGTCTGATCCACCTTATTCATGATTGCCCCGGATACACGTTGGCAATCACGATTCGTGGCGATCCTGGGCAGCCAACGCGGCACACATCAACTCGGCCCGTTTCCAATCTT